>Ga0181527_1001626_pt1 | contig 22787 bp, 22 predicted proteins | sample PEATcosm2014_Bin_30_FD_119762 | JGI IMG/M metagenome (GOLD analysis project Ga0181527, IMG submission 119762) | Peatland microbial communities from MTU Mesocosm Facility, Houghton, MI, USA - PEATcosm2014_Bin06_60_metaG | ecosystem: Environmental > Terrestrial > Soil > Wetlands > Peat | place...
CCCGGTACCGAGCACGCCGCAGCGCAACACCAGCCACCAATGCCGGCCGACGTCGCGCACGCCCTGCCATTGGCTGGAAAGATCGATGTTCGGCGCGTTGTCGCCGGCGATGCGCTTTCTGGTCACCGCGAGCTCGGCGAGTTCCGGCAACGCGAAAATGCCGAGCGTCGCCGGAACGAGCGGCACGCCGTCCCACAAATAGAGCCAATCGAAAGTCCAGCGCAGCGTGCCGCTTTGGGCGCGCGAACCGACCATCGAGATCATCAGGCCGAGGCCGGCCGCGGTGAGCCCTTTGAGCGGCGCGCGGCCTGACAAGGTCGCGACCATGGCCATGCCGAACAGCGTGAAGGCCAACAGCTCCGGCGAGCCGATGGCGAGCAGGAGCGGCCGCAACACCGGAATGCTCACCGCGAGCACGCTCGCGCCGACGATGCCGCCGGCGAGCGAGGCGGCGAAGCCGGCGCCGAAAGCGCGCCCGGCCTCGCCGTTCTTCGCCATGGCATGGCCGTCGATGACGGTCGCCGCGGCGCCGACATGACCGGGCACGCCGAACAGGACGGCGGTGATGAAGTCCGACGACGTGATCACCGCCGCCATGCCGAGCAGGAGCGCGAAGGCGGTGTATGCGTCGAGATTGTAGGTGAACGGAATCAGCATCGCCATGCCGACGATGCCGCTCAAGCCAGGCAGCACGCCGATCGCCAATCCGATCAGAACGCCGAGCAGCAGGAAGAGGAGGCGCGTCGGTTCCAACAGCAACTGCAGCGCATGCACTGCGCTGGCAAGCATATCCGGCTGCATCGAACGGTTTCCTCCCCGGCGCGGCATCGCGCCCGAAACCTGCACGGCCGTCAAGCCCATGCTAGGCTGGCCCCATAGGATAGCGCCGCGTCGACGCCGAACGGGTCCGGGTCGCAGCGGGCAAGGGAACGCAGAGCCGGAGTAGCGAGAGCATGACGAAGCGACAGCGCAGATTCGGACGCGCCGCCTTGGCCGCGTTGCTCGCCGCGCTCGCGCCGGCGGCGATCGTGCTGGCGCAAACAGCCGGCGATTTTTACAAAACGCGCAGCATCGATCTCTACATCGGCTACTCGACCGGCGGCGCCTATGATCTCTATGCGCGGGTGATCGGCCGCCATATGGGCGCGCATATCCCGGGCCATCCGACGCTGGTACCGAAAAACCTGGAGGGCGCCGGCAGCCTCCGCCTCGCCAATTTCCTTTACCGCGTCGCGCCGCAGGACGGCTCCGCGTTCGGCACGCTCGGCCGCGGCATCGCCTTCGATCCGCTCCTGATCGGCCAAGGCGATGCCTTCGATGCGCAAAAATTCGGCTGGATCGGCAGCGCCAATAACGAGGTCAGCCTCTGCGTGGCGCGAAACGATTCCGGTATCGCCCGCTTCGAGGACCTGTTCAGCAAGGAACTCACGGTCGGCGGCACCGGCACCAGCGCCGATACCGACCAGTTCCCGCGCGTGCTCAATGGCGTGCTCGGCACCCATTTCAAGATCGTCGAAGGCTATCCCGGCGGCAACGACGTGGTGCTGGCGATGGAGCGCGGCGAAGTGAAGGGCCGCTGCGGCTGGTCGTGGTCGAGCGTGATGTCGACGCACAAAGCGTGGATCGACGACAAGCGGATGATTGTCTTGGCGCAGCTTTCGCTCAGCAAACATCCGGCGCTGCCCGACGTGCCGCTCATTACCGACTTCGCCAAGACCGACGAACAGCGCCAGATCCTGAAAATGGTGTTTGCCCGCCAAGTGATGGGCCGGCCCTATCTGGCGCCGCCCAATCTGCCTGCGGATCGGCTGGCGACCTTGCGGCAAGCCTTCACGGATACGATGAGCGACAAGGATTTTCTCGCCGAAGCCGACCAGACGGAACTTGAAATCAATCCGGTTTCCGGCGCGGATGTCGAGAAGCTGGTGAAAGAAGTCTATGCCACGCCGCCCGACGTCATCGCCAAGGCGAAAGCCGCAGCGGCGGGGAAGTAGGGCGCGGCATCACCGGCCGATCAGCAATCGATCCGAATCGTCCTTGAGCTGCACGCCCGATAACCCGCGAGCGCGCATGGCGCGCAAGAGGTGCGCGATCTTGAAGCCGGCCGCGTCGTAGCCGATGCCTTGCGGGCGGATGTTGGAGATGCAGTTCCTCTCCGCATCGCTCGTGCCCGCGTGCGGCTTGTAGGTCAGATAGGCGCCCATGCTGTCTGGTGCGGACAGGCCCGGCCGCTCGCCGATCAGCACGGCCGCGCAATCAGCGCCCAGCGCAGCAGCAATCGCATCGCCGATGGCGACGCGGCCGTAACGAACGATGACCAAGGGCGCAATCTGCCATCGCTCGGCGCGCAGCGCCGGCAGCGCGTGCGACAGCACCGGCCGGGCATGCCGCGCAACGGCGCGCGCCGACAATCCGTCGGCGACGACGAACACGACATCGTATTCGCCGCGGTGCGTCAGGAGCGCAGCATCGGCATCCGCGGCGGGCCGGCGGCCGAGATCGGGGCGCATCAGATAAGTCCGCCGGTCCTGCGCGGCGCTTGCGATCGAAACGACCGGACCGCCGAGCGTCGCCAGTTCGGTCCGCAAAAGCACTTCGTCGAGCGGCTGATGCACGGCATCCCGGGCGCGGGCATGCGCCAGCCGGAAATCGAGGAGCGGCGCCGTTGCCAGAGACGCGCCGGCGCGCTTAAGCCCGATGCGCGCCGCCGTCAGCCCGCGTAACATGGTCCAGACTTGGTCCTCGGCCGTCATGGTGGCTTTCCCGGCAGCAGTGCTTGAAAGCGGCCCGGCAGGCCGCGCGGGCGAATGCGGTGGGCCTCATCGATAAGCCCCTGGCGGGCGAGCCAGGCTTCGAATTCCGGCGCCGGGCGGCGGCCGAACAGATCGCGCATGGCGAGTGAGTCGTGAAACGACGTGCTCTGATAGCCGAGCATGATGTCGTCGGCGCCCGGCACGCCCATCACGAAATTGACGCCGGCCGCGACCAACAGCGCCAGCAAGGCGTCCATGTCGTCCTGATCGGCTTCGGCGTGATTGGTGTAGCAGACATCGACGCCCATCGGCACGCCCAAGAGCTTGGCGCAGAAATGATCCTCGAGGCCGGCGCGCGCGATCTGCTTGCCGTCGAGCAGATATTCCGGACCGATGAAACCGACCACGCTGTTGACGAGGAGCGGCTTGAAGGCGCGTGCCACCGCATAGGCCCGCGCCTCCAGCGTTTGCTGATCGACGCCGTGATGGGCGTTGGCGGAAAGGGCGCTGCCCTGTCCGGTCTCGAAATACATCACATTGTCGCCGACGCTGCCACGGCGCAGCGACAGCGCGGCGTCGCGCGCCTCTTTCAGCAGCGCCAGATCGATGCCGAAACTCTTGTTGGCCGCCTCGGTGCCGGCGATCGACTGGAATACGAGATCGACCGGCGCGCCCTTGCCGATCAGCCCGAGCGTGGTCGTCACATGCGCCAGCACGCAATTTTGCGTCGGGATTTCGAGTTTTTGGCGCAACTCGTCCAGCATCGACAACAGCGCATGCGCGGACTGCGGACTATCGGTGGCGGGGTTGATGCCGATCACGGCGTCGCCGGCGCCGAGCAGTAAGCCGTCGAAAATGCTCGCCGCGATGCCGCGCGCATCGTCGGTCGGATGGTTGGGTTGCAGCCGCACCGACAGCCGGCCGGGCAGACCGAGCGTGTTGCGGAACGCCGTGACGACCGAGCATTTCGCCGCGATCGCGATCAGATCCTGCAACCGGCAGAGCTTGCTCACGGCGGCCGCCATTTCCGGCGTGACGCCGGGCGAGAGCGCGGCAAGCACCGACGTCGTCGTCGCGTCGGCAAGGAGCCAGTCGCGAAAGCCGCCGACGGTCAGATGCGCGACGGCGGCGAAGGCCGTCCGGTCGTGGCCGTCGATGATAAGGCGGGTGACTTCGTCGCTCTCGTAGGCAATGACGGTGTCGCCGAGGAACGTCGAGAGCGGCAGGTCGGCGAGCGCATATTGCGCGGCGACGCGCTCCTCGCCGGACTCGGCCGCGATGCCGGCCAATTGGTCGCCGCTGCGCAGCGGCGAGGCCTTGGCCAGCAGCGTCTTGAGATCGGCAAACGCATAGCGCCGAGCTTCGATCGTCGCACCGTACATGGCGAAGTCCCGAGGATTGCTCGACTGGGACTATACGCTGTCGCGCGGTCCGGCGCTTGGGCGGCCGTGCTGCCGCTCAACGTCGATCTTGCGGAATGACCGGCAGCAGAAGATGCGAAGGCCGCTTCGCATCGTGGTAGATTTTGTGCAGCGTGGTGCGGCTCGAGACGATGTGATTGGGAACGTATTCGGCATTGGTCACGCCGCCGACGCCTGTCGGCATGTCGGCGCAGGCGATCTCGAGGCAAATGCGATGACCGCGCCGGAACAGATTGGCGGTCGCCATGATTTCGATGGCGTATTCGGTGATATCCCCGGGCCGGACCTTCTGCTGGGCCGCGCGCGTCAACCGGTGCCACGGCCGCCACGGTTTCGAACGGCTTTGATCGACGGCGCGATGCGAGGCCTTGAGCCAGCCGCGGGTCACCTCCCGCTCCGGCAGGTCCCGCGCTATTTCGCGTTCGCCTTCGCGCACGGTGCGGACCGACCCATCCGGGCCGACATCCTTGAGGGTGACGAACCAGTTGGTGTCGTCCTGATCAATCTCGGCGAACAGAGTGAGCACGGCAGGCCCCGCGATCAGCACATCCTCGGGCAGCGGCTCGCTCAGGTAGCGCAGCTTCTCGATCGCATTGGTCTGGGTCGGAGGCATTTGCACGAAGGCATCGGGCGGCGCTTCGTCCTCGACGCTTCCCGGCGTGAACGGCGCTGTTTGCAGGCGCTCCCAGCTATTGAGAAAAAATTTGGTCCACTGCGTTTCCGGCAGCGGCCAATCGGTGCCGGAACGCCATGCGTTCTCGCCCATCACCCAATAATGGACGGGCGGCTCGTTCATGATGCCGGTGTCGATATTTTTCAGCCAGTGATCGTGCCAGCGCAGGATTTCCCCGTGCAGCGCATGGAACGGCCGCTCGAGATGCGCCGGCCCGGCGAAGGTGAGTTTCTTCGGCGCCGGAATTTTCTCGAAATAATTCTGCGCGCCGTTCAAGTGGGTTTTGTAAGTGTAAGCGTACCAGCCCGAGCCGGTATAGGTCGGAACCGTGATTTTCTCGAAGCTCTTCTCGGCCTCCGTAACAATGTCTTCGCTGTCGTAGGGATCGATCAACAGATCGAAGTAAGGCGGCATGTGCTGCCCCTTCTGGGTCAGCACGTTGTAGATATACGGATACATCTTGTAGTCGGGATTGCGCATCGCCTCCCGCCACCAGGCCTCCCGTTCCGCCGGCAGGGTCCCGGGCTTGCCCTTGGTGCCGTGCATCGCCGAGAAATGCATGATCAGATAGCGAAACAGGTGCAGCACCCCGCCGGGATATTCCTCGCGGAAACTGCCCATGCGGCCATAGGCGCCGCGCGGGTCGAACGGGAAGATCGCTTTCAGATGCGGCGGATTTTGCCGGGCGACGAAGAACTGTTCGGCGCCGAATCCGGATATGCCGACCATTCCGACATTGCCGTCGCACCACGGCTGCTGCGCGATCCATTCGATCAGATCGTAGCTGTCCCACTGCCGCGACCCGCCGCCGTCGGATTTTCCGATGCCGCGCGGCGAGCCGATGACGTGCACGTAGCCGCGCGACACGAAGAATTTGGTATCGCCGGCTTCCAGAAATCCCGCCCACAGCGAAGACCATGCCGGCTGCGGCGGCAAGGCGGCGGCGTATTCGGGCCCTTGCAGGTCCTTGTTGTAGATCGCGAACGCCAGCAATGCCGGGAATTTTTCCTGCGCCTCGGGACGGTAGATATCGACCGACAGATTGACGCCGTCGCGCATCGGCACGGCAACGTCGCGCTCGGCGATCATGGCGGGGTAGCGCGGCGCGCGATCGTAAGCGACCGGCAATCGGTCGCCCGAAGCGGCGAGCGCGCTCGCCGGCGATTGCGATGAATTCATGTATTCCCCCTTCATGATCGTCGAGACTTCGCCGACGATCCTTTTATATTTTCGTTTTTATTTCCTCGCGGCCGTTCTTTTCAACGCGGATTTCGGCATGGCAGTAAAGCGCGCCGACTATGCCCGATCGACTATGCCCGATCCCAGGGCGGTTCGGGGAGGAAATGCGAGACCAGGAAATCGATGAAGGCGCGCACCTTCGCCGCGGGATGATGCTCCGGCAAATAGACGGCATAGATGCCGCCGAACTCGACGGTAGGATGATCCAGGACGATGGTCTTCAAGGTCCCGGCGCGGATGTCATCGGCGACGATGAATGTCGGGTGATAGATTATGCCCTGGCCGGCGATGGCTGCGGCGCGGAGCGCATCGCCGTTGTTGGCGCGCAGGTTGCCCGATACCTGCACGATCACGTCGCCGCGCGGCCCGAACCTCCAGCTGTCGACGCCGATGACGCGGGAAAACGTGTAGCCCAGGCAATTGTGGTGCGACAGTTCGGCGACCGTGCGCGGCGTGCCGCGCGCGGCGAGGTAGGACGGTGCCGCGCAGACCGCGGTGCGGCAAGGCGCAACGCGGCGGGCGATCAAGCTCGAGTCGGCGAGGCTGCCGATGCGGATCGCCAGATCCCAGCCCTCCTCGGCGAGATCGACCAGCCGGTCGTTGAGGCCAAGCTCGAGGGCGACTTGCGGATGGCGCTCGGCGAATTCCGCAAGCAGAGGCCCGATTTGCCGCGCGCCGAATGACACCGGTGCATTGAGCCGCAGCAGGCCGCGCGGTTCGAAACGATCGGCGGCAACCGCGCTGTCGGCTGCTTCAAGCTCGGCAAGCGCGCGGGCCGAGGCTTCGAGATAGTTGCGCCCGGCTTCGGTAATCGACAGTCGGCGCGTGCTGCGGTGGAACAGCTTGACGCCCAGTCGCGCCTCGAGCGCGGCAATGTGCTTGGTGACCATGGTCTGCGAAATCCTCATGGCCCGCCCGGCGGCGGAAAAGCTGCCGGCAGCGGCAACTTTGGCGAACACCTCCAAGCTGGTCAGCCGATCCAGCACCGAACACCTCACTTCCTAGGTGTGAACTGTAATTACCTTACGCGATATTATCACACTCCAAGGAATTTATCACATTAGGCCCATCCCGACCCTCCTTGGAGTTACCCCGATGATCGACACCCGAACCGCCCCCTACGCCGCCGCGCTGCTGCGGCTGAGCCTGGGCGGGCTCTTTCTCGCGCATGCCGGACTGAAACTCTTCGTCTTCACGCCGGCGGGAACGGCCGGCTTTTTCGAAAGCGTCGGGCTGCCGCCTGGTCTCGCCTATCTCACCATCGCCGCCGAGGTCTTGGGTGGCATCGCGCTCGTCCTCGGCCTGTGGACGCGGCTCGTTGCCGTCGCGCTGACGCCGATCCTGCTCGGCGCCATCTTCACCGTGCATGGGGCGGCCGGGTTCTTCTTCAATAACCCGAACGGCGGCTGGGAATATCCGGCGTTCTGGGCCGTCGCGCTTGTCGTGCAGGCGCTGCTCGGCGACGGCGCCTACGCCTTGCGCTCGAGCGGCAGCCGCAATACCGCCGACAATTTCGCCGGCGCGTATTCCCGCTGAAGAAGCCAACAAACCAACTCTGCTGCAATGGAGACTGCAATGAGCCAAGCGAAGATCGCCCAAAAATCGCCTTATCTGGTCGAGGTCGAGGCGGGTAAGACGTATTATTGGTGCGCCTGCGGCCAGAGCGCGAAACAGCCGTTCTGCGACGGATCGCATAAGGGGAGCGAGTTTGTTCCGCTCGCCTATGTCGCCGCCCGTTCGGAGAACGTCGCATTCTGCGGCTGCAAATACACCAAAGGCCAGCCGATGTGTGACGGCAGCCACAAGGCCCTGTAGGACCAGCGGCACAGTCACGTCGTCATGCCCGCGACATAGGCGAGCGAAGCGACGCCGTTCTTCGAACGGCTATGCGCGGGCATGACGAGTGAGCGACCAAGGAGCCTTCAGTCCTCGAACGGCAGGCCGATATATTGCTCGGCCAGAGAGGCTTGCGCGCGCTCGGAGCTTTGCAGGTAATCGAATTGATCGAGCCGCATCCGCTCCTCGAACGGCGTTTCGGCGGGGAATCGGTGCAGCAACAGAGTGAGCCACCACGACACCCGCGCCGAACTCCACACCCGGCGCAACGCCATGTCGGAATAGCAGTCGAGATAATGCGTCTTGCCGGTGCGGTAGAACGCGGTCAGCGCGCGGGCCAGATAAAACACGTCCGAGACCGCGAGATTGAGGCCCTTGGCGCCGGTCGGCGGCACGATGTGGGCGGCGTCGCCGGCGAGACATAGTCTGCCGTAACGCATCGGCTCGGCGACGAAGCTGCGCAGCGGCGCAATGGATTTTTCGATCGACGGCCCGGTGACGATCCGATCGGCCATGTCTTTCGGACAGCGCGCCTTGAATTCGTCCCAGAAGCGATCGTCCGGCCAGTCGTTCAAATCGGCGTCGAGATCGCATTGGATGTAATAGCGGCTCAGCATCGGATTGCGCATCGACGCCAGCGCGAAGCCGCGGCGATGGTAGCAATAGCACAGATCGGGAAACGGCGGCGTTTCCGACATGATGCCGAGCCAGCCGAACGGATAGCTCTTCTCGTAGATCTTGAGCGCGTCCGCCGGGATCGCGGTCCGGCTGACGCCGTGATAGCCGTCACAGCCGGCGATGTAATCGAAATCGATCCGGTGCGAGCCGTCCTTTTCGTAGGTGACGTAAGGCCGATCAGAGGCGATGTCATGCAGCCGCACGGCGGCGGCTTCGTCGACGATCTTTCCGCCCGCCGCATCGCGCGCCGCGTAAAGATCTTCGGTGATCGCGGTCTGGCCGTAAGCCATCATCCGCTTGCCGGTGAATTTCCAGGTGTCGATGAAGAACCGCGGCCGTCCCTCCCAGGCGATTGCCGCGCCGTCATGGCAATGGCCCTCGCGATCAATGCGCGCGCCCAATCCGACTTCGCGCAACAGCGCGACCGTGCCGGCCTCCAGCACGCCGGCGCGAATCCGATCGAGCACGTGACGACGACTCTGCCGCTCCAGCACGATGCTGTCGATGCCGTTACGGTGCAAGATATGCGACAGCAGCAAGCCGGCCGGCCCGCCGCCGATGATCGCCACTCGAGTTCGGGTTGCTGTGGTCACGTTTGCCTCATGGCTTGGAATTGTCTCTTGGGATTGTCAGCGGCCGAGCAAAGGCCCGATCGACGGTTTTGGCAAGCGGCCCGCGGGCTCGCCGGCACCTTCGCCAGCCTTGAACCGGGTGCCGGTCGTAGCGATATGACGGTGAGTCCGCCGCTACGGAAAATTTCATGTTCGCATCGTTCAAGAGCTTCGTCTCCGATTTCGTCGATGGTGGAAAGCATCCGAGCCAGTTCGGCGAGGACGATTACCGACTCGCGGCGGCGGCGCTTCTGGTCCATGCCGCGGCGATCGACGGCGAAATGTCGTCCAGCGAACGCGCCAAGCTGCGCGTCGTCATCAAGCTTCTGTTCACGCTCGAGGACGCCGCGACGGACGAACTGATCGAGAAGGCGACGGCGGCCGAGCACGAATCCGTCGACCTTTATCATTTTACGCATCTGCTCAATCGCGCGCTCGACGAACCGGGCCGCGCCCGCATCATCGAGATGATGTGGGAGATCGTCTTCGCCGACGGCGGGCGCGACGAACTCGAGGACAATCTGTTGTGGCGCGCGGCCGACCTGCTCGGGGTTTCGCCGCGCGAACGCATCGAGTTACGGCGCCGCATCGGCGGCGAAAATCTCGAGCAAAGCGACCAAGGCGACCAAAGCGACCAAGGCGACCGAGCCGGCCCTTGGGGCGGCAGATGAAGCCGGTCACGCTCATCACCGGTGCCTCGGCGGGCATCGGCGCCGAACTGGCGCGTGTGTTCGCCGCGCACGGTCACGAGCTTGCGCTGGTGGCGCGGCGCGAAGATAGGCTTGCGGCTCTCGCCGACGAGATTGCGGCGTCGGGCCGGCCGCGGCCGGCGGTGCTCAAGGCGGACCTCGAACGCGGCGATGCCGTCGCTTCGATCGCCGCGCAGCTTTCCTCGCTCGGGCTCGAGCCCGATATCGTGGTCAACAACGCCGGCTTCGGCTTGAGCGGCGCGGCCACGGCGCTGCGCCGCGACGAGCAACTCGGCATGATCGATCTCAACGTGCGCGCGCTCACCGAACTGTCGCTCGCTTTCGTCGACAGTCTCGCGCGCCACCACGGCGGCATTCTCAATCTCGCGTCGGTCGCTGCCTTTTTGCCCGGCCCCGGCATGGCGGTCTATTACGCCAGCAAAGCCTATGTGCTGTCGTTCAGCGAAGCCTTGCATCACGAATTGGCCGGGCGCGGCATCAGGGTCACCGCGCTTTGTCCCGGGCCCGTGCCGACCGAATTCCAGGCGCGCTCGGGCATGCGGCTCAACGCCGTCGCCCGCAGCATCGAACTGCCGGCGGCGCGGGTGGCGCGGATCGGCTACGACGGCTTCATGCGCGGCGAGCGTGTGGTCGTGGCCGGCACCGGCAACAGGATCGCGGTGGCGCTGATGCGCTTTATTCCTACTTCGCTGTTGATGCGCGCGGTCGATCAACGGACCAAATCGGCCGGGCCGGATTGATCGGCTTGGCTCGCGCTTTGCATCCCCCGGTGAAAGCGCTAGGAATTCGTGAAAGCGCGTTCGAATCGCCGGCGTCATGCAACAGCCGATCCTGATTATTCTGCACCAGGAGCATTCCACCCCGGGCCGCATCGGTAATGCCCTGCAACAATTGGGCTACCCGCTCGACATCCGCCGGCCCCGTTTCGACGACGCCTTGCCGCCGACGCTCGCGCACCATGCCGGCGCCATCATCTTCGGCGGGCCGATGAGCGCCAACGACGAGGACGATTTCATCCGCCGGGAGATCGACTGGATCGCCGTGCCGCTGAAGGAAGCCAAGCCGTTTCTCGGCATCTGTCTCGGCGCCCAGATGTTCGCCCGGCAACTCGGCGGCAGGGTCTTCCACCATCCCGAGGGCCGCGCCGAGATCGGCTATTACCCGATCCGGCCGACCGCCGCCGGCCTGGCGTTGGTCGAAACCTGGCCGGAATGCGTCTATCAATGGCACCGCGAAGGCTTCGACCTGCCGCCGGCCGCCGAGCTCCTCGCCGAAGGCGAGACCTTCGAAGTTCAGGCGATCCGCGTCGGGCGAGCCTTTGCGCTGCAATTCCATCCCGATGTGACGCATGCCATGATGCACCGCTGGACCACGCGCGGTCACGAGCGCATGGAACTGCCAGGGGCGCGCCCGCGGCACACCCATTTCGCCGACCGCGCGATCTACGACTATTCGGCGCGGGCGTGGCTGAGCGTTTTTCTGGAGCGGTGGATTTCTTAAGATTTCTGAGTGGTCGTGCGACGATGCAACGGCTACGAGCTTCTCAAAGCGTCCCGACGAAGGCATAGTTCGAGGACGGCGCTCGCCGGGGCCGCCGTTCATTCCAAGTCGTCATCCAACCTAGGCTTGCCTCGGATCCACAATGCATTCCAGCAATCTCCCGATCGGCGCGGTCGTCACGCCGCCGCTATCCCCGCTGCACCGTTTTCTGCGCGACTGCCACGCCGAGTTTCGCGAAGATACGAGCGGGGCGGTCGCCGATTATATTCCGGAACTGAAAAAGGCCGATCCGAGCCATTTCGGCGTCGCCCTCGCCACCATCGACGGCCATGTCTACGCGGTCGGCGACGCCGACGTTCCGTTCACCATCCAGTCGATCTCCAAGGCTTTCGTATTCGCGCTGGCGCTGGAATTGCTGGGCGCCGACAAGGTCGAAGCCGTGATCGGGGTCGAGCCGAGCGGCGATGCCTTCAATTCGATCCGGCTGCGCCCCGACAATCGGCCGTACAATCCGATGGTCAATTCCGGCGCCATCGCCTGCTCCGGTCTGATCCACAGGGCCAGGGGCAGCGAGGCATTCGAGTCGATCCGAACCGCGCTCGGCCGGTTCGCCGGCCGCGATCTGGATGTCGACGAAGCGGTGTTCGCCTCGGAGCGCGAAACCGGCGACCGCAACCGCGCCATCGCCTATCTGCTGCGAAATTATGCCGTGCTCGAAGGCGATGTCGGCGCGGTCCTCGACGTCTATTTCCGGCAATGTTCGGTGCTGGTGACGGCGCGCGATCTTGCCGTGATGGCGGCGACGCTGGCCAATAACGGCGTCAATCCGGTCACCGGCGAAGCGGTCATGAAGCCCTATACGGTGGCGCGCACGCTCTCGATCATGACCAGTTCCGGCATGTACGATTATGCCGGCGAGTGGATCTATCGCGTCGGCATGCCGGCCAAGAGCGGGGTCGGCGGCGGCATCGTCGCCGCGCTGCCGGCACAGCTCGGACTCGGCACCTTCTCGCCGCCGCTCGACGCCCACGGCAACAGCGTGCGCGGCCTGAAAATATGCGAGGCGCTGTCGACCCATTTCGATTTGCATATGCTCAACCGCACCGGCGACGTCCGCAATTCGATCATCGCCGATTACGATATCGGCGGCATCACGTCGCGCCGGAGCCGGCTGTCGCGCGACCAGCAGATCCTCGAAGAGCATCACGAGGAGGTCCGCGTCATCGAGCTGGTCGGCGCGCATTCCTTCGCCACCATCGACTACGTGTCGCGGCGGCTCGCCGACAGGCCGTCGCCGTTCCTGATCGTCGACTTCCGCCGCGTGGCGTCGCTGACGCGCGGCGCCGCGCTGTTGCTGGCCGATATACTTCGCCATCTGACGGTGGGCTCGGCCGCGGCGATCCTCGCCGGCATCGAGCCGAAGTCGCAGGTCTTTAGCGTCATCCATCCGCTGATCGTCGACGCCCCCGGGGTGCGGATGTTTCCGCTGCTCGACCAGGCGATCGAATGGGCCGAGGATCAGGTCATCTTTCGCCATGGCGGTTATCTCGCCGACAAGAGCAGCGCGCATCTCAAGGAGCAGGCGCTGCTTGCCGGCTTGACCGACGGCGAAATCGGCGATCTCGCGGCACTCGGCACGACGCGGACCTATCGCGCCGGAGCGCGCATCGTCGCCGCCGACGAGCCGGCCACGTCGCTCTTCCTCCTGCAAAGCGGCATGGTGAGCGTGAAGCTGCCGAGCGGCGTGCGGCTCGCCACGCTCGATCAGGGCATGGAATTCGGCGAGATGGCGCTGCTCCGCGAGGAGCGGCGCACCGCCGACGTTTTCGCCGACACCGATGTGACCTGCCTGGAATTGCCGCTCGCGGAATTCGACCGCTTCCGCCGCGAGCACCCGCATATCGGCGAGCGCATCGCCCGCAATCTCGCCGCGATCCTGGCCAAGCGGCTCATTCTCGCCAACGCCAAGATCGACGTGCTGAGCGCGTATTGAGCTCTATTGCCCCCCGGCAAGCTGCTGGGCGAAATAGGCTACCGTCTTGGTGTAGACCTGCGACGCGTTCCATTGCAGCAGCACCTGGAAATTGTCGGTGCCTTCGCCCCACGGCTGGCCGGGTTTCCAGCCGTAGCCTTTCAGATAATTGGCCGTCGAGGCGAGCACGTCGGGCACGCTGCGGATCAGGTCGCGGCGGCCGTTGCCGTCGTAGTCGACGGCGTATTTCAGATAGGACGAGGGCAGGAACTGGGTCTGGCCGATCTCGCCGGCCCAGGCGCCGCGCATGTCGCTCGGCATCATGTCGCCGCGGTCGACGATCTGGAGCGCGGCGATCAGCTCGCCGCGGAACTTGTCCGGCCGGCGGCAATCATAGGCCAAGGTCGCGAGCGAGCGGATGGTCGGGGAGCGGCCGGAATTGGCGCCGAAATCCGTTTCCAAACCCCAGATGGCGACGATCACCGCGCCGGGGACGCCGAATTGCTTCTCGATGCGATTGAAGAGCACGGCGTATTGCGCCAGGAGCTGCCGGCCGCGGCCGAGCCGCGGCGGCACCATGCGGCCGGAAAACTGCTCGAAGCTCTGCCGGAACACGCCCTGGGCATGATCGCGGGCAATGATGCCGGGATCGTAACTCACCCCGGCGAGCGCCGATTGGATCGTGCGCTGGGAGATGCCGTCCGCCGCGGCCTCCTGTTTGACGCCTTGCAGCCAGGCGCCGAAATCGCCGCCGCAAGGCGCGCCGGCGGCCTGGGCCGGCGCCGCTATCGCGCCGGCCGCCATTGCGCCGAGCGCCAGGCTGAATAAAAATCCTCGGATGCCGAGCTTTCGCATGCTTATCCTTCTCGTCGCGCGCGCCCCGCGGTGAATCAGTGGCGGCCATGATGCAACAGGGGAGCGGGCGCGGCCAGGGGCTTGCGGCAGGATCTATCGTCGGATCGGTTCGTAAGTATCGGCCCGATAGAGTTCGTGAAATAATTTGGTCGAAATCAGGACGACGGCGATGGTGCAAAAGCCGCCGATCAGCACCGAGGGAACGGTGCCGAACAGGGCCGCGGCGGCGCCAGCGCGGAAATCGCCGAGCTGATTCGAGGTGATCGTGACCATCGAATTCACCGCATAGACCCGGCCACGCATGGCGTCGGGCGTGCGCAGCTGCACCATGGTCTGGCGGATCACCACGCTGACGGTGTCGGAGGCGCCGATCACGACCATCGCGGCGATCGCAAGCCCGAAACTCGGCGCCAGCGCCAATAGGATCGTGCCGATGCCGAACAGCGTCACGGTGGCGAACATGACGTGACCGACGCGGCCGGCGATCGGCCAGCGCGTCAGGACGAGCGCGGTGGCGATGGCGCCGGCGGCCGGCGCCGCCCGCAACACGCCGAAGCCGAGCGGCCCGGCGAGGAAAATATCGCGGGCGAAAACCGGCAACAGCGCGGTGGCGTTGCCGAACAATACCGCGAACAGATCGAGCAGCACGGCGCCGAGCACCACCTTCTGCCGGGCGACGAAGGTCAGTCCGCTGAACAGCGTCTGCGGATCAATCGGCGCGCGCGGCGGCAGGATGCGCTCCATGGCGATGCCGAGCATGACCAAGCCGGCGGTGAGCCACAGCACCCCGCATACCGCGAACACGAGCGTCGGGCTCAATCCGATCAGAAGGCCGCCGAGCGCCGGCCCGGCGACGATGGCGGTCTGCGACGCCGATGTCGATGCCGCGATCGCGCGCGGCAAGACGCTCGCTGGCACGAGATTGGGCAACACCGATTGCAGGCTCGGCTGCTCGAAGGCGCGTCCGGTGCCGACCACGAAGGCCATGGCGAGGAGGAGATCGGGCGTGACCCAGCCGCCGAAATTGGCCGCCGCCAGCACGGCGACCGCAAGCGCCTCGCAAACCTGGGCGACGAAGGTGACGCGGCGCCGATCGTAGCGGTCGGCGACATGGCCGGTGAAGGGGAACAGGCACATGGCCGGCACGAATTGCACCAGCCCGATCAGCCCAAGATGGAACGGGCTGCCGGTCAATTCGTACATCTGCCAGCCGACCGCGACGACCTGGATTTGCAGCGCGATCGAGGCCGCGACCCGCACATAGAGGAAGCGGACGAAGGCAGGGTGGCGCAACAGCGGCGGCGCGGGGGAGGGGTCGTGCATCCGAGGGCTATAGCCGTTTTTTTGCAAATGCACGTCCGGAAGGCGATTTCAAATATTTCTCAAAAGCGAATGCCTGCTTTTCGTCCGAGAATGCGATGTATGCCTTAACCTGCCAGGGTTTGTATTTCGAGGTATGGGGCACTTCACCGGCATTATGCTTTGCAAGTCGCGCCCTTAAATCGTGGGTAATGCCGACATAATAGCGGTCAGGAAAAGCAATACTGTGGAGGATGTAGACGTATTTCATGCCTCGCTGAGCCCACCTCTAGGCCTGCCGAGGCCCGCCTACGTCGCTTCGCGACTTCGGCGCGGCAGCCCCTTCGCTCGCTGTGCTTTTTAGGGCTCTACGTGGCTCGCCGAGCCGTAGCTCGCGCAGCGACGAGCGGCAGAGCAAGGCCCGCCTACGTCGTTTCGCGACTTCGGCGCGGCAGCCTTCGCTTGCTGCGCCTTTAAGGCGGAGCGTGGCTTGCCGAGCCGAAGCTTGCGCAGCAAGCGAAAGCTGGTGGAGCCGAGGGGATTTGAACCCCTGACCTCCGCAGTGCGATTGCGGCGCTCTCCCAACTGAGCTACGGCCCCGCCGCGCCCCCACCCTGTCCTTCCCCGCTTGCGGGGGAGGACAGGGTGGGGGCGTGCTGGCTTTCGGCGAGTGCCGGCCATTTAGGGCCGCCGTCACAGGCTGTCAAGGACGGGGAGGACGGGCAAGGATGGGGCTCGCATGGCTCCTCAAGCCTGCGCTTGTTCGGGCCGCCGCGAACCGCTAGTTTCCACCGTCCTTAAGAGCGAACCCCTTCCATGCGCGCCCTTTTTCTCGTCATCGATTTGGCTCTTCAGCTCTACATCTGGATCGTGATCGCGATGGCGATCTTTTCCTGGCTGGTGGCTTTCAACGTCGTGAACACGCGGAATCCCGTCGTCGGGATGGTCGGCGATTTTCTCTACCGCATCACCGAGCCGGTGCTGCGGCCGATTCGCAACATGCTGCCGAATCTCGGTGGCATCGACATTTCGCCGGTCATCCTGTTTCTGATAATCGTTTTCATTCGCTACGTGATCGCCCTCTATATCCTGCCCAACGTCTTCTGAAGCCGATGGTCGCGAAACCGTGGACGCAAGCGCCGGACGGCGTCGTGCTCGATGTGCGCGTGACCGTGCGCAGTGCGCGCGACGCCATCGAAGGGCTGGAGTGCCGGGCCGACGGCCGACCCGTGCTCAAGGCGCGTCTGCGCGCCGCGCCGGTCGAGGGCGAGGCCAATGAGGCGCTGCGGCGGCTGCTTGCCAAGGCGCTCGGCATTGCCCCGCGGCAGGTCGATATCGCGGCGGGCGCCACGGCGCGGATCAAGCGGCTGCGCATTACCGGCGACGCGAAATCGCTCGACGCGACGTTGGAACGGCTGACGAAGGGGCCTTCATGAGCGCGAAAATAATCGATGGCAAGGCGATCGCCGTCGAGTTGCGCGCCGCGGTCAAGGCCGAGACCCATCGCCTGACCGCAGCGCACGGCCTGGTGCCGGGGCTGGCGGTGGTCCTGGTCGGCGACAATCCCGCGAGCAAAAGCTACGTCGCAAGCAAATCGCGCGCTGTGGTCGAAGTCGGTATGCGGCCGTTCGATTATCATTGGCCTTCCGACACCACCGAAGCCGAGCTCCTCGCGCTTGTGCAAAAGCTCAATGCCGATCCGGCGGTGCAGGGCATTCTGGTGCAACTGCCTTTGCCGCCGCAGATCAATCCATCGCGAATCATCGCCAGCATCGATCCCGACAAGGACGTCGACGGGTTCCATCCGCTCAATGCCGGGCGGCTGATGACCGGTCTGCCGGCGCTCGTGCCGTGCACGCCGGTTGCCTGCATCAAGCTGATCAAGTCCGTGCATCCTTCGCTGCTCGGGCTCGATGCGCTGATGGTTGGCCGCTCGCACATTGTCGGCAGGCCGCTGGCGCAGATGCTGCTCAGCGAAAATGCGACCATCACCGTCGCGCATACCCATACGCAGCATCTGCCGGATCTATGCCGGCGCGCGGAGCTGCTCTGCGTGGCGATCGGCTGCGCCGAATTTATTCGCGGCGACTGGATCAAGCCGGGGGCGACCGTGATCGACGTCGGCATCAATCGGGTGAGCCACGGCGGCAAATCGCGCATCGTCGGCGATGTGAATTATGCCGAGGCCGTCAAGGTCGCCGGCGCCATTACGCCGGTGCCGGGCGGCGTCGGCCCGATGACGATCGTGTGCCTGCTTGCCAACACGCTGCATGCGGCCTGCATGCAGGCCGGCTTGCCGGCGCCGGCGGTATAATCGTCATTCCGGGGTGTGCCGATAGGCGCGAGCCCGCGATGACGCGTCTCAGCTATTCCAGCCGAACGCGACTTTATCGAGCACGCGGGTACCGAATTTCTCGGATGAGCGGGCAACCGCCTTGCCGCCGAGCGCGCGGTAGAATTCCACCGCATTTTCGTTATCCGACAGCGCCCAGACGATCAGCGATTTCAGGGCGCTCTGCGCCAGGTCGCGGCGCGCGGCCGTGAACAGGCGGCGGCCGAAGCCGAGGCCCTGGAATTCCGGACGCAGGTAAAGTTCGTAGATCTCACCGTCGTAATAGAGGCTGCGCGCGCGGTTACGGCCATAATTGGCGTAGCCGGCAATCTTGTCGCCGAATTGGAGGAGTGCGATGCGGCTACCTTTGCGGATCGCGCTTTCCCACCAGGCCGGGCCGCGGCGGTTGATGAGGCGTTCGAGTTCCGCTCCAGGAATGATGCCCTGATAGGCCGTCCGCCAAGCCTCGTCGTGGGCATCCGCGACCGCCGCCGCATCGTCGGCGCGAGCGCGACGAATTTCGATGAGAACGGTGCTCACGAGTCGATGCTCACGTTACGGTGCTCGCCTTCCAGTGCTCGCGTTGCGGCGTTCACATTGCGATTCACGACGCAATCAAAGCAAGCGGCGCAGTCGCCTTCAAGGGTGAAGATTCACCTTCGGTTAACGATGTCGATTATAGGGGAAAATGCCCAGGCCTCGCCAGAATCACACACAGGAAAATTGCTGTTGTGGCCGCGATCTGCGCGCGCTGTTGCAATCGCGTCACGGTCTTTGAGATTTTGCGTCGGCTCTAGGCGGCGACGCGAAAATCATGACAGAATGTCATGATAATGTGTCGTCGCTCCGATCCATCCGGCGCGGCGACGCGGTATTGTGCCCGGATGCGCTTAGACGCGTTCGGCTTCTTTGCGCCGCTCGTCGCGCTTGCGATCGTTCGGATCGAGCAGCTTCTTGCGCAGCCTGATCGATTTCGGCGTCACCTCGACCAGCTCGTCGTCCTCGATATAGGCGAGCGCCTTCTCCAGCGTCATGCGGATCGGCGGCGTCAGCCGGATCGCCTCGTCCTTGGAGTGGGTGCGGATATTGGTGAGTTTCTTGCCCTTGAGCACGTTGACTTCGAGATCGTTGCCGCGCGTGTGCTCGCCGACGATCATGCCGCGATAGACCTTGCAGCCGGGCTCGATCATCATGGGGCCGCGGTCTTCCAGATTCCACATCGCATAGGCGACCGCCTCGCCCTGGTCGGTCGAGATCAAGACGCCGTTGCGCCGCCCGGCGATGTCGCCGCGGTGCGGACCGTAGGCGTGGAACAGCCGGTTCATGACCGCGGTGCCGCGGGTGTCGGTGAGCAGTTCGCCGTGATAGCCGATCAGGCCCCGCGTCGGCGCATAGAAGATAAGCCGCACGCGGCCGCCGCCGGACGGACGCATTTCGACCATCTCGCCTTTGCGCTCGGCGAGTTTCTGCACCACGACGCCGGCATGCTCCTCGTCGACGTCGATGACGACTTCCTCGATCGGTTCGAGCAGATCGCCGGAAGGCCCGTGCTGGAACAGGACCCTGGGCCGCGATACCGCAAGCTCGAAGCCTTCCCGCCGCATGGTTTCGATCAGGATGCCGAGCTGCAGTTCGCCGCGGCCGGCGACTTCCATGGAATCCTTCTCGGCCGATTCGGAAATCCGCAGCGTGACGTTGCCCTCGGCCTCGCGCAGCAGGCGATCGCGGATGACCCGGCTTTGCACCTTGTCGCCCTCGGTGCCGGCGAGCGGCGAATCGTTGATGTGGAACGTCATGGTCAGCGTCGGCGGATCGATCGGCTGCGCCGGCAGCGGCTCGGTGACCTCCGGCGCGCACAAAGTGTGCGAGACGAAGGCCTCGGGCAGGCCGGCAATGGCGATGATGTCGCCGGCAAAGCCTTCCTCGATCGGCGCCCGCTCCAGGCCGCGGAACGCCAGCACCTTGGTGACGCGGCCCTCTTCGACCAGGGCGCCGTGGCGGTCGAGCACCTTGACGGTCTGGTTGGGCTTCACAGTCCCTGAGAAAATGCGCCCGGTAACGATGCGGCCGAGATAGGGATTGGCCTCGAGGATGGTCCCCAACATCCGGAACGGGCCCTCCTCGACCCGCGGGGGCGCGACGTGGCGCAGCACGAGGTCGAACAAGGGCGCCATGCCCTGGTCCTTGGGGCCGTCGGCGCTCGCCGCCATCCAGCCCTGCTTGGCCGAGCCGTACAGGATGGGGAAATCGAGCTGTTCCTCGGTGGCATCGAGCGCCGCGAACAGATCGAATACGGCGTTGGCCACCTCGGTGGGGCGGGCATCGGAGCGATCGACCTTGTTGATGACGACGATCGGCTTCAGCCCCATCTTCAGGGCCTTGGAGACGACGAATTTGGTTTGCGGCAACGGGCCTTCGGCGGCGTCGACCAGGACCAGCGCCCCGTCCACCATATTGAGGATGCGTTCGACCTCGCCGCCGAAATCGGCATGGCCTGGGGTGTCGACGATATTGATTCGGGTATCCTGCCAAACCAGCGAGGTCGCCTTGGCGAGGATGGTGATACCGCGCTCACGCTCCAGGTCGTTCGAATCCATCGCGCGCTCGATGACGCGCTGATTCTCGCGAAACGAGCCGGATTGCTGCAAAAGCCGGTCGACCAGGGTGGTTTTGCCATGGTCGACATGGGCGATGATGGCGATATTGCGCAGATTCATGTGCTAATGGGGGTGAGCCGTTAAACCGTTACGGGCCCCGACTGGGGCCCGCGATCGCGCCGTATATAGTCAGTTCCAGCCGAGAAGCAACGCCTCAAAATGCGATGACGCCACAGCTATGCCAGCTGCGGCGTCACCGTACCGTCAAGAGCGCGTTCACCCGTGGTTTGGACCGGTGTTGTTCGAACTTGCTCCGGGCTTTCGAGTCCGAGGTCGGCCACTCAGCTCTGATAATTGATCAGCAGCGAAGTGCTCGCATTATTGGTGGGTTGGCTGTTGGAGCCATAGCTTGCGTTAGCGGCAGTCGAGTCCTTCAGCAATTTAAGAAAGTCCTTGAGCAAAGTAGTCGCGTCCGAGCTGGTCGACGAACCACTGTCGCTGCCGCTGGTGCTGCTGCTGCTGGTGTCGCTGCTGCTGCTGGTGTCGCTGTTCGACCCGCTTGCGCCGCCGGGAGGACCGCCCGGGGGCGGGCCGCCTGCGCCGCCTGGGCCACCCTGTGAAAACGCATTTGAAAAGACACTCTGCAATTCGGTGGCCTGATTGCTGGTTAGCTTGCCACTCTTGACCTCCGACGCGATCAAACCGTCGATTTTCGATTTGATGTCGGAAGGCGAGGAGGGTTGCGTCGATGAGGCGCCGCCCTGAAGCGCGCTGTTGATATCATTAAGCGCCGAGCTCAGCGCGCTCTGGTCGGACGCGCTGATCGTGCCTGACGACACTTCGGACGACAGTTCATTTTGGAGGGTAGTCAGAGGGGACTGGTACGCGGGCTGGTAGGTCGTTGACGAGATCGAAGTCATGGCGTGCTCCTGGCGGACGAAGTTGCTGTGTAAGACAAGACGATTGCAGTTAATGGAAGCTTGCTTTGAGGGCTCGACTTTGTTTCCGTAGGTTCAAGAATCGTCTTTGGAAACATTTAGAAACAAAACTCCGCCGACAATCAGCAACACCTGGGCGCGATAGGCCGTTATGACTGCATCGCCGCATGTCCTCGTCGTGGAAGACGACCTCGAAATCAGTCGTCTCGTCAGCCGATATCTTCGCTCGAACGATTGTCACGTCTCGGTCAGCGGTGACGGGCGGAACATGGAGCGCCTGCTCGAAGACGGCCGGGTGGATCTGATCGTGCTCGACCTCATGCTACCGGGCGAGGACGGCTTGAGCCTTTGCCGCCGGCTGCGGACGCATTCGCAGATTCCCGTCATTATGCTGACCGCCAAAGGCGAGGATGTCGATCGCATCTTAGGTCTCGAGATGGGCGCCGACGATTACCTCGCCAAGCCGTTCAATCCGCGTGAGTTGCTCGCGCGCATTCATGCCGTGTTGCGCCGTGCCCGATCGGCCGCAACCCTGTCGGCCACGCGCGCCCGCTCGTTGACGTTTCTCGGCTGGCGAATCGATTTCGCGCTGCGCGAACTGCGCGACCCGCATGGCGTCCTCATCGTCATGACCAGCGCAGAGTTCGATTTGCTTCAGGCCCTGTGCGAGCGCTCCGGAAGAGTTCTCTCCCGCGATCAATTGCTCGATCTCACGCAAGGACGCGTTTCCGGCTCGCATGAGCGCAGCATCGACGTGCTGGTCAGCAGACTGCGCCGCAAGATCGAAGCCGATGTACATAATCCCGAAATCATCAAGACGGTGCGGTCCGGGGGCTATCTGTTCACCGCCGCAGTCAATCCTTCATGAGGCTGGCCTTCATGAAGATGGACTTCAGATCGTTCAAGCCCGACCACATCAGCGGCCAAATCGCGATAATCGTGATGGTGTCGCTTATCATGATCCACGTCGTGCTGACGGTGGCGTTTTTTCTCGGCCGATCCGAGTATCCGCCGGATCGACCGCCGGAACAGCTCGTCACTGTCGTCCGGCTGATCGATGCAACGCCCGCCGAAGCGCGATCACGGCTGATATTCGACGTCAACACGGCGCTTCCCGATCTCGATATCACATTGACCTCGCTGCTGCCGGGCGCGGGCCGGCAGCCGACTGATGACCGGTTTATCGATAACATCCGGCATCAATTAGGACCGGGCTTTGGGATCGCGCGGATCGCGCCGACTGGACCGGCCGACCCGCATCCTCGCATCGCGGTTCAATTGAGTGACGGCGCGGTCGTTGCAGCCCGAATCACGCCGCCTCCCGCAATTTCGCCCTTTGGCGGCCCTATCTTCGTTACCCTGCTGTTCATTGC
>Ga0181527_1001627_pt1 | contig 22776 bp, 20 predicted proteins | sample PEATcosm2014_Bin_30_FD_119762 | JGI IMG/M metagenome (GOLD analysis project Ga0181527, IMG submission 119762) | Peatland microbial communities from MTU Mesocosm Facility, Houghton, MI, USA - PEATcosm2014_Bin06_60_metaG | ecosystem: Environmental > Terrestrial > Soil > Wetlands > Peat | place...
CCGACGCCGACTGACGGGGGATCGCCGACGCCAACGCCGACACCGACCGGCTCGGTGTTGCCGACTTCGACCCCCTCGCGGTCAGGGTCCAGCTCGCCAACTCCGACGGGGAGCGAGCCGGTGGCGACCGCGTCGCCGACCGGAGGCGTCCAGGCGGCGAGCACGCCGGGAACCGGTGCGGGCCCGGCGGCGGGCGCTGCGGCCGGGATCGCGGTGATCGTCCTCGGAGTCCTGCTGGTCACCGCCGCCGTTGTCGCCAGACGCCACCCCCGGCCGATCTAGCCCGGGTAGACCGGCGCGCCAGATCGCAAGACGCCGCCCGGATGCGATCTCAGCTGACCCTGCAGATCAACCTGGCACCGACCGACCTCCCGCATGCGCGTTGGATCCTTCCCCACCAGTTGCGATGCTGGCTGGGCCAGGTGGACGAGGTGGTGCTGACCGTCGACCTGCACCGGAGCCACAACCGGTACGGGGCGGCGTGGGAGCAACGGCTCCCCGGGCTGCGCTCCCTGCTCACCGAGTGCTGCCGCCAACACCCGTCGGTGAGGACCCACGACGTCGACTATTCGCCTGAGGCGCGCGCCGTGGTTGCGGAGATGTTCTTCGGCGGGGCCGCAGTGCCGGCCAAGGACCGGCTGGGCGCTCCCTTCTACTCGTATTTCGCGGGCCTGGCGGAGACCGCCACCCCGTACGTCCTGCACATGGACTCGGACATGCTCTACGGGGGTGGCAGCCAGACCTGGGCGGCCGAGGCGCGCACACTGATGGAGGCGCGGCCCGACGTGCTCGCCTGCAACCCTCTGCCCGGACCGCCAACCGCCGATGGCAGCCTCCGCTCGCAGTCACTCGAACGCGAGGCCCTGCCGACCCTCGCCTTCTGCGCCGGTCAGCTCAGCACCCGGCTGTTCATCATCGACATGGAGCGCCTGCGAAGCCTGGCCCCCCTCCCGCTTCTGCATCCTGACGCAGGCCACTCGATGCTGGCCCGGCTCGAGGGGCATCCGCCATACCAGCCGGCGGAGGCGAGCCTCACCCGCGCCATGGCCGGACGGGGGATGAAGCGGATCGACTTCCTGGGGGCGGCCCCTGGGATGTGGGCGATTCATCCGCCCTTCCGGTCCGCGCTCTTCTACGAGCGACTGCCCGAGCTCGTCCAGTCCGTGGAAGAGGGTCAGGTTCCCGAGGAGCAGCGCGGACGCCACGACATGGGTGACTCGATGATCGACTGGTCGTCGGCTCGGCGGCCGCGCTGGCGGCGGATGCTGACGCACGCGCGGCTGGCGGCGACCGGGTCACTGGGAGCGCATCGGCGCGGCGCCAAGACGAGCGGCACGCCGGGGAGCCCGGTCCGCTGATCGGCAAATCGGGGGGCCGGGCAGGATGGGTGCCCAGGGTGGCGGGATCAGGGCCCAAGCTCGGAACGGGATGCCGGTGGTCCTGGAGGCGGGCGGCGGCTACGCTCGGTTCTTGTGAGCCATCGCACGCTCCGCGCGGTCGCCGCGGCGGCCGCGGTCGTGGCCGTCGCAGCGCTCGCGGCCCTGGCCATCACCCTGCACCTGCGGGCTGCGGCCGTCACGGCGGGATCCGCCCCCGGCGAGACCGGAGCTGCGTCGGCGCTCGCCCCCGCGATCAGCCTGCCCCCCCTCACCGACCCGGAACCGGGTCCTCTTCCCCTTCATGTCGATGGCAAGCGGCTCGTCAACAGCGCGGGCACCAGCGTCGTCCTCCACGGTGCGGACATGTCCGGAACCGAGTTCGTCTGCGTCCAGGGATGGACGGATGATCCCTTCGGGGGCCAGCCGGAGGACGATCCGGCGACCTTCGCCGCCATGAAGTCGTGGGGGATCACCGCCGTCCGCATCCCTCTCAACGAGGACTGCTGGCTTGGCATCAACGGGGTGCACATTGGGGGCAACGCGTACCAGCAGCCGATCATCAAGCTGGTCCGGGACCTGGAAGCTGACGGCTTCTATGTCATCCTCGATCTCCACTGGTCGGCCCCCGGAACCCAGCTGGCCGTCACCCAGAATCCCGCACCCGACGAGGACCACTCGCCGGCTTTCTGGTCCGGCGTGGCGGCGACCTTCCAGCACGACCCCGGCGTCCTCTTCGACCTCTACAACGAGCCCTACTTCTATTCGACCTGGATGGCGCCCGGAGCCCCCGATCCGTGGACCTGCCTGTGGACCGGATGCGAGATGGTCACCTACGTGACCGGCGGCAACCCCTACCAGGTGAACCGCAACTGGAAAACCGCGGGCTTCACCCAGCTCACCCACGACATCCGCAACGCCGGAGCCTCCAACGTGATCATGGCGGCCGGAGAGGGATGGGCCCAGGACATGTCGGGGTGGCTCAGCAGCCTGCCCGCCGACATGGATCCGAACACCGTCGCCTCCTGGCACAGCTACCCGGGATCGGGGTGCGGAGGTCCCTCGTGTTGGGATAGCACCATCGCCCCGATCGCCGCTAAGTACCCAGTCATCATCGGGGAGACCGGCGATTCGTCGGCGGGTCCTGTCACATACATGAACAAGCTGCTGCCCTGGGCCGACAGCCACGGCATCGGCTATCTGGCCTGGACCTGGAACGCCTGGGGCAACCCGACCGACGTGCTGGTCACCTCGATGGCGGCGGGCACACCGACGGCCGGCGAGGGCGCCTACTACCGCAAGCACCTCCAATCGCTCGGCTGAACTTGGGGTGACGGCGGGGCGGCGACCGCCGCGGCTCGGTGACGACCGCGACCGGGACCGCCGAAGGGCGGGCGACCGGGCCGGGCACCCCGGGCAGACGTGGTGCGCCGGCGCACGGTTTCGGGAGGCCGGGCGTTGCACTGGTGAGACGCCGCCGGCCGCCGGTGGCGGGGCTCGAGCTTGCGATCATCCACAGCAGGGGGGATCTGGTGACGGCACTCGCAGCGCCGGCGGTGGGCGAGACGGAGCTGGGCGCCCTCGGCCCCGGCGGAGACGCCCTCCAGGCGGCTCGGGACTGGCTGGCCCGGGAGCTCCACGACGGGGTCGTCCAGCGGCTGACCGTCATGGTCGTCGAGCTCGAGCACCTCAAGCGGCGCGGCTCCAGGCCGGTCGACCTGGAGAGGCTGCAACAGTCCACCCGGGAGTCCATCGGAGACCTGCGCCGCCTTCTCTGTGAGCTCCGCGACGAGCCCGCGGTCGACTTCGGCTTCGTCGACTCCGTGCGCGGGCGGCTGGAGCAGCTGGCCGAGGAGACCGGGACACTCGCCGACCTGGTCGTCCACTCGTGGCCCGAGGAGCTGCCCGCCCATCAGGCCATGAACCTCCGCCGCATCGTGGGCGAGGCGCTCAGCAACGTCCGTCGTCACAGCGGGGCGAGCCGGGTGACGGTCACCCTCCAGGCCGTCAACGGCTCGCTGGCGATCACGATCGCCGACAACGGCCGTGGGATGGCGAGCGCGGAGGGCGGTTTCGGCCTGCGCGGAATGGGTGAGCGGGCCCGCCTTCTCGGCGGGCGCATCTCTCTCGACAGCTCCCCTGGACGGGGGACCACAGTGCGGTGCATCAGCCCGCTCGGAGGATCATGACGATCATTACCAAACCCATTCGCGTCCTCATCGCCGACGACCAGACCCTCTTCCGCTCCGGGCTGGCCCGGCTTCTCGACGACGACCCGCGGGTGACGGTGGTCGCCGTGGCTGCCGACGGGGTCGAGGCGGTGCGGCGCTGTCGCGAGACCGAGCCGGACGTCGTTCTCATGGACATCAAGATGCCCAACCTCGATGGCATCCAGGCGACCGAACAGATCGTGGCGGCCATGCCTGGGACCCCGGTCCTGATCCTCACCACCCTGGAGGCCGACAGTCACGTCCTGGCGGCGCTGCGGGCGGGTGCCAGCGGTTACGTCCTCAAGGACGCCGAGCCGGAGGCGATCGTCTCCAGCATCCTGGCGGTGAAGTCAGGGGAGCGGGTCATGGCTGGGGCGGTCGCCCAGCGGGTCTTGGGGATGCTCACCGGCGACACCACCCCGAAGGACTTCTACGACGGCTTGACCGCACGGGAGATCGAGATCCTCAAGCTGATCGCGAGCGGCTGCGCCAACAAGCAGATCGCCTACAAGCTCTCCATCAGCGAGAAGACCGTACGCAACCACATCAGCAACATGTACGAGAAGCTGCAGATCTTCGACCGCTCCCAGGCCGTCCTCTACGCCGCCCGCAAGGGCTTGGTCCAGCTCTAGCCTTCAGGCTCCGCCTCCGGCGCATCGGTCGAGGCGGAGCCGCCACCCGATCCTCCGCCTTCCGGGTGCGCTCGGTCACTCGAAGAGCGGCGGCGACCAGTGGTCGAGGACGTAGTCCAAGCCCTTGTGGTCGCGCTGACCGATCACCCGGGCGGGGACGCCGGCCACCACGCTCAGCGGAGCGACGTCGCGGGTGACCACCGCACCGGCGGCGACGACCGCCCCTCGTCCGATGCGGACCCCGGGGAGGATCATGGCCCGCATCCCGATCCACACGTGGTCCTCGATGGCGACGGGTCGGGCGCGCAGGGGGAAGTCGGGAAGGTCGCGGTCGTGGTCGGCGGTGAGGATGGCCACCTCTGGCGAGATGCTGACGTGGTTGCCGATGCGCAGGCCGCCGCGGGTGTCCAGGGCACAGTCCCGGTTGATCAGGGTGCCGGCCCCGATCCTGGTGCCTCCGCGGCGAACGTGACCGGGACCGTGGAACCAGAGGTTGAGACCGAGCTGAAGCCCTGCGCCCCGGCCGATCTCCATCCCCACGACTCGGCGGTACCACAGGTGGCGCAGGGTGTAGCTCGGTGCCTGGCTGATCAGGTGGTTGGTGATGTAGAGAAGCAGTTGGAGGCCGACCCCACGGGCGCCACCGAGAGGCCGGACTCGCACGCGAGCAAGCACCCGAGCGGATACTGGACCCCTCCGCCCCGGGCGTCGCTCACCTGCTCGGATCTGCTCCACGTTCACGCTGCCCCGGTCGCGGCCTCCTGCGCTGGCGGTGAGCCCTGCCGCTGAACGGTAGCATGCAGAACTCCGAGCAGGCAGCCGAAGGCGATGGCAGCGCGGAACCACCAGAATCCCATGTCGGTGTAACCCATGACCACCCATCCCACCGTGGTGCACGCCACCAGCGTCCCGAGCAGAGCCACCTCGCGACTCTCGGACCGGGAGGCGCGGGTGCCGGCCAGCACCGCCGCCGCGACCAGCATCCAGAGGGCGAGCTCGCCCGGAATGCCCATCCGCATCCAGACGTAGAGCAGGGTGTTGTGGGGGACGTAGGCGATGAAGTCGTCCAGGCCGCTGACGGTCTGGACCGGCGTGTTGACATAGTCGATCGGGACCCCGAATCCGGTGCCGAGGATCGGGTCCTGCTTGATCATGTTGCCCAGGTCGGCGTCCTCGTCGATGCGATACTGGTTGGAGGACGCGTCGCGGGGCAGGGGGTCGATGGCGGAGCGCACCGCCTGGGCAGGGCCCGCCAGGGTGCCGGTGCCGTTCCACTCCACCGGCAGGTAGACGATGAAGGCCACCACCGCGAGCACGCCGGTGTTCCGGATCAGCCGATGACGCTCGGGAAGCACGGCATAGGCCAGAGCAGCCATCACGAGCAGTTCGGCCCCCAGGATCAGGAAGGCGTCACGCCGGGTGTTGCCGATGTCGGCGATGAGGACAAAGGGGAGCAGCGCCGTCGCCGTGGTGCGCAAGCGCCCCCGCTGCCCGAAGAGCCAGAGGCCGAGGGTGAGCATGATGAAGATCCCGAAGAGGAACGATTCCTCATGGGCCAGGATGGCCTGAGGTTGAGGGATCTCGCTGCGGGTGGCGATGAAGATGTACACGCCTTGCAGCGACTTGAACCCACTGCCGAGGACAAACGTCCAGAGCACCGCCTGCACGGCGCGCCGGGTCGTGATCACCTGGGAGGCGAAGAGGTAGGCGGCGCCCAGGTAGAGCCAGGGTCTGATCTCGTCGAGCGCGGCCGATGATCCACTGATGCCATTTGCGCTCACGGTGGCGCCGGTCAGACCGCGAGCGGCGGCGATGGCCGCGAGCAGAACGAGCACACCGATCGTGGCCGCAACCTGGGAGTGGGGCAGCCGCAGGCTGCGCTGGGTGACCCCTCGGGTCAGCCAGACCAGCAGCAGGAGCACCACGGCGATGTCGAACGGGCTCATCACCAGGCCGCCCAGACCGAACGCGCCTTGGAGGCTCTGGAAGAGCGGGATGCGATCGGTGAAGGCATCCAGGCCGAGGATGCCCACGGAGTACGGGTCCTGCTCGACGAGAGTGGCGAATCCGATGAGGGTCAGCACCCCGGTGGCGGGAGCACGCCACCAGACGAAGGGGAGCACGAGCGCCGCCACCAGGCCGACGACGAGGAAGCTGCGAGTGCCACCGAGGGCCCCGGCCGCCAGACCGACGAGGATCGCGACGATGACGCCGATGCCGGCTGCGATCCGTGCCCGCTTCTTCTCTAGTCTCTCGAGGTCGGCGGCGCGTGGAAGCGCAACCACCGAGGTGCTCATAGCTTACCCAGGCCGAGCCACGCGTACCCGAGTGCGATGGCGGCCACCACCACCGCGGCGGCCTGGGCCCGCCGCGGGCGGTCATGCCAGCGCAGGGCCACCGCGACCACCCCCAGGATGGCCAGCAGGGGCCATATCACCGGGTGTCGCCCAGGGCCCGCCTCAGCCAGGGCGGCAAGGCCGACCGGACACCGTTCAGGACGACCGGGGGAGGGGTGGCGAGCAACTCCACCGCCTCCTTGACGCGAGGCAGCGGCGTCATCCCTGCCCTCACGACCATGACCGGGGTCTCGCACAGCCGTGTGGCCGCGATGCCGGCGTCCGACCCGAGGAGCGGGGGGAGATCGAAGACGATGGTGTCCGCCCATTCCGACAGCTGGGAGAGGATTTGGCTGCCGGCGAGGCGGCTCACGGCCCGCGGCACGTCATCTCGTGGCTTGCCGGCGCTGAGCAACCAGACGTCGCCGACGATCCGCTGGAGGTAGTCCTCCACGTTGGTGGGACCGTCGACGAGGTCCTGGATCCCCGGCCCTTCGGACAGGTTGAAGCGTCCGTGCAGCGAAGGGCTGGCGAGGTCGAGGTCGATCAGGACGGTGCGTCGCTCGTGATCCATCCATTCCACGAGGGCCAGGCCTGCGGCCACGCTGCTGCGGCCCTCGCCGCGCAGGGCGCTGGTGACACCGAAGGACTGCGGGCCCTCGTGGCTGATCCGCTGGACAGCCTCGCGACATCCGCGGAGCAGGGTCGCTGGCAGCAGCCCATTGGCCTCGCGGGCCGAGGCCGCCGCGGTGTCCCGGCCGGTCTCCAGGCGCCTTGGCGGAGGGAGTCGGGTCACCGGGGTGAACGTGTGGGAGGGGATCGGCGACTCGCTCACAGGTCACCCCCCTGGAGCGTCGCGGTCGGAGGGATGCGGCTGATGCTGGCGGCGACCTCCAGACCCAGGGTGCGCTTGATGTCCTCAGCCCGGCGCGCCGTCCGGTCCATGGCGGTCAGGGCGGCGAGGATGAGGACGCTCACCAGCAGCCCCACCACGAGCCCCGCGATCCCGACCTCGAGCAGCTTCTTCTTGGTGCTGGTTGCCACCCCCGAGGCGGTGGGGGCGTCCAGCACTCGGAACCCGGTCTGGCTGCTGACGTTGGCCAGGGTCAGCTGGGCCTGTTGGTACTGACCGAGGAGGGACTGGTAGGTGGTGGTGTCGAGGCTCACCGCCTGGTTCAGCTCGGTCGCGGTCGCGTCCCCCACGCCGACGGTGGAGGTGGTCGGGTGGGCTGTCAGGTAGGTGGATAGCGCCTGCTGCGCCTGCTGCAGGGTGACCTGCGCCTGGGCGACCTGCTCGCCGTAGTAGGTGACGGCGGTCTGGTCGGTGGCCGTCTGGGCCGCGGCGACCTGAGACGAGTACTGGGTGATCAGCGCCTTGGCGGTGCCGGCGGCCACCGCCGGGTCGGGTGCGGTGACGATGATATTGAGGACCTGCGGCCCGGCGTCGACGAAGCCGACCATGTTGGGAAGGTAAGTGGCAATCTGGTCGTCGAGCGAGCCCTTGGCTCCGCCGAAGAGGTCACTGAGCCCGGGGATCGCCGCCAAACCGGTCGACTCCGCGTAGGGGTGCGATTCCAGGTAGGCGCCGAGCGGGCCGCTCGTCCCCACCGCCACGGCGAAGGAACGGGTGGTGAGGAGCTCCTGAATGGCGTATTCCTGCAGGGTGGACGGATCCACACCGGTGGTGGTGTCGGCGCCCTGACCCGGGACCGAGGCGTCGACCCAGAGGCTGGTGGTCGACGCGTAGCTGCCGGGCTGGGCCATCTGGTACCCGGCGGCCACCAGCACCCCGATCACGATCGGGACGATGGCCAGCAGGCGATGTCGGTAGAAGGTCTCCAGGAATCTCATGCCTGTCAAGTCTCGTTCGGATCGACGCAGTCGGGAATGGGTGCAACCTGAGGGGCACCTCCCAATGTCCCCGGCGTGGTGGGCGTCCCACCCAGGGTCAGGTGGGACAGAGCGGAACGCCGCGGGCGAGAGTGCTTCTGCCCAGGGGGGCGGCCGGCTGCGATGATCGGTCAATGTGCGGGTGGAGTTGCGGGCGCGCTCCCAGTGCTTGACGTACCCGCTGCGATTCCGGGTCCCTCTGCGCACTCCGTCGCGGTACGCTCGCCGTGGGCGTCTCCCTGCTGCTCACCTGGGTGGGATGGGGCTCGGGCGGTCGCCTGCTGCTCAAGCGGTGCCACCGCTTCGCGGATGGCGTCACCCCGCGTGGCGACTGCGGGCTCCTGGTGCAGTGGCCTGGCCAGCAGGACAACGAGGGCTTTGCCGGGCAGCCTCACTTTCGACCGCCTGGTGGAGATGACGGGGGTCGCCGCCGATCGCGTGCGATTCCGGGTGACCGTCCGCTTCCCGGCAGGCATCTGGCTGGAGGCGGCGATCAAGTCGCGGGACTGGGACAGCTGCAGGAAGCTGGGTCGCCTCCTCTCGGCTGGGGAGCTGATGGCGGCGTCTTGCTGCCTCCTGAAAGGGCGCCGGCCTCCGACTCAGTGGGGCTCGCAACCACGGCTCTCTGCGCCGTCGTTAGCGCCACCAGCCTCGCCCCTCGAGAGATTCTGGGTGTCACTCAGGGAAGTATCCCCACCGCACACAACGGCAAGGTGCAACCCCTGGCCGCGCGGGACAGGTACCACCGTGGGTGGTTTCGGCCGTGACGGCGCGCGCCGGTGGCCGGATGACAACCGGATCGCGTTGGTGATCTGAAGTGGAGGGAGAGTTCGACTACCGGGCAGCGCTCACCTTCGATGATGGGCCGTCAGAGTGGACAGACGCCGTCGTTGAAGAACTCTGCCGCCACGGTGCAAGGGCGACCTTCTTTGTTCTTGGTGACCACATCGCCGGGCGCGAGGAGATCCTCCGCCGCGCCGTCTCCGCGGGGTGTGAGATCGCCATTCATGGCCGCTCACACCGCCGTCTCACCGAGCTGTCGAACCGAGAGATCAGAGACGAGATGACCTTCACTGCGGCCTTGATCCGAGATGTGACAGGGCGTACGCCTTCCCTCTGGCGAGCACCACGCCTCTCCTCGGGATGGCGGGTAAGGGCCGTGTGTGGGAGTCTGGGACTGCGAGAGGTGTGGCTGACGGCCGACACGGAGGACTACAAGCGGGAGACTGAACAAGTGGTCGAGCGGGCGATCGCAGGCTTGCAGCCTGGCGCGATCATACTAATGCACGACGGTCGTGCTTCGTCGGACAGTCCACAGGAAAGCTTGCCCGATCGCAGGGGCACCGTGGCCGCCTTGCCGCGGATCTTGGTGGAAGCGAAACACCGAGGACTGCGCATGGTTACGGTCTCGGAGGTGGCTAACGACTCAGCCGGCGCTATCGCCCTTCCGCACCGGTCACTCCCGGCTCAAGTCTGGGGCCGAGCGCGAAGGATGGTGAAGGCAGGGTAGGCGCGCTATCCGCGCCGGTTGGAGATGCTGGCCCAGAGCCTTGGGATCAGTTGGAGTACGCTCTGGCGCTTGCGCAGCGCCTGGAATGTGCGGGAGGACCTATCGATTGGGTAGGCGAGACTTGCCTGGGCGCCATGGACGAACGCGGCGCAGATGAATAGATTGCGCGGTTTGCGAAGCCGAAGCAGGTCGCGCCAGCCAAGGCGGAAGGCAAACCAGATGATCACCGATGGAAGGATGGCGATGTCCCACAAACGCAGATGCTTCATGTATGTAGCTCCCTCGGCAGCCCAGTAGCTTTCGAGGAGACTCCGCCCCTCTGTCTCGATTTTCTTAAGCTCGTGATGAACGACAGCCGGCTGCGGCAACTCGACGACCCCGCGCCCGCTGCGCAGCATGCGATAGATGACATCGAAGTCCTCGCCGCCCCTGAGTGGAGCGCCCACTCCGAGGACCTCATCGAAGCCACCGATCTCGCGAAGGGCCTCCGTACGAAACATCTGGTTACCGCCGCTCGCGCCGACCACTCGGTACACGAGCCATGGCGAACGATGAAGGCGCATGCGAGGCGGCATGAAGGCGGGCGTGAAATAGAGGTCGTGGTCGTGTGAAGCGGCCACCACGCCACCGAAGGCCGCCGAGACCTTGGGCTGGTGGTATAGGACCCGTTCCAAGCCAACTAGCCAGTCAGCTGGTACGACGCAGTCATCGTCGGTGAAAGCGACGAGCTCTCCTTGAGCATGGCGGAGGGCGACGTTGCATGCTGCGGACCTGCCAACCTTGGAGGACTGTACGTATGAGAAGCGGCGGTCGTCGCCAACGGTATCGCGATAGGCCTCTCTGGTACGAGCATCGGTGCTCTGGTCAACGACGATCACTTCGAAGCTATCGTGATCGAGGTGGCTCAAGCTCTGCAGGGTCGCTACGATTCCGGGACCTCGATTTCGAGTAGGGATACCGACGCTCACGCGAGCTGTTGTATCGTGGCTGGCTGTCGTCATCGCATCGGCAGCCCGTCACTAGGCGGACGATTGCGCGTGGGATCGCGGACGGTGGCGCAAGACGGTCTCGCGAGAGAATGGGGGGGTTGTCATGGCCGACTCGGGGACCGTCGCTGCACGAGGATGGCACGGTTGGCGCTCGGAGCCACGTGGCTATCGTTGACTAAGGCCAAGTTCGTAGCGATAGGCGGGAGCGGGACCGATGGGATATCGTCCCGCTCCACCTAGGGCGTCAGTCCCAGCAAGAGCCGCGCCGTTGGGGTGCCTCGCGCGCCAACTCGGCTGGGGGGAGACGTCGTGGGTCGAGCACAAAAGGAGCAGCTCCGACCAAGCTTGATCAGCAGGCCTTCATCACCGACGGAGACGGCGGCGGTCGGGTGCGGACAAGAGTGCGTCGGGCCGTCCTCCTGATAGTGGCAGGCGCGAGACGCGCACCCGTCACCCCGTCTCGCTATCGATCGGGGAACTGGCGTTCCTAGAGGACGGCACAGATCACCCAGAACGTCAGTAGCCCGTGGGTGGGCGGTGGTCCTGGGTGCTGCCGCGCCCGCCTATGGTCATTGCCTACAGGAACGCGCAAGGCTCAGGGCATGGCCGCTCCGGTCCAAGAACGTGGGCGCATGCTGGTGATCAACCCCTTCGCCGGGGAGATCGGCGGCACGGAACGGCATTCCGTACTGCTAGCACGTACCGCCTCCGAAGCGGGGTGGCGCGTTCGCCTCGTCTTTCCCGCCTTGGGCGCGGTGCGCGACGAGCGGCTGCGTGCCTGGTGTGTAGCCCAAGGTTTCGCGGCCGAGACGACGCCAGCCGTGCGCGACTCGGCGCTGCCCTGCGGCCCTCGCGACCTGGCCCGGCTGGCGGCGCTGGTGCGGGCCAGCCGCGCCGACGCGATCGTGATCAACTACGGCGCCTACCCGGCCCTGCGGGCGATTGCCGCAATCCGCCTGGCCAGGCCACGGGCACGGCTCATCGTCGAAGTTCACTCCGTCCTCGACTGGAATCAGGTTGGCATCCGCCGGCGGAGCAAAACCCGGCGAACCGCGGCGCTCAGCTCCCGCATGGTCGTCCACTCCCGCCCGGTGTTGCGGTCGCTGCTGGCCGCGGGCGTGCCCAAGGAGAAGACGGTCATCTTCCCCTACGCCATTCCGCCGCCGGCCTCGCCTCCGACCCGTACCCGCGCCCGCGCCTCGATGGGGGTTCCGGACGACGCGGTCGTCGTCGGCACCGCTGCCCGGCTGTGCCCGGAGAAGGGGGTGGCAGACCTCATCGAGGCGGTTGCTGAGGTGCCCGACCCGACCGGACGGGTCCACCTGCTCATCGCTGGAGACGGCGAGCTGCGCACCGACCTAGAGCAACTGGCCCGCCTCCGGCTCGGATCGCGCGCTCATTTCCTTGGCCACATCGTCGACCTCGCGCCCTTCTACAGCTCCCTGGATCTCTTCGCCCTCGCTCCGATCTGGGACGAGGCCTTTGGCCTCGTCTACATCGAGGCCGCCCACCACGGCGTCCCCAGCGTGGCGTCGCGAGTTGGCGGCGTTGCCGATGTGGTGGTGGACGAAGCGACCGGGCTCCTAGCGACACGGGGAGACCGGCGAGGCCTGGTCGCAGCGCTCTCGCGGCTCATCGCTGACCCGCCGCTGCGGCAGACCCTGGGAGCCGCCGCCCAGGCCCGTGCCCGCGCCCTCTACGGGGTGGAACGCTTGCTCACCGCCTACGCGGCCATCCTCGGCTGAGCCGGGGCCTCCTCTCACGCTGGCGATGTGGCAGCAGTCTCATCCCGGTGAGAAGATCATCTCCCGAAACCAGCGCCGTTCCAAGGGGAGAAGGCGTCCAGCAGGCACAGAGCGCGGTGATGGGCTCGGATCGCGGCGGGCGACGGCGTGGTTGAACCCAATCACCTCGGCACCGATTCCGGCGATGAGTTCGTCCTTCTTGGCGGCCCGTGGTCTGACGCCATCCTCTCCCTTCCATGAGTAGCTCCAGTGATGAACAGCGAATGCTGTCGGGAGTCATAAGGATAAGAACAGGGTGCCGGGAAGATCCGGACACCTGGTCTCGCCTCCCACCGGCCCCTGCGAATGACGTCGGTCAAGAGCGCTGGGCCCGTCTGGACGCTGAGGAGGCGATGCCAGAGGACGAAACTGGCAGGCTCGCGATCACCTCCCTCAACAGAAGATGATCCGGCGTCACGCCGATGATCGAGGCGCAGACGGGGCGCTGAGACACGCGGCCGGCGAAGAAGGAGAGTCGCTCGATGGGGGAGTGCATGGGGCGGAGGTACTCCACGTCGGTGGCCAGATAGACGCCGTCGTGGCGCTGCTCGGGTCGTCCCTGAGCCATATGTGGTAGAAGATCCTGGAGGTCATGCCATCGCTGCTGATTCGTCTCTGCATTGCGTCAGTCCCGGGGCGTGGTGGCTTTCCGCCGCGCCCTGTGTGAGGCGCGGAGCGCTGCCAGCCCCAGGCTTCCCGCCACTCCGACCAGCAGCAGCTTCCCCTGCTCGAGCTCGTCGTCGGTGGCCAGCCGCAGCAGGAGCGCTGCGGCCGCGAAGCTGGCCATGCCCGCGACGACCCCGAGCAGAAGACCGACGCGGAGAGCCAGGACGACGATGATGCCCATCACGGCGGTGGCAATGGCGCCCTTGAACATGCGCACCGCGGACTTTCGCACGTAGGCGCCGCGGACCAGCCATAGGCCGATGACCGCCAGCACGACCTCGGTGATGACCATCGCTACGGATGCACCGATGGCGCCGTTTCCCTGCGTCCGCTGGAAGTAGGGGATGAGGAAGAGGTTCATCAGCGGGTTGATGACGCTGGCCAGGACCATCATCTTGGTCCACACCATCTGCTGCTTGCGGGCGATCATGATCTGGTTGGCCATGATGTTGAGGTACATCGGAGGGACGCAGAGGGCGAGCAGGGCGAACACCGGTATCGAGCCCGCGAAGCCGGGCCCGTAGATGGCCCGCAGCAGCGGGCTTGCAACCAGGACGGAGCCGACGCAGATCGGCATGCTGAGCAGCACCACCATCTCCATCACCGGTCGCGCGGTCCGCAGCAGGTCCTCGTCGCCACGCTTGTGAGCGCGGACCAGGCGCGGAAGGGTGGCATTGGAGAGGATCACCGGCACCGCCATCAGCGTGCTGAAGAGCCTGGTCGGAAGCCCATACCAGCCCAGCACAGTGCTCGAGGTCATGAACCCGAGCATCAGTGAGTCGATCCAGAGGTAGATGGTGAAGAAGGCGGCGAAGCTCCAGTAGGGAAGGCTGTCGATCATGAGCTGGCGGAGGTCCCCCCAGGACACTCGCCAGTCGATGTGGAAGAACGGCCGGGCCCACAAGAGAAACACCCCGGTGAAGAGAGCGCCGATGACCACGCTCGACAGGAGCAGACCGATGGCGCGGATGCCGACCAAGACCATGACGATGCCGCTCACCGTCCCGAGCGTCCCACTCAGAATGGCGCCGTACGCCAGGTAGTTCATCTTCTCCATGGCCTGGAGCCCGGCCGCGACCGGGCTGGACACCACGGCGGTGGCGCAGAGACCCCAGCCCAATATGAGGGCCACAGCCTCCTCACCGCGGAAGGGACCGAGGAACGCCAGCAGCAGGGTGCCCGCCAGCGCCGGCGCCAGCAGGACTGCGCGCAGCACGATCGCGGTGCCGACCAGCCGGGGGGCCCGCCGTGGGTCGGCGGCGATCTCCCGCACCAGGAGCGGCGGCAGGCCGAGGCCGACCACCACTCCGAGGATCCCGCTGACCGCTGTGCCCAGGGTGAGGATGCCGATCTCGGATGAGCCCAGCCTCCGCGGCACGATGACCGTCCAGACGAGTGTCCCCGCCCAGGTGACGAGCTGGCCCAGGGAGAGGAGTGAGATGTTGCGGGCGACCAGCGACCGCCCGGTCCCTGGGGCGGTGGGGGTGGCGGGGGCGACGGCGTCGGCCGGGGGCGAGGGTGGGCTGCCGTCGGCTGCGGGGCGCACCTCGATCATCCCCACGCCCTCTCGGCGGCGGCCGGACGGCCGCAGAGCCGGCGGGTGCGAGGCGTGCGACGGGTTTTCAATGGCAGCCTGTGAGCCTCCGTGGCCTGACCCCCTCGCGTGGACTATGGCCGCCCGTCCTAGAAGAGGTGAATGGGCGTGTCGCCCATGCCTGGGACATAGGTCCCCCCCCAGTCGCTCCCTCCCATGGCCGGCGCGGTCCCCGTCTCCCTAGGATCGTGGCATGGGTGCCGGGAGTGCATGGCTGTGCAGACCGAGACGCCGCTGACCGAGGGTCAGAGGCGGACTCCGACGGGGCCCGCCGCCGGCGGCCGCAGCGTCCTGATGGTCTGGTCGCAACTGCCGTCGCCGCCCGACGGGGGCTCCGACCTGCGTGTCCACCACCTTGCCTCCCAACTGGCTCGGCGGCACCGGGTGACCCTGCTGGCGTACGGCTCCCCGGGCGATGGGCGCGACTGGGATGGGCTGGCCCGCGTCCTCACCGGGGTCCACCGGGTGCCCCCGCCTGCGGACCATGCCCTGCGGCGCCGGGGCCGGCTCGGCTCGCTCTCCCGGCGCCAGCGCCAGCTCGCCTCGCTCTGGGGTCGCTCGTCCTTCCACCTGAACGCCCTGCGGTCGGGCGCCATGCAGGAGGCGATCAACGGCCTGGTCAGGACCGTCGGCTTCGACATCATCCAGGTCGAGTCCAGCGGGATGATGTGCTTCGACTACCCCGGGGAGGCTCCGGTGGTGCTCGACGAGCACAACATCGAGTACATCCTGCTCGGGCAGGTCGCGGATGTCGAGAGGTCCCCGCTGCGCCGGCGCTTCGGACGGCTGGAGGCGGCCAAGACGCGCCGCGAGGAGCACCGGTTCTGGAGCCTCGTGAATGGGTGTGTCGCCACCTCCGCGGTGGACGAGGCCGTGATTCGTCGCACCTGCCCGTCGGTGCCGACTGCGGTGGTGCCCAACGCGGTCGACACTGACCACTTCACTCCAGCCGCTGTTCCGGTAGACCCGGACAGCGTGGTCTTCGTGGGGAGGATGGACTTCCGGCCCAACGTCGACGCGGTGACCTGGTTCGCCCTCCACGTCCTGCCCCGGGTGCGCCGGGTGCGGCCCTCCACGGTGCTCACCGTCGTCGGTGATGGTGCCCCGTCCTCGGTGCGGCGCCTCGCCGGTCCCGACGTGGTCCTGACCGGCCGCGTCGAGGACGTGCGTCCCTTCGTCCATCGTGCCGCCGTGGTGGTCGCCCCCCTGCGCGCCGGTAGCGGGACCCGCCTCAAGGTGCTGGAGGCGCTGTCGATGGCCAAGCCGGTGGTCAGCACGACCGTCGGCGTCGAAGGGCTCGACGTGGCCGGCGGCGAGCACCTGCTGCTGGCCGATGACCCCGATGAGATGGCAGATGACGTCCTCCGCCTGATGGCGGACCCGGCGCTTGGCGCTCGTCTCGGGGCGGCGGGACGGTCGCTGGTGGTCGAGAGGTACGGGTGGGCCGCCGCCGCGGCCCGCTTGGACGCCTTCCATGGGGTGGTGATGGCCGCCGCCGTCGCGCGGCGCTGACGGCGATCACCGTTGGACGGCTGTCCGGGAACCTGGGCGATTGTCCGGGTGGCGATGAGACAGGTGCCCAGGATCAGCCTCAATGACCATTGTCCCGACCTCTTGGACTGGATATCGTCCACTGGATGAGGATTGCCATGGTCAGCCCCGGGTTGCCGCCCGAGGGCGGGGGCATCGGGGCCTACACGGACAAGACAGCTCGCGTTCTGGCGGCGCGGGGTCACGCGGTCCATGTCCTCATCCCCGGAACCAGCCGGCTCACCACCGAGGTCATCGACGGCGTCCAGCTCCACCGCGTGCCCACCGCGTCCTTCCGCCCGAGCGTCCTCGCCCGCGCCTGGGCGGTGAGCCGCACCCTGCGGCGCCTCGGCCCCTTCGACATCGTCCAGGCCTGCGAGTGGGATGCCCAGGCCTGGTGGTACTCGCTCCATCCGCAGGCGCCCCTCGTGACCCGGCTCGCGACGCCGCGCTTCGTCGTTGATCAGCAGGACGAGGCACCCTGGTCGCAGCGTGTGCATCTCTCGTTCCGACGCTGGTTGGAGCGCGACCAGACCCGGCGCAGCGCTCGGGTCATCTGCCCGTCGCGGACGCTGGCTCGCGAGGTGGGCCGGCGATGGGGCTTCGATCCCGACGTCGTCACCATCGTCCCCACCGGCATTCACCTGCCACGCGCGGGCATCGGCAGGCCGCCAGAGGAGCTGCGGGGCCTCGACTACGTCCTCTACTTCGGGCGCCTGGAGCCGCGCAAGGGGGTCGACACCTGGATCGAGGCGCTTCCCCAGGTGCTGGAGAGCAACCCGATGCTCCACGCGGTCTTCGTTGGCGAGGACCTCGGCATGGCCGGCCGCTCCTTCGAGGACTACGCTCGGCAGCGCTGCTCGCGCGACATGGCGCGCCTCCACTTCCTGCCGGCCATGTCGCACGCGCGTCTGTTCCCGATCGTCGCCGGGTCCCGCTTGGTGGTCATGCCGTCGCGCTTCGAAAGCCTTGCCAACGCCTGCCTCGAGGCCATGGCCCTCGGCCGGCCGGTGGTGGGCACCACCGGCACCGGCCTGGCCGAGATGATCACCGACTCCGTGGACGGCTTCCTGGTGCCCGCGGGGGACGCTTCCGCTCTCGCGGCGACGGCTCGTGCGGCCTTGGCCGACGACCACCTGCTCTCCCGGATCGGCCGGGCGGCCCGGAGGCGGGCGGCAGACTTCGACCTCGAGGCCATGGTGGACCGGCTGCTCGAGGTGTACGCGGAGGTCCTGCAGCCCAGCGCCGTGCCCTCGGCGATGCTCGCGTGACCATCTCGATCGGCATCCCGACCACGCGCTCCGGCACCCTCGGGGTCGCGATCCGTTCGCTGCTGACTCAGACCTGGGGCGACTGGGAGCTCATGGTCATCGGCCAGGGCTCCCCAGAGGCGGAGTCCCGGCTGCACGACGCGACCGCCGCCGCCGCCGCCGCCGACCCCAGGGTGGCCTACGTGCACCTCTCTCGCTGCGGGGTGAGCCTTGCGCGCAATGCCTGTATCCGTCTCGCGCGTGGGGAGATCCTGGCCTTCCTCGATGACGACTGCGAGGCCGATCCCCGGTGGTTGGAGACGATCGCGGCGGCCTTTGCCGGTGACCCGGAGCTCGGAGTGGTGGGTGGGGCGGTGACGCCCGTCGGTCGGGTGGGACCCTTCTCCTATTGTCCGATGGTCTCGCCTGCTGAGGCTGTCTACGAGCCGCGGGTGACCCCCCGACGCCCCCCTGCGGGGTGGAACTGGATCGGGGCCAACGTCGCGATCCGAACTGAGGTCGCGGCTCAGGTCGGTCCGTGGGACGAGAGCCTTGGGGGAGGGGCCGTGTTCCCGGCCGCGGAGGACACCGACTACAAGCTCCGCCTGGAGGGACTGGGGGTCCGGATGCTGAGCACTCCGAGGTCGGTGGTGTTTCATTCGTCCGGGACCAGGGTCGGCCGGGCGGCGCTGCGGTGCCAGCGGAACTACGACCTCGGCAACGGGGCGATGTGCGCCAAGCAGACCATGAACGGGGATCCGCGCGGGGCGCTTTACCTTCGCAGTGCCTTCCGAAGCTCCCTCACCGATTGGGCCCGCCGCCTGCGGCCCCATCGCCTCCCCCAGGATCTCCGTCGAACCTTCTGGCGCGAGGTGGGATACCGCCGCTGCCTGCGCAACTATGAGGTCGATGCCATGGGCCTGCTGCGCCGCCGTGGCGAGGCGCCCGACCCCGCCCTCGCGCCCGATCTCCAGGAGACGAGATCCAGCCGTGCCGCGGTCCGTCCGTGAGCTGAACGCCAGCGATGCCGCCGGTGGGGCCCGCGAACGGCTCGCCCGCACGGTCTTCACCGACGGTCGCTATCCGGCTATCTTCCGCCCGGACGACGCCGACAACGTCTTCCGCGGTCTCTACGCAGCCAAGCGCGACGACGTTCTGAGGATCGTGGGCCGCGTCCCACAGGCTCGGGTCCTCGACCTCGGGGGAGGCATGGGGCGGATCGCGGTGCCGCTGGCGCGGACCCACACGGTGACCCTCGGCGACATCTCTGCGGAGATGCTGAGCCAGGCGGCCTCCGCCGCGTCAGCGGCCGGGGTCCCGAGGGAGGCTCTCACCCTTGTCGAGGTCGATGCCGCCAGACCGCTCCCCTTCGCCAGTGCCAGCTTCGACGTCGCCCTCGCCATCGATCTGATGGTTCATCTCCCCGACCCGGTGGCGACGTTGCGCGAGCTTCGGAGAGTGCTGGCTCCGGGGGGGCAGCTGCTCGTGGACACCACCAACCGCCATCCCCAATGGATGCTCCGGTATCCGGGCTACGTCGGCCGTCACCCCCGCGCCTGGATCCGGACCTGGCGGGCGGGCGGCGTGCTCCCCGAATGGCGCGGGATTGTCAGGCACGACACGCGGTCTGAGTTCCACCGGATGCTCGCCGCCGCAGAGCTTCGGATCATCGAGGAATGCGCCTACGGCCCGCCGCTGGCCCGCAAGTGGATGCTCGTCCGCTGTGAGGCGGCGTAGATGGCCGCTGGGCACCCGCCGCAACGCATTGGGCGATGGTCCCTACTGGCGGCGCAATTCCCATTGCCCCGCCGGCGGCGTCCGGTACGCTTGGTGGGTCGTGCTCTCGCCAACCCGTGATCCGGTCGCGCTGCGCGTCAGCGCTGAACCGATGTCCTCGGGAGGTCCGCCCCTTCAGCTGGCGAATCTGCACAACACGTTCGAGACCCTGGCGCAGCTGGCGGGTGCCGAGGTGGCTCGGGGTGAATGGCTGGACGCCTTCCTCCTGCTGGCCGGGCTGAACCAGATTGCCGAGGACTACCTGCAGCGCGACCTGGCCCAATCGCGGAAGCTCGTGACCCGGCTCCGTTCACGGTCGGCGGCCCTGGCGGGGGCAGCCGGGGGGCTCGGCCGGGTCGCGCTCGGCCTGCGGTCGCTGGGGGTCGGCCAGCGCCGGACGGCCGCCTGGCAGGCGGGGCTGGAGGCGACCGTGGATGCCGTGGCCGGTCGGGTTGCGGCGGCGCCGGAGCCCAGGGATGGCGAGGGGCTTCGGCCGGAGTGCACCGCCCTGCTGGCGAGGGCGCGCGAGCTTCCGCGGGGGCTGCGCCAGCAGGTGGTGCGGGTGCCCGCCTGCTTCCGGGGTGCCGACCAGGAGCCCGCCGACTGCGTGGTCCTGGCGGAGCGCTTCGCGGAGCGCTGGAGCGACCGTGATCGGCCCATCATCGTGGTCGGGGTCAGGACCTCCGGGAGCTACCTCGCCCCCCTGGTCGGAGCTGCGCTGCGATCGATGGGGTTCTCGGACGTCATCTCGCTGACCTGCAGACCGGACCGACCGCTCGGCCCCCGCTCGGCGCGGCTGGTCGCAGGAGTCTCTCGGCGCTCCGGGCTGATCCTCGTGGTTGACGATTCGCCCGTCAGCGGGCAGACGTACCGCAAGGTGGTCCGGCAGCTCGCCGGGCTCGGCGTGCCTGAGGCGGCGGTGGTGCTGCTGATCGCTCTCTGCGGCGAGGGCAGCCAGGTGCCCGAGGGTCTCGGTGAATTCCAGACCGTGGTCCTGCCCTGGGCCGACTGGTCCTTCCACCGGCGGCTGCGACCGGATGCCGTGCGCGACAGCCTGGCGCGGCTGCTGATCGGACGGCGCGTCGAGATCGTTCAGGCCGGCGGGAGCCGCGCCCGGGTGCTGGTGGGGGCCGTCGACGGTGTCCGCAGCCTGCCCCTGGCTCCGGTCCGGGACCTGAAGGGCGGCTCGTGGACGCGCCGGCACTCCCGGGCTCGATACGGCATCCGGGTCGTCGATCGCGACACCGGGAGGTCGTCGGACGCCGAGGTCTACGTCAAGGGGGTCGGCGCCGGCTACATCGGTGCCCATTCGCTGGCGCTGAGCAGTCGCCTCGGCGAGTTCCTCCCACCCGTCTACGGGATCGACGGCGGTTTCCTCTTCCGCGGCTGGCTTCCCGACGCCCCGGGGCGGGCGCCTGATCCGACCGATGAGGTGCAGCTCGCCCATCGGGTCGCTGCCTACGTCGCCGCCAGGCGCGATCGATTCCGGCTGGACTTCGACCCGACGGAGAGGCTCGGTGAGCAGAAGCCGGCCTGGTGCAGCGCCGCCGACTGGCTGAAGCTCTCCTTTGGCTTCGGGCCGACCCGGCTGCTGGCCCGTCCGCCACTGCACGTGCTGAGCCGGCGGCTGCTCCGGGCCTCCTCGCCCACGGTGGTGGATGGGAGCATGGCGGTCACGCGGTGGCACGGGCAGGGGGGCTCGGCCCTCAAGGTCGATTACGACGAGCGGGGGATGGAGATCTTCTCCTGCAACCCCGTCTTCGACGTCGCGTTCGCGGCCGCCGACCACGAGCTGCAGGTGGGCGGAAGGGGAAGCTTCGGCGCCGCGGCCAGGCAGCGCTACCAGGAGCTCACCGGGGAGACCATCGACGACGTCCAGTGGCTGATCCACAGGACGGTGTATCTCCGGAGCTACCTCCTCAAGCTCGGCTGGGCCTGGGTGGTGAGCCCTCTCACCGAGGAGGGGCGGCGGGGGGTGGCCCGGGAGATGGACGCGGTGCGCCGCGCCCTCTCGCGTGTCCATCAGGACTTCATGGCGGCCGCCTACTTCGCCGACGTGGTCCCGCCCGAGACCGGGCCGATCTGCGCCATCGACATCGATGGGGTGCTGGAGACGGGCCGGCTCGATTACCCGTCGATCACGCCCGCAGGAGCCCTGGCCCTGCGTGCCCTGGCACGGCACGGTCGACGGGCCGTCCTGGTCACCGGGCGCAGCCTCTCGGAGCTGCGGGAACGATGCGCGGCGTACCGGCTGGTGGGAGGCGTCGCCGAGTACGGAGCCTCGGCGTACGACCACCGCAGTGCCCGCGAGACGCTCCTCTTCAGCGAGAGCGCCGGCCGGCAGCTCGCGAGCCTCCGTGACTGGCTGCGATCGCAGCCCGTGTACGTCGACTCGATGTACGAGCACGTGGTCCGGGCCTACACCGTTCAGGGTCTCGGCGAGCGGCGGCCGCTGGATGACGAGATGGTCCGTCAGGCCCTGGACCACGCCGGGGGCCTCGCCACGGTGGTGGCCGGCCTGGGACAGGTCGACTTCGTGCCCGCGGGCGTGGACAAGGCCTCGGGGCTCCGGGGCCTGCTGGGGCAGATCGGCGCTGGCGACCGCCTCGAGATGGCCATCGGAGATACGGAGGCGGACCTTCCCATGCTCCGGCTCGCCGAGCGTGCCTTTGCCCCGGCCAACGCCTCGGCGGAGCTGCTCCGCTCCGGTATCAGGACCATGAGCCGGCCCGCCCAGGCCGGGCTCGCCCAGGCGGTCGCCGAGCTCCTCGGCCACCGCCCTGGAGGCTGCGCCGCCTGCCGGGCGCAGCCTCTCCCCGCCGAGGGGCGGATGCTCGTCGGTGTTCTCGGAGCCGCTGACCGGACCAGCACCGGCCGGCTGCTGCGGGCCCTGGACCTGACCCGACATGCCGCCACCCGTTCCTGACTCTCCCGAATCGCGCCGCAGCGGGCTGTCGGGGGCGCTGGCGCTTCGGTTCTCCGCACGCCGGGACGAGGCCAGACCGCTGGTCATCCCGGTCGCCGGCGGGGTCGGAGCCCTGCTGGGCCGCCGCCGCTGCCGCCACCTGGCCAGCCTCCTCGATCCCACCGATGTCGATCCCCGACGCCGCGGCCTGCGCGGCTGGTTGGAACGCCGCCAGGCCCGGCGCTCCAACTTGGTCCTGGTCCCCGACCGCGCTACGGCGATGCGCTTCACCGCCTGCTGGCGCCTGGACCTGGCCCGCATCCGCCTC
>Ga0181527_1001635_pt1 | contig 22719 bp, 17 predicted proteins | sample PEATcosm2014_Bin_30_FD_119762 | JGI IMG/M metagenome (GOLD analysis project Ga0181527, IMG submission 119762) | Peatland microbial communities from MTU Mesocosm Facility, Houghton, MI, USA - PEATcosm2014_Bin06_60_metaG | ecosystem: Environmental > Terrestrial > Soil > Wetlands > Peat | place...
ACCCCAGATGGACAGCCCGGTCGCGATGAGCGCCGGGTTGTGCGCCTCGGCGGTCTCGGTGAAGCTCGCCATCCAGGTCGCGTACGCCATGGCCTGGAAGAAGAAGATGACCGAGCAGATCCATGCGACCGTGTAGTAGCCAGAGGTCACATGTCCCGTGTGCGAGATCAGCACAACGATGAACACCAGCATGCCGATAGCTCCGGCGATCATGAAGGGCTTACGCACCCGCAGCAGGTCGCTCAGGATCCCGCACAGGACCAGGCCTATGCAGTCGGCTCCCCACATCCAGGTGGCAAGGGCGTTGGCCTGGGGCAGAGAAGACCAGTGCGTTGCCTTGTCGAACACCGTCACGAAGTAGGCGGACGGGAAGGTACCCGAGGCGGTGTAGAAGAGGACGAGCATCACGCTCACCGCGACGGCGGAGATGACGACGTCGAAACGAGCCATCTGGCGCCAGGGGTCTTTGAGCGCCGACTCGACGTCGATGCCCTTGGCCTTCAGCTCGATCAGCACCCGGTCGCGCTCACTGACCATAAGCTGGTCGCGAATCTGCGGCGACAACTCACGCAGGAACAGCAGGGCGACACCGAAGACGACGAGGCCGATCACGCCCGAGATTATGAACTCGCGCTGCCAGTCCCCGGAGGTGGCGCCCAGCGTGCGGGCGGCGAGCTCGGTGGCAACGAGCAGACCTGCCACCGGGCCGAGAGTCCAGAACCCCATGGCCGAGGCCCGTCCGAGTTGGGGCGTAAAGTCGCGTACCAGCGCCGGGGTCGCCACCAGGGTAACCCCTTCGAACAGGCCGACGGCACCGACCACAATAGTGAGCGTCAGCTTGCTGTCGACGTTCGGCCACGCGAAGAGCTGGAGTAGCGCCACCACCCCGAGGCCGATGATCACCACCCAGCAGCGGCCTATGCGGTCGGTGATCTGCCCGACCGCGGCGGCGACCATACCGGCCAGGTTGGACACGATGATCGTGACTATGAAGAAGCGGAACGTCATGTGGAACTTCACGATCACGATCTGCCCCACGCTCGGCGGGAGGAAGTACTGATACCAAAGGACGATCGAGGCGATGACCGCCACTGCCAGATAGAAGTACCGTGCGGCCGGCTTCGGGTAGCGCGGTAAGTCGCGGTTTACGATCCACGACCCGAATCCCCGCGATGCCCCCCCGGAAGCGGGCGCCGAGCGTGCACTCGTGGATTGCTCGGTTCGTTGTACCTGTGCGCTCACGGCTTCACCTCGCTCTTGCGTAGAGCGGGCAGTGTTGTGGTTGCCGTCCGGCGAAAGCGTCGCGTAGTCCGCCCGGGGCTGGAGCTGTTCGCGATGCCATGACCATTGCACCCCCCGTCTCGTACCTGGTCTCCTGAGCCTGCCTCCAGCCACCCCCAGAGCCGTCCCATCCATCAACCTCTCACTCGGTGGGACCGACAGGCAAGAGACGACCGCTGGCGCGAGCAGCCTTACGCTGACCGCGCACCCGATTCCCTGGCACCGTGAAGTCAGACAAACGACACGAATACCACGAAGCTCATGATCACCGCGGACGCCGGCGGCTCGAACGGCTACCGGGCGCGGGCCTGGAAATTCCATCTCGCGAAACTCGCAGCCGAGACCGACCCAGCCTAGAGATCACGGTCGGTCACCACCCGCCTGTAACCTCGAAGTAGAACAAGATCGAGTACCGCCTCTTCAGCCTCCATCTCGATAAGCGGTGCGCGAAACTGATGCCCATCATGATGTCGTGCCGTTGCACTCCCCAAGAAGCTGCCCAACTAGTGCGGACCGTCGACACCATCGGCTTTGGCCTCGGCCCAGCGGCTCCTCCTACTTTTTTGGCCGCGCTCGGTGGACGCGACGATTGGGAGAATCTGATCCTCCGTGGCGCGTTGCTCCTCGACTACTACAAGGTGTTTACCAAGCCTGGCGTCTCCTACCGCAGCGCGTTGTTCGGCCCAGCAGAGCGCATTCTGCTAATCAAGGGGCACAACATCGAACTCGTGCCAGGCGGGTTCCGGCAGTTCGCCCTTATCCTCCGCCGTTTCCCGCCGAGGATCATGGCCGTTCAGACAGCTCCTCCTGACGCCACGGACACCTGAACCTCTCCTTGCACTTCAGCGCGACACGCGACGAGTTGCTGCGCGCCGGGCGCGATCCCGAGCGGCAGTTGTTCGTCGAGGTGAACCCGCACCTCCCGCGTACCCGGAGTTTGCCGCCCCTCTACGACAACACGTTGCCGCTCGACATCGTCGACGTGCTGATCGAGGCGGACGGCGAGCCCTTTACGCTCGAGGAACCGGTTCCCGACGAAACCAACGCGGCGATCGTAACCAACGCGCTCATGTTCGTCACCGACGGGGCGACTCTGCAGACAGGCATAGGTGGCGTGCCCTCGATCGTGGCGACGCGCCTAGCAGAGGGTCCCGGAGGGGACTACGGCGTCCACAGCGAGATGTTCACGAACGGCCTGATGCGCCTCCATCAGGCCGGCAAGGTCACCAACGCCAAGGGGCTCTTCGATGGGGTGTCCGTGACCACGTTCGCACTCAGATCAGCTGAGTTGTACCGCCGGCTCGACGAGAATCCCGAAGTGGCCTTCCTTCCCGTCGACGTCGTGAACGACCCTGTGGGTGCCAAAGATCCCATCCACGGGCTCTAACCAGGGCGTTGTAAAGACTCCCCTGTGGGTGCCGAGAATCCCGTCCAAGGCGGCTAACTGAACATTCGCCAGGGTGAGCTGTCGGTGAAGATGGGGCGTGGCGCTGTCCTTCTTATATGTGGCCTTCGTTCGCCTGCTCCAGCTGTTCCGACTCAGCTTGAACGAACGCGAAGAACTGGCCATCGAAGTCGTCATGCTCCGTCACGAGGTGGCAGTGCTCCGGCGCCAGGTGGCACGCCCGGCACTTCGGCCTGCCGACCGAGCACTGCTCGCCGGGCTCAGCCGACTCCTCAATCGTCGACACCTCCGGCAACTGTTCGTGGTGCCGAGACCCTGATCCGCAGGCATCGGGATCTGGTGCGTGTGGGAGCCGAAAACCCCATCCACGTCTCTGACCAGGGCTTGCGGAGACTCCCCTCCTTAACCCGTGGAGACCCCATGGTGTCCGAAGATTCAATCGCGCCGTTGAATAGAGACTTCCGCGGCCCGAATCCTTCTCGACTCGAAGGGCTGACCCACGAATGTGAACTCGCTGCGTAATGGGCACATCGAGTTTTCGGACACTACGGGGTCTGATCCACGAGTATTACGAAGCGGCTGCGTAATCCACTCTGCTAGTGACATCCCAGTTGGGTATCACCATGGCCGGTTACGCGACATGAGCTTGGCGCGAACGACGCCCAGACAGGCCTGCGTTGCCGACTTCCAGGGTGCGGCCCCGATTGTTCCCTCGAACACGGTCAACTGGCCTCACATAGAACTCACCCTCAAGCAGAGTCGACCGACGTTTTGGTGCCCTTCACCTCTCCTATGTTGGCAGCGACGCCTGCACAGCCTTCGCACTCCCACCCGCTGCGCGTCCATCGACACGACCGGCTCGGAGGCCTGATCCACGAGCACGAGCTCGCCGCGTGAGGGGCGGATCGACTTTTCGGACCGTACGCGTTTACGCGACTTCACTCATGGCTGTGGCGTTCGCCGCTGCTGGTGCATTGACGTGGTGGACACAACTGCACAGGACACCCGAGATGAAGTTCATCTGGAGCGAGGTCCCAGTCCCTGTCCGTGGCGCCGGTCCGCGGAAAGACCGATCGCAACGAGGCCCAGAAGAACGAGCAGGAAGCCGAAAAGTGCGACTTCTTGGACAGGGAATCCCGTATTGGGCAAAGAGCCAGATGTTGTAGCAGGTCCGGGCGGACTGCTTTGGGCTGTGGGGGTCACGACTGGAGCCGTGGGAGTCGTCGGTTGCGTCGAGGATGGCCGAGAACCTAAGTCGATAACCTGTTCGAACGCGGCGGCTATCGCCTGGTAACCGGCCGCGTCGGCGTCGTCACCGAGGCCTTCCGGGCCTCCAGCTTCACAGGACACGTCGAGCCATGAACATGCGAGAAAGACGTTCTCTGGGACCGAGCCCCAGGGCGACTTCACCATGTCGGTGAAGTCCGTGCTGCGGAACGCTGTAGCCACGTCCGCGATCGGAATCCCGTAGCTGGTGTAGAGGGACGCGAGCTCGGAATTCAACTCCAGAAGATTGCTCACCGAGGTCTGTGCGGAGGCCTGGCCCGCGGGACCCAGCAACCAGTCGATGAGAAAAGGGTCGAAGTAGTTCATGCCGTAGATCTTGAGGTCGGTTCCGCCCGCCTGGCGCAATCCTGACAAGATCGTGCGGAGATTGGTGGCGATGGTGGTCAGAGCTGAGTTCACGCATACCGTCGACGAGGGTGCCGGCAAGGTCACGGAACCGCATCCGACTATGTCGTTCCCGCCGATGTCGATCGTGACGAAGGAGACCTGACCCGGATGCGCCTCCAGAAACGCCTCGGAGGCCTGCAACTGTCCGCCGTTTATGAAGCTCGTCGTCGTCTCACCCGAGACACCGAGGTCGACGAGCTGCAGCCCGGAGACCTGGGACTGGAAATGGGTGAGCAGGTCGTCGGTGTACCCCTGGCCCGGTCCCGTGGCAAAGCCTGTTGCGAGCGAGTCGCCGAGTGCCAGATAGTAACGAACGCTCGAGCTGACGGGCGCGCCTTGCAACGTGAGCGTCTCAGTGGCACTCGCTGTGGCTTGGCCTGTAGCACTCGGGCTCGAGGACTGTCCCCACACGGTGACCTGGACGTCCGCCGGTCCTGATTCGAAGGGAAGGCCGCCGGTAGGCGAGATGACGGCTGTGTACGGCGATGGCGAAGTGTCACAGCTCAGAGCCGACATTGTCACCGAGCTTCGAGCGTCGTTCTGAGGCTGCGAAATGTTCACGTAGATGTTGAGCGTGCCCGACTCGTTACAAGAGACCGTGCCGCTGAGCGTGATGGACCCGTCGGGTGCGATCTGTATGGTTCCTCTGGCCAGTTGAATGCTCACCTGCAAGGGAATTGGAGCAGGGAGGGAGGGGTCAAAGCCGATGGGCACGATGGCTGCTTTGGAAGAATCGGACAGCTGGGCCGCCCCGAGCACGCACGCGTCAGCCTGGGCGCAGTCGATCAGCGAGCCGCCGGTAGCCCCGATTACGACAGGGCCGACTTCGATCACGCGTGCCACCTCGAATGAGGTGGTGAAAGAGCCGTTCTGGTCTGTCGTGGCAAACACGACGTCTTGCAAGTAGCAGTCGGCTTCAGAGGTCACACCGGCCTCACACTCGGCGATGCCCACTTGTACCCCTGGATCAAAGCCCGAGCCCGACGCCTGGATGTGCTGCCCGTCGTCGAGACCGGTCGAGGGGTTGGCGAAGACAGCGGGTGTCGCCGATTCAGAAGAAGAAGTAGTCGAGGTGACGGCGAGGGCCGGGACCTCCCCTGTACCGAGCACCAGACCGCACGCGGCTGCCACCAGAGCGCACCCGACTGCGATGACTCCTGCAACCCGTTGTAGCACCGTATTGCCTTCGTACGCGAGGGCCACTAGCTTGGATTCTTCAGCAGTTCCCGTCAATCCAGACAGGCTCGGTGGTCTCCTCCACGAGTACGAACTTGCTGCGTGAAGCATACGGTCTTCAGCACCCACACCTTGGCTATGACCATTTTGTCGAGGTGAAGAACGCCACCTCCACGATGGAGAGTCTACGGATGCAGTAAAGCACCCGAGGTCTTGTGACCAACGATTTGTGACCAACGAGCAATTGGCGTACCTGTGCGTGCCGAGAATCCCATCGACGGGCTCAGGTCATTGTGGTGACTCAGGCCCTTAACCTGTGGCCACTCCCCCGCGGTTGCCACGTCGACCCTGGCCAAGGCATTTCGGGAACATCCCACGAGGGCGTGTTCGCGGGAAAAGAGGAATGTGTTCGCAGAACATGCCCTGTTGGAGGTGGCTGGAGGCCCGGAAAGGTTTCCCGCCTCTCCCCCTGTGCCGCAGTAGTCGTGAAAATCGCGGCCTTTTGAGCCGTACAGGGTTCCGCTCCACCCGTTCCGAGGCGCGAACAGCCCAGAAACAGCGCCCGCCTTCCCGATCAGGGAGTGCGGGCGTTGCCGCGAGGATCCGGGGCAGAAGCACTTAGCGGCGGCGGGCGGCGAGGAGCAGCATGAACCCAGCTAGCCGGCGGTCAAGTACGTCGAAGCCGGTGTCGTCGAGGAATCGTTCCATCTCACCGCGGGCATAGACGCGCAGCCCGGCCGGCCGCATGAGCGCGGTGGTCGCGGTCCCGCCGATGCGCGGCTGTTGCGACGTCATCAGCGTGAAGCGCCCGCCCGGTTGCAGCGCGGCGGCGATGCCGGCGAGGACGCAAAGCGGGTGGGAGAACAGGTGGAAGGCACCGGCGCAGTTCGCCGCGTCGACGCTGCCGGGTTGCAGCGGCAGGCGGTGCGCATCGCCGTGCACGTAACCGACCGTCGCTCCGGCGGCCGGGGCGGCGGCGAGGGCCTCGCGTAGCATCGCCGTCGAGAAGTCGATCCCGAGTACCCGGCCGGCGGGGACAGCGGTGGCGATGGTCCTCGTGGTGTTGCCGGGACCGCAGGCGAGGTCGAGGACGGTGGCGTCGGGCGCCGGGGCGAGCCGGTCAAGCAACCAGGCACGCTCCGCGTCGTGGCTCATGCCAGTGAGCAGTCGGGTCAGGATCGGCCGCCAGGCCCGTTCGTACACTCGGGCGAGCAACCCGGACTTCATAATGCGTATGTTGAGCGTCTCGGCCTGGCCGGGCCCAGGCGGGACGAGGTCGGCCAGGCCGTCTGTCACCGGGTAGCGCGCACCGCAGGCCGCGCAGACAAGCGTCTCGTCCTTGGCTGGGGGCAGCGGGCCGTGACACAACGAGCAGCCAAGGATGTCCGCGAACGCGGCCACCGCGGACAATGTCAGGAACCCGCCTTGTGTCTCACACCGCCATTCTGTCTTCCTGGCATGTACTCGACCGCCGGCTTGTGACCGTGCGAGCGCGTCGCCGCGCCATAGTGACCGCCAGTACGACCCTCAGGGCACCTTGGGTGCCGAGAACCCCATCCGACCACTTCAAGCCACGAGCCGGTGCTCGTGAATGAAGCTGCCGACGTTGTGTTTCGTCGCAGTCGGGCGCAGGTAAATGAAGGGCACTTAGAGAAACGCCCGCGCCTTAGTCCATCTTTACTGAGGCCTGCCCTCGGAGAAGGTCCAGGTGGAAGGCGTACTGTCCAAAAAGTCGATCGCACCGTTTAGGAGGGACGTCCCCGGCTCTCGTGCCTCTCGGCTACCTTCCCCACGATGCGAGGCGGAAGGACACAAAGCCAGCTGTGGGCCTTTGTCTACTTTGCCGTTCGTTTTTGCCGTTCGTCGTCTGCTCGAGCTCGTCGTCCTCATGGCTCACAACGGCCCGTCTTCGCTGACGGCCTGACCTCCGCGAGAGCCCAGGTGGAGGGCTTGGACGAGGTTCTCGGCATCCACAGCATCGAGTTTTCCGACGTTACGCGCGTAGTGTCCGACCCTGACCCCGCCCCCAGGGGGACATTCGGCCCTGGTCGGATGAGCCAGAGAAGGACGAGAGTGGTCGGAAAGGACCCGTAAGCTAGGGAGGAAGCTTGCTATGCCCGAGTGCAGGACAATTTGACCGTGGATGACATCGGTTGCATCGCTCCCTCCTGCTCACGGGTGGTGCCTGCCGCATCGCGTAGGGGGCGGCCGTGACCGCGATCGGGGCTGTGCCCAAGGGCCAGAAGCGTGCGAAGCTGACTACGGACGTCGACGCGGTGGTAATTGGGGCCGGCAATGCTGGCCTCACGGCAGCAGCGACACTCGCTCAGGGCGGAGCACGCACGTTGCTGCTCGAGCGGCACAACGTTCCCGGTGGCTGTGCAACGTCATTTTGCCGTGGCCGCTTTGAGTTCGAGGTCGCCTTGCACCAACTGAGTGGCCTCGGGACGGACGAGCATCCGCTTGAGATCCATGACCTCCTGCGCCAGCTTGGGGTGCTCGACCGGCTGGCATTCATCCACGAACCGGACCTCTACCGCGTTACGATCCCCAGTTTTCTCGATGTGACGCTGCCCGCCAACCGTGCCGGCGTCGTCGAGGTTTTGGCGGCCGAACACCCGGATGAGGTTCACGCCGTCGAGCGGTTCCTCGAATTGGTGCACAGCGTCTTCACTGAATGGATCGATTTCGTCTACCTCGGCGGCGCCCAACGAGGGAACATCCCCGTGAGCGAGACGCATCCGATCCTGACGCGCTACGCGTTGCGATCCTTACGCGAAGTGCTTGACGAACTGTTCGTGAGCCAAACGGTCAAGACTGTTCTTGGCGCGTACTGCGGATACCTGGGCCAGGCCCCGGCGAACCTGGCTTTTCTCGAATTCGCCAAGATGCTCGAGATGTACCTGGAGGCTGGCCCGGCCCATATCAAAGGTGGTTCACAGGCATTGTCCAACGCCATCTTGGACCAGTTCCTCCACGACGGTGGTCAAGCCCGGTTCAACTGCGGGGCCGACGCAATCCTGACCAAGAACGGGCGGGTACGCGGCGTGCGAACCGAGGCCGGTGACATCGTCTCGTGTCGTGTGGTGATCTCGAATGCCAGCATCCCCGTAACCTATGGGCGCCTGCTCGACATCGATCCGCCCGAAGCTGTCCGCCATGATCTTGCCTCCCGTCCTGTCGGCGTATCGGCATTCATCGTCTACCTCGGACTCAATGCCCCACCTCAAGAGCTCGGCATCACCACAAGCACCAACTTCTCTCTCGCCGGCTTTGATCACGATCGCCTGGGAGCACGCCACGACGAGATCGGCGAACCCCGGGCAAGCGTTCTCACGTGCTATTCGCTCGAAGACCCCTCATTCTCGCCGCCGGGAACCAGCCACGTCTCGTTGGTGGACCTTCACTACAGCGAACCTTGGACGCGTTTGTCGCCATCAGAGTACTTCGACGCGAAATTCCGCTATGCCGATAAGCTCGTCGGCTTCGCCGAACGCACCTTCCCCGGGCTGCGCGACGCGATCGAGGAAGCCGATGCCGCCACGCCCCTGACCCTGATGCGCTACCTAGGCCATCCTGGCGGCGCGATCTACGGGTTCGACCAGACCCCGTCAGAGTCCGACCTCTTCCGGTACAACGACAGCGGGATCTCCGGCTTACACCTCGCCGGCGCCTGGGTCACGACTGGTGGATTCGAACCCACTCTTGCAGCTGGCGCGGCAGCAGGCCGAGCCGCCCTCACCACGATCGACTCGACAGGGTCCGGTCCAGTAGGTGACACGATGACCGATCGAAGCCGCTACCACGGAATCGACTGGTACACCAGCATCGCGACCGCGATCTCTGAGGCATCACCCATGCCGGCCCAGCTCATTCGTGCCGACGAGACCGAGACTGTGGTCGCCCGACTGCACCCCCACCGCCTATCCCTCGAGGTGGCCGAGGTCATCACCGAGACCCCCACAGCTGTCACGTTGCGCATGGTGTCGACGGGTCCCGACCTGCCTCATTTTCTCGCGGGCCAATACATCAACGTGTTCGTCGATCTCGGCGCTACCCGGACGAGTCGCCCCTATTCCATCTCGTCGGCACCGTCCGAGCGCGATCACTACGACCTCACCATCCGCGAATTCCCCGACGGGCTCGTCTCGCCCTACCTCACCCATCACGTGCGTACGGGCGACCGCTTCACAACAACGGGACCCATGGGCAACTTCTTCCACAACCCACTCTTCCACGGCGATCACCTCGTGTTCCTCGCTGGTGGCTCGGGCGTAGCTCCGGCCCGCAGCATGGCGCGCGACATCACCCAACGAGGAAGCCCGCTGTACCTCCACATCATCTATGGGTCCAAGAACCCCCGCGACATCATCTTTCGCGATGAACTCGACACCCTGGGGCGCGCACACGACACGATCGATGTCACCCACATCATCTCCGAACCCGACGATGCCTGGGACGGCCGTAGGGGGTTCATCGAAACCGAGCTCATCGCTGAGCTCACCGGCGAATCCCTACACGAGACCACGTTCTATCTCAGTGGCCCTCAGGCGATGTACAGCTTCTGCCTAGACGCCCTACGCCGCCTGGGAGTCGCTCGCCGTCAGGTGAGGTACGAGGCAAACGGACCCCCACTAGCACCGGACCAGCTCGCGGACTGGCCAGACGGACTGTCCCCCACCACTACCGTCACCATTACAGTCAACGGAGAGGGCAAGTTCTGCGCCTCCACAGGGGAACCGTTGCTCAGCTCCCTCGAGCGAGCCGGGTACCAGCTTGAGGTTGGCTGTCGGTCCGGGTACTGCAGCCTCTGTCGGATCAAGATCCTCGATGGCACCGTGGTAAACGGACCCGACGCCCGCATCCGGCGTTCGGATCTATGGACCGGACACACACACGCCTGTGTTGCCTTTCCGATCACCGACCTCATGATCCAGATCTGACATCTTCTCGGCGTGTGGGTGCCGAAAATCCCATCCACGGGCTCTGACCAGGGCGTTGTGGCGACTCCCCTCCTTAACCTGTGGTGACTCCCCCGCGGTCGTAACGTCGACCCTGGCCAAGGCATTTCGGGAACACCCCACCAAGGGATGTTCCCGAAAGGGGACGCTCGATCATCTCGAAATCCCCTCTTGCAGGTGGCGGAGTGGCTTTCACGCTCTCCGAAGCCCCCTTTGTGCGAGACGCCGGCCCGAGGGCCGGCGTCTTCGCGTACGAGCGAAGCCACAAAGGGCCATGCACACGCGACGAGGCCAGCCCGTACTGCCCGAATATTCGATCGCGCCGTTGAGTAGCGGCTTCCCGGCCCAGGTCCTCTTCGGCTACCTTCCCCCGACGATGCGTCGGCAACGAGTACGCGGGCAACTCTGGGCCTTCGCTTACCTCACCGTCCACCTTTTCATCGAGCTCGTCGTTCTCCTCGTCCGCTCCGATAGCGCCAATGAGACCGACCTGTTGGCCCTTCGCCACGAAGTGGTCATGCTCCGGCGCCAGGTCAAGCGACCGCGTAAGGTCCGAAAACTCGCTGCGTAATGGGCACATCGAGTTTTCGGATACTACGGGGTTTCTCGGCACCCACAAGGTCGGTTATGGCATGCGGAGGTCGGGCTGCTCTGAGTCGGTCGCAGGAGTGGTGGTCCTCACGGTTCGCTCACGCGCGACAGTGTCGTGCCAGCCCACGGCAGAGGCCAGCTCGGTGGCGCGCGCGATGGCGTCGCCGGGAAAGCCGACTCGATCGATGAATTTCCGGAAGAGGCCAGGCGCGCGAGCAACGAGCGTGTTGACCCTGGGGATGACGATGATGTCGGCGCGTCGCTCGATGCCCGCGACAATGTCGGCGATGACGGTCTCGCGATCGACCATCTTCCACAGTCCCTTCTCGTTGCCGCCCCACAGGACGCGCCCTGCCGGGTCGGTGACGAGCTCGTCAAACATCGGGGTGTGGAAGAACGTGGGGTGAACGCTGCCGACGCTCACACCGAGGTGGCGCAGCTCCAGGCGGATGCTGTCGCACATCGCCCACACTCCGGCCTTGCTAGCGGCATAGGGGGCCTGCAGTGGGGAGTGCACGAACGCGGCCATTGAAGAGATCGCCAGGAGGTAACCGCGGTGCTCTTGGACGTGCGATATCGCGGCGCGGAAGGTACGCCACACGCCATTGAGGTTGATGTCGATAACCCGGTCGAAAGCCGCCGGGTCGATTGCCGCCATCGAAGCCACCGTGTCGATGCCCGCATTGGCGATCACGACGTCGATGCGACCAAAATGCGCGGCGGCTTCCGCCGTGGCACGCTGCAAGCTGTCGAAGTCGCGCACGTCGGCACGCCACGCGCGCGCGACGGTGACCCCGCCAAGTGCCTGCGCCTGGGTGTCGACAGCGTTCGCGTCGAGGTCCAACAGAGCGAGATTGGCGCCGCGGGCTCGCAGCGCGTCAGCCAGGGCCGTTCCCAGTCCGCCCGCCGAGCCTGTTATCAGGACGGTACGGCCAGCGACGTCATAGCGTGGCATCGTGGATTTCTTCTTGTGTGGCGACCGGCAGGTACCGGCCCAGGAAGGCGAGCTGGTCGGCGACGACGCGCTCGAAGGCCTCGCCGACGTAGATGTCGAAGTGCCCCTCGGAGTAGAGCCGGATCTCAGCGTGGCGTGCCCGCCGGGCGTGGCGCTGGGTGGCCTTGGCCGGCGCGACACTATCGGTCTCGCAGACGCAGAACAGGATCGGGCAGCGCACCTGTGAGGCAGCGGCACCCGGCCGGTACCGGATGATACGCAGCGCGATCCTGGCCGCCACCTCGTTGCGGAACGCGGCGCCTTCTGGAACGAGGGCGAGATAGCCCGGCTGCGCGTCGGAAGCCGTCATCAACGCCGCTGACTTCGGCGGGCCAGCGATGGCGACCATGACTGGCGATCGCCCGAGCCGTGCCCCGAGCGCGTCCCGGAGCGCCAGGGCGCTCACCTTGATGCAGCTGCGCGAGTCCATGACCAACAAGGACGCCAGTCCGTCGGTGAACGGGCACTGAGCAATGGCCGCGGCGACCCGCCCTTCGCGCGCTGCCGCCACGATGATGTGCCCGCCGCCGAAGGACGTGCCCCACAAGACGACCTTGTCACCGATGATGTCGCCGCGGCTACGCGCGTAACTGATCGCCGCGGCCCAGTCTTCAAGCTGGCGGTCGACATCGAGGAGCTGGCGCGGGGAGCCGCCGCTGGCCCCGAAGTGTCGGTAGTCAAAGAGCAGGCACGCGTAACCCGCCTCGCAGAACCGCTCGGCGTAGGCGTCGAGCCGCATCTCGCGGATCCCGCCCAACCCATGAGCCATCACAATCACCGGCCTCGGCGCCTCGCCCTCGGGCAGGTACAGCCATGCGGCGCATTCCGCTTCCCCCGAGAAGAACCGCACGTCCAGGCGCCTCGTGTTCAAGACGACCTCACTCTTGAGACCATGATCGTAAAGATCGATCATACGGCGCGGGCACCGATCTGAAGGGCGCATGTTCGGGGGGAGTGGCAGGTCCTGTCGCAGACGAGCTACCCGCAGGTTGCCCGCGCTTCGAGTATCCGACGGTGACCACGTAACGGCAGCGCCGGCACCGGGTGTTCGTCTTCACGGTGGTCTCGACAACGTGCTCGCAGCGGGGGCAGGGGTGATCGTGATTACGCTGTCATTATCGCTTCACTGGGAGGTTGCCGGCTAGTCAGTTTAGATCTGACGGGCGTTGACAGCAGCGCGTAGTGTCCGAAAAATCGATCGCGCCGTTGAATAGGGACTTCCGCGGCCCGAATCCTTCTCGACTCAGAGGGCTGATCTACAAATACGAACTCGCTGCGTAATAGGCACATCGAGTTTTCGGACACTACGCGACGCCGGCTACTGGAGCCAAATAAGCGCGACCGTTGACGCCGGACCCGAACTGTCCATTGCCACCAGAACGAACCGGGCTCGAGCACACCCTCCGCTGCCGAGCACTGGTCGTATTAGAGCATCGGCCACCGCACTACAGATAATGGAGCGCAAGCTCAAGACCAAACGGGGCAGAGCCATCTATGCCAAGCGGTCCATCAGCATCGAGCCGGTCTTTGGGCAGGTCAAAGAAACTCGGAGGGCGAGACGGTTCCACCGCCGTGGCCTCAGCGCCGTCGACTGCGAGTGGAAGCTGCTCGCCACCACCCAAAACATCTTGAAGATGCGGCGCATGGCAGGGACAATCGGCTGAACTGACCGAGCTCCCTCGCCATCGCCTCGCCGAGTAACTTTCAGTCAACCAGACGCCGTCATGAGCAGCAGGCACGAATCGTCGAATAGTGCAACAGGCTCTACGGCCTTGGCCACCCTGTTGACGGAAATTCTCCAAGAATCCAAGACAAGCAGGAGACACCCATGACGGAGATCACCGGAGGCAAGTTGTTCGCTCGCGCACTCAAAGCAGAGGGCATCGAGTTTCTCTTCGGCCTGCCATCGCCAGAGGCCGACGCCTTGCTCATCGAGCTAGAGGCACACGGCATCCGCCAGGTCCCGATCCGGCATGAGGCCGCGGCCGTTCACATGGCCGAAGGGCTCTACAAGACCACCGGCAAGGTCGCAGCGGTGCTTGGCAATCCCGGCCCGGGGTCGGCGAACCTCCTGCCGGGCGTAATTACCGCGCTGCACGAGGGCGTGCCGGTGCTCGTCATCACCTCGCAGCACCGGCTGGGCATCGTCTACCCCTCCCCGCCCTCAACGTTCCAAGGCCAGGACCAGCTTGACCTCTTCCGCCCGGCGGTGAAGTGGGGCGGACCGATCTTCGAGTGGAGCCGCATCCCCGAGGTGCTGCGTCTGGCCTTTCGCGAGATGTGGAACGGGCGGCCGGGGCCGGTGCACGTAGAGCTGCCCGCGCCGATCCTCTACGCCACCGGAGACGACCAGACCGCGCCGGTTGCTCTGCCGGCTGCCTACCGCGGCAGCGGTCCGCAGGCTTCCGACACACAGCTTGCCGAAGCGGCTGAGCTGCTCGTTTCCGCAGAGCGACCGGTCGTTATCTCGGGCACCGGCGTCGACCGCGCGGGCGCGAACGATGCGCTGCTGGAGATCGTCGAGCTGCTCGGCTGCCCGGTTTTGACGACGATGGCGGGGCGTTCGACCGTGCCGTCTGATCACCCGAACTACGTCTTTGGATTCGGCCCCGCCGGAGATCAGGTGCGACGTGAGGCCGATGTTCTCCTGGTCGCCGGCTCTCGGCTGGGGAACCTCGACCTGCCCTACGACGAGCACTGGGGCGACTCCGCTGGGCAGCGCCTGATCCAAATCGACGTCGACTCCCGACACCTCGGCGTCACACGCCCGCTGACCCTCGGCATCCTGGCCGACGCCCGGACTGCATTGAAGGGAATCGCCGCCCGGCTGCGCTCCATGGACTTTCCGAGTTACAACGAGGACAACCTCGCGCGCTATCGCGCGCTCGATGAAAAGTTTCGCATGGAACTGGCGGCGCCGATCCTCGAGTGGCAGGGACCAGGGATCCATCCAGCACACGCGATCGGGATTATTGGCGCGGTCTTCGGCCCCGAGTCCGTCTACACCGTCGACGGCGGCAACACCGCGCTCTGGGCGCACGCTCTTTTGCCCCCGACGCGGCCCCGCTCGTACCACTCGATCCTCGAGCTGGGCATGCTCGGCACCGGCATCCCTTCGGCCATCGGCGCCAAGCTCGGCGCGCCTAATCGCGATGTCGTGTGTATCACCGGCGACGGCGCGGCCGGTTTCAACATCATGGAGATGCAATCAGCCGCCCGCGAGAACGTGCCGATTACGACGATCGTCTTCGCGGAGGGCTCATGGACGATGGAGGAGCTCAACGAGCTCGCTTTCTACGGCAAGACGTTCGGTACCGCGCAGGGCGAGATCCACTGGGATCTCGTAGCCCGAGGCCTTGGGTGCCACAGCGAGTACGTCGACCGCATCGAAGATCTTGAACCAGCATTGCGCCGCGCCCAGGAGCATGCTGGCCCCAGCCTCGTCTGCCTGCGGACCGACCACGAAGCGAACCTCGCCGTCCCTGCTGACGTGATAGCCCGCTTCTTCGAGGTCTACGCCGGCCCAGTGGCGAACGAGTAGCCGGCTTAGCCGCGAGCAGATAACGCGCTCCTTCGGCCTCTGCTACCAATGCTGCACCCTTGTAGCTACCGAGAATCGCATCCATAGCCTCTGAGCAGGGCTTGGGGGGACTCCTCTCCTTGTTCTGTGGGAAGTCCCCCACGAGAGCTCCTTCCTCCCAGGTCAGGGACAAGTGCGAACAGGCCACCACGGGGTGTTCCCGAAACCCTTCCTGGAGGAGACGGCGAGGCTGGTTCGCTCACCCGCCACTCCTGATGTGCAAACCCCTATTGTCCGAAAAATCGATCGCGCCGTTGAATGGGGACTTCCGCGGCCCGAATCCTTCTCGACTCAGAGGGTTGATCTACGAATACGAACTCGCTGCGTAATAGGCAGATCGAGTTTTCGGACACTACGGGTCAGGTCGGAGTGCCTGGATCATCTTTTCATCGTCAATGCACGACATCTCGAGCGCATCCTTCGGAGCTATGCGAAGCATTACAACTGCCAACGTCCACACCAGGGGCTTTACCAGGAGATCCCGGCACCCAGGTCACGTCCCTCACTGTTGGCGATGCCTTCTTCGCAGCCTCCACACTCCAACCCACTGCACGTCCGTCGACGCGACCGGCTCGGAGGACTGATCCACGAGTACGAGCTTGCCGCTTAACAGTCAAATCGAGTTTTCGGACTTTACGGGAACGCCGAGACATCCTTGGGGGTCTGATCCACGAGTATTACGAAGCGGCTGCGTAATCCACTCTGCTAGTGACATCCCAGTTGGGTATCACCATGGCCGGTCACGCGGCATGAGCTTGGCGCGAACGACGCCCAGACAGGCCTGCGTTTCCGACTTCCAGGGTGCGGCCCCGATTGTTCCCTCGAACACGGTCAACTGGCCCAACACAGAACTCACCCTCAAGCAGAGTCGACCGACGTTTTGGTGCCCTTCACCTTGGCCCCGCTTTCGGCCAGCAGGAGGGCCGTCGCACGACCGATCCCCGAGCCGGCGCCGGTTACGAGCGACCCTGCCGTCCAGGTCCGGTCCCCCGTTCACGACGCGCGCCCGTGGTGAGGCTGTCCCGTGCGGTCGACCTCCGGCCGGGTGATGCGCGAGACGACGAGTCGCGTCGCCCACTCCGGCGAGATCGCCGTGGCAATGGCGAACAACCTGGTCTGTGCGCCTACCGGGCGGTGCAGGGAGCGCAGACCCAGACTCCGTTCGTGCACGACGCTCCACGCAGTGGCGGCAACGTCCTCCGGTGTGAGCCGGACTCCGAGGCGCTCGACGCTCGGAACACCGGCGGCCTCGTGTGTCACCATGTCGGTGTCGACGAAAAGTGGCAGCAGGCTCCGGACCCGGATGCCATCGCGCATCCACTCGAGCTCGAGGGCCTCGGTCAGTGACTTCACGGCTGCTTTCGTCGCGGCGTATGTCGCGAGCGACGGCTGGCCGTACAGGGCCGAAGCCGAGCAGAGGTTCAAGAGCAGGCCCTGCCCGGAGCGGCGCAGATAGCTGTGTCCCTCAGCGCAGCCGTTCACCACGCCGATCACGTTGACCTCGACGATCCACCGGTGTGTCTGCAGGTCCGTGTCGGTGAATGGCCCGGAAGCTAGAACCCCAGCGTTGTTCACGAGAACGTCTAGTCCGCCGTCTCCACAGAACTCACCCAGCGCACGTCGCCACTGGCTCTCGTCTCTCACGTCGAGGGAACCCGAAGCGGCGTTGTCCCTGCCCGCTGCCGCCTCGGCCGCGGCCGTCGCATCGATATCGAAGAGGCCTACGCGCCAGTCTGCGCTGAGGAACCGTTCGGCGATCGCCCGGCCGATGCCGCGGGCGGCGCCACTGATGAACATGCTTCTTGGGCGGCTGGTCATCTCATTCCTCGCTCTCCGATCGCCACCGAGGCCTTCTGGTCACAGGCCGTACTCCGCGCGCTCGATCAGCTCGAGCTGCATCTCCTTGCTCAGTGTGACGAAGTAGGCGTTGTAGCCCGAGATCCGAACGAGCAAGTTCCGGTAGTTCTCCGGGTGCACCATTGCATCTCGCAGCGTGGCGGAGGTAACCACGTTCATCTGCATCTGCATGCCGCCGAGCTGGAAGTAGCTCTTCACGTACGCGCTCATCGTGTCCACGGTCTGTTCGCGGGTCTCGCCGACCCCCGGCACGACCTTGACGTTGAACGCGATGTTGTTGGGCATGTTCGCCGGGTCGAGCTGGGCCACGTCGCGCATGTTGTCCAAGAGGCTGATCGAAGCCGCCGGCTGCGGGGTGAGACCCGGGGTGAATGGCTTCCCCGCAAGCCGGCCGCACGGCAGCGCACCGGCCAGGGTGCCATACGACACGTGGGTGGACATCGACCAGAAACCAGCACGGTAGCGGCCCCCTCGGTAGTTCACGTAGGGGTCGTAGAGCTCCTGGACCATCTTGGTGATCCGGTTTGCCATGGACACGGCTTCCGAACTGCCAGAGCCGAAGAGAGCCACCTTGTTGGTGACCATGGCCAAGAGCTCGGGATGATGGGCGAAGTTCGTGTCGACGGCACGCTTCAGCTCGGCGAAGGTGATCCGCCCCTCGTCGAACACCAGCTTCTTTATGACGAGCATCGAGTCGATGACGTCGGCGAGGCCGATGCAGGCGGCCCCGGAACTGTTGTACCTCGCTCCGCCGTAGGTCACGTCCTTGCCCTTCTCGATCGTGCCGTCGATCAGCGAGGACAGCATCGGTGTCGGACGAAGCACCTGGTGGGCCCGACCGAGCATCTCGTTGTACTGGATCGACTGATCCACCAGGAAAGCCAGTTGCGTGCGGTAGGCGTCGAAGAAGTCGTCGAAGGTGGCGAAGTCGCCGGCCTCGATTGATCCGGTGTCCGGACCGACCTTCCAGTCCATGAGCGGGTGCCAGCCGTTGTTCAACGCCATCTCCAGTGCAGCCACGAGGCTGAGCATCTGGAAATTGGTGTGCCCCATGTGCTTGCCGGACATCGTGGGCTCCACACAGCCGGTCGCCGACCAGTTACGAACGTCCTTCGGATCCATGCCGTAGCGACTCAAGGCGGCGAAGATCGCGCTGTCGTTGTGCATTGACGGCGTGGCGGCGGTTATCAGGTTCACCTCGCAGAGGCGTTTCAGGTAGGTGTCGCTGTTTTTCTCGAGATTGAACCGGGCGTTCACGTTCGGGTCGCGCAGGCTGAGCATCTCGGTCGTCTTGAGGAAGATGTAGGTCATGTCGTTGACCGCGTCCTCGCCTTCTGGGGTGACCCCGCCCAAGGTGATGACCTGATCCGAGGAGCTTCCCCCGAAGTAGTGGTTGGACACGTCGGGGGTGAGGGGCAGGTGGTCGGTGCAGCGCATCATCAGGTCGCCGACCAGTTCGATGGCTCTCTTTGCGTACGAGTCGCGCTCTTGAGTGTCGGTGATCCCGTCCATGTCGGCCTCGAAGTAAGGCTGCAGCCACTGGTCCAGGCGCCCGAGCGACAGGCCGGCGTTCGTGCTCTCCATGTGCAGACCGACCCAGGTGATCCAGATCGAGTTCACCGCCTCGTCCAGGGTGCGGGCCGGGCCGGCCACCACCTGGGTGCAGATCTCGGCGAGGCGCTCCAGCTCGGCTTGCCGCGCCAGGTCCTCTTCGATCGTCGCAAGACGCGCTGCTTCGCCTGCCAGGTGGCGCGAGTAGGCAGCGAGCCCCTCGAGGGCGCAGATGAACGCCCGGCGATGGGTGTTACGGTCCTGGTCGCCCGGATCGGCGGCGATCGCGGCCTCGATCTCGGCGATAATGCCGGATGTGCCCAGGCGCAGCATTTTCGGGAAGTCCGGGATGGTGTGCGAGATCGTGACTGACTTCCAGTCGAAGTAGACCGCGAAGCGGTCGTCGATGCGCTGGCAAAGCGGCGAGCCGTAGTTGTCCCGGACCCATTCCTTGAAGTTCCTGTGCGCCCAGTAGGGGAACACGTCCTTGTGGAGCAGGTGGCGAGTCCCCTCGGAGATCCTGTAGGGGTTCAGGGTGCGGTGCGAGACCGTGAGCAGCTCGCTCCAGATCATCGTACCGTGGCCCTCGGGGTAAACCACGACGCCGGTTTCCTTGGACGTCGTCGTGCCCGCGATGAGATCATCGGGGTGGATGATCGGTAGGCGGTTCTCCATCACGTACTTGTAGGCCAGCGCCCTGCGAAGTACCGGGTGCCAAGGCCGGCCGTGCTCGTCCACCTCGTGCCCGTGCTCGCGATGCCACTGCGTCAGCAGTCGCGGCAGCTCAGGGCATACCTCGGCATCGTGCTCCAGGTGGCGGTCGAGGAACTTGGCCAATCTGGGGAAATCGCCGAGCGAGTAGCGGCTCAGATAGGGGTCGTCTAGGAACTTCACACCTGGGTCGACACGCTTGCCGACCATTCGGTACTGCCTCCGGACCTGCATCTGCCGAGCCAGGTCGGCGTCAGTCTCACCCGCGTACGCGCGACGCTCGGCAGCGTCCTTGGCGTTCTCCCTGTGCATCCTTTTGAATTGGCGGTTGCCCATCGCCCGCGAGACAAGATAGGTAAACAGCAAGAGCGAGGTGCTGCTGCCCTCGGAGTAAAAGTCGTTCTTGAGCAACATGAACACCTGTTCGGTCGGCGGCGCAGTGAGGAAGGCCCGTACCTTCGCGTCGGACTTGAACACGAACATCTCGTCGACGTCCCTCGGCACCCGACTCATCGCCTTTGCCTTGCCGTTGCGAAACCGGATCGCCGCCGACACCGACCCCGAGCGCGTGCGAATACCGGCAGTCATGTCCATCCAGCCGTCGGTCGTGCGCAGCTCCTCGCGCAGGGCCGGGACCCTGTTGTACGAAGCGGCAAGCATGCCCAACAGTGACCGAACGTAGAGCTGGGTCGGCCCCCGGCGAGCCGAGCCGGAGGCCGGGACCGAGGGGTGGAACGGGACAGGAGCCAAAGCTCGGTCTGTGGAGGGGGCTGTGACAGGAGTCTTGGTGGGGGCGCTCATCGCCATCGTGATCTCGCTTTCTCGAAGAAGCATGCGGCACGATCTGGAACTCGGGCGGGCACATTGAGCAGCGTTACGGCCCAGGCGGTCATAAGGCGGTGACACCGTGTTCGCCGAGCTTTGCTCTCATCGTCGTCGCGACCTCCTTCGCCAACCAGGTCCGCGCCGGAGCCTGCCGGGCGAAGTCGTTGCTTGCACCCAGCTTCGTCATCTTGTCGACCCACGTTGGGTTGTAGTCGAGCAGGCGCACCCGGTCGATCCCGTGAGCCAGCAAGAACCTGCCGATGGCAAGCACGTTCCCCTCCGTGGCCGTGATCCCGGGGACCAGCGGGACCCGGGCCAGCAGCTCGAACTCGCCCGCCAGCGACAGCCTGGCAAGCCGCGCGAAGTTCTCGAGGATCCGGTCATTTGCCACGCCGCAGAACTCGCGGTGCGCGTCCGAATCCAACACCTTAAGGTCGTAGTAGATCATGTCGATGTGCGGCAGCACGTTGCGTTCGAAGCGCTCCCAGCGGAACTGGCCGCAAGTCTCGAGCAGGGTGTGGATGCCCTCCGCGCGGCAGGCTGCAGCGAGCCTACCCAGGAACTTCATGTGCAGCGTCGGTTCTCCACCAGAGAACGTCACGCCGCCGCCGGACGTGTCGTAGAACGGCTTGTCGCGGCGCAGGGTTCTCATCAGGTCGTCGAGCGAGACGGGACGGCCGATACGGCTAAGCGCAGCCGATGGGCAGACGCCTACGCACGCGAAGCACACGTCACACTCCGACCGATCCACGAAGTCGGGGTTGCGCCGGTCCAGCGCGTGCTTCGGGCAGTTCTCCAGGCAACTGGTGCATCCGGCGATGCACGCAGCGATATCGAACGCGAGCTCGGGGGTGCTCCGACGACTCTCCGGGTTCTGGCACCACGCACAAGACAGTGGGCAACCTTTGAAGAAGACCACGGATCGAATGCCCGGCCCGTCGTCGAGAGCATCGCCCTTTATGTCGAGGAGCATCGGTACATGTGTGGTCGCTGGGGACAAAGCGATGCTCATCGTGAGCTCATCCCGGTTCGGTCGCTGGGGTTGTCGGCGCAAGAGAGTGGGTAGACGCAGACGCCGTGTCATCCCGACCTGCCAGTGCGGCGGCCATCTCGGCCGTAGCGATCGACCTGACCTGCTGCAACATGCGTGTGTGTATCTGAGCGGGATCTGGGTGCATGTAGCCGATGAGGTTATTATTCACTGCTGCCACATAGCCGTGCAGCTGCGACCAGGCCCAGATCGTCATGAACCTGAGGTCGTCCTCGTCGACCGCATGCCCGATGCACTCCGAGATGGTGGCCGCGAGGAGGCGCTGGTTATCCAGAGCCGCCGCGAGCTCGGTCAGCGCGACGTTCTCCATCGAGGTCCCCACGTAATCGTCGTACTTCGGGACGTGCCAGACGAACATGAGGTTGTAGAGGTTCACGTGCGTGAACGCGAAGTCGACGTAAACCTCTGCCAGTGCCGACAGGCGGTCCCGGGGATCGTCGTTGGCAAAGGCGGCCGAAGAAAGGGCCGAGTAGAGCTGACGGAACCCTCGGGTGAGCAGCCGCAAGTAGAGGTCGTCCTGGGACCCGAAGTAGTTGTAAAGGGTCTTCGCCGCGATGTTCAGACGCGCAGCGAGCTTCCGCATGCTGAACCCTTCCCAGCCTGCGACAGCAAAGAGGTCGAGGGTCTCGTCGAGTATTCGCTCACGAACTGCTTCGATCTCGCTGTCGCTGCGCCGTCGCCGAGGCATCTACACCCCCAAGGCTAACGGCGTTACTGTAACAGCCGTATACCTATACGGTCAGGCCTGATCGCGGATGAGGATCGCGTACCTGTGGGTGCTGAAAACCCCATCCACCCGCTCTGACCAGGGCGTTGTGGAGACTCCCCTCCTTAACCCGTGGAGACCCCATGGTGTTCGAAGATTCGATCGCGCCGTTGAATAGAGACTTCCGCGACCCGAATCCTTCTCGACTCGAAGGGCTGACCCACGAATATGGCCTCGCTGCGTAATGGTGGAGTTTCGCACCGCGGAGGGACTCCCCGGGATGACGAGGAACGGGTGAACCCCCAGCGCCTACGCAGCGTTGGCGAGAACGTCAAGCATGCCGTCGATGATTTTCG
>Ga0181527_1001637_pt1 | contig 22707 bp, 11 predicted proteins | sample PEATcosm2014_Bin_30_FD_119762 | JGI IMG/M metagenome (GOLD analysis project Ga0181527, IMG submission 119762) | Peatland microbial communities from MTU Mesocosm Facility, Houghton, MI, USA - PEATcosm2014_Bin06_60_metaG | ecosystem: Environmental > Terrestrial > Soil > Wetlands > Peat | place...
AATTCCACAGGATCCCTTCACGTACACCAAGGAAAGTTGGGTCGCGGAAACAGGCGATGCGCTGCACTCGCTGGACCAGACAGATCCGGGCATTGACGATATTCACTCCGGCTCGCAGGAACTGGGTTCCGATGGGCAACCGTATTCCAACTGGTAGAAGAGAACGGGATTGGATGAACTTTTTGTCATCTTCGGTTTTTTGTTTGACGGGTCATTATGATCAAAGATGAAGTTGGCTGACAGTCAGGATTACATTTCTCTTTTTAAAAACTGATGCGATAGTGAGGCGCAATCGAACAAGAACATATGTTCGTTTCATGGATCGTGGTTGCGAATTTCTGCCGGACGATGACATACTGCATTAACGGCGAGCCGATCTGGCAGCCGTTGAGGATGGGTGCATGAACCAGTCGGCCAAATATGCAATTCTGAAATCCATTCTTTGCTGTTTAGCAGCATTGGCAGCCGCTGCCGACGCGCAGATTTCTCCTGGTCCGCTTGCCCGGGCTCATCGGAGTTTAGACGGAGACGCGCACTGTCTTCAATGTCACGCGGTATCAGTCAAATCGCCTTCCTTCCGCTGTCTCGAATGCCATCGCGAGATCGCGAACGAAATCGAGCATAATCTGGGGCTACACGCATCGTACCCGCGTCTGGGGCCGCCAGGAGCGGCTTGTGTCAAGTGCCATTCAGACCATAACGGCGAGAACTTCGCTCTTGTGCATTGGAATCCAACACCGTCAGGCTTTGATCACTCCAAGACTGGCTATATGCTTGATGGCAAGCATGCTGGCGTTGACTGCCGCGCCTGCCACACAGCAAAACATATTTCCCCGGCGGAACGCAAGCCGCTCGCGGGCAAAGATTTAGAGCGCACATGGCTTGGACTTTCAGCGAGTTGCATTACGTGCCACGAGGATAAGCACCAAGGGCGCTTCGGGACAAACTGTTCGCAATGCCATTCAACAGCGGATTGGAAGGCTGCGAAAATTGATACGAAACAATTCGATCACTCAAAGACGCGTTATCCTCTGACGGGAATGCATCTCAATGTGACCTGCGCGAAGTGCCATACTCCCGGCGCTGATGGGCTTCCGCGCTATGCCGGCATTCCGTTTGCGAATTGTTCGATCTGTCACCAGGATCCACACAAAGGCGAATTCAAACAAGGATGCGAATCCTGTCATTCGACTTCGACTTGGAAAAAGTCATCGTATACCTCTACTTTCGACCACTCAAAGACTCAGTTCCCGCTGCTGGGAAAGCATATTGGAATCGCTTGCCTGACTTGCCACAAGAGTCCGGATTTCAAGACGCCGATGGCGTTTGCCAAGTGCGCGGATTGCCACTCTCCTGATCCGCACGGCGGGCAGTTTCTGAAGCGCGCCGATGGCGGGACGTGTGAGAGCTGCCATAAAGTTGAAGGTTGGATACCGAGTACGTATACGGCGGCGGATCATGCCAATACTGGTTTCCCTCTTGTTGCGCCGCACGCGGAAGTAAAGTGCGCCGGTTGCCATATTCCTCAGGGCAAGGAAACGCGTTACAAGATTAAGTTTGCGCAATGCCTGGACTGCCATAAAGATGAACATGAAGGCCAATTCGCGGCTGATCCGTGGCTCAATCGTTGCGAGCGATGCCACACCGGGGCTACCTTCAAGACTTCCAACTACACCTTGGCACTACATCAGAAATCCAGCTTCCCGCTTGTCGATGCTCATGAGGCGGTGCCTTGCAACGAATGCCACAAGCCGCGAGACGCTTCCAAGACCGCGATCTATCACTTTGTTCAACTGAGTTGCACGAGTTGCCATGAGGACGTACACAAAGGCCAGTTCGCGCAGAGCATGTCCGCTCCGGGACCGAGCGGCAAGCCAGTCGGATGCCTGCTTTGCCATTCCACCAAGGAATGGAAAGATACGGCGAAGTTCGATCACTCCAAAACGGATTTCCCTTTGCTGGGTTCGCATCGCGCCATCGCTTGCGCCGAATGCCACAAGCCACCCAATATGGAGTTGACCATGGCGCACGTCGATTTCACGCATGCGCCGGTTGCGTGCTCCGAGTGCCACGAGAACCCCCACGCAGATCAGTTCGGGGCCAAGGCCGGTGCTTGCGGAGTCTGTCACAACAGCAATAAATGGCGGCCGTCGCTGTTTGATCATGAAAAGACAGCATTTTCTCTCAAGGGCGGACATCAGGATGTTGCCTGCTCGGCCTGTCATGTTCTCAAAAAACCTGTAGAAGGCAATTTGGTACTCTTTTACAAACCGACGCCCACCGCCTGCGATGTTTGTCATGGATCAAAGTTTAAGACGCAACAAAAGGGCGAAGATGCAGACCGCTGAAAAAAACTTGCATGGACCCCGTCTTCCGTATAGACAGAACGCCTGAACTGTTTTAAGCTGTAATTGATTGTTGACGTCGATTTTTCAGATTCCCCGATTTTACTGAAAAAGGACGTTCTCATACAAGCGCCGGTCGACGCTAAGCACGATTCGCAAAACGATACGATGATAATTTTCCGTCCTTTGCGGATGTGCATAAGTTTCTGTTCTTTACGCATGCACAATCTGTAAGTATCTCTTGTCCTTTGGCTTCTCGATTTGACGAGAAACACGAGCATCCGGCATTGCCGGATCCGTGGTATTTTCAAGGCCTGGAGATCGTCGTGCATCTGTTGCGCAGACTCATTACGGGAGTGGTCGCGGCCCTGTCACTGCTAGTAGCTGCGCCTTCGCAACAGCCCCCGAGCGGCGTTAAGCAGACATCAAGTGCGCCCCAGGCACGGGTCTCGAACCCTCACGGCCCTATCGCCATTCCCTGTCAGAACTGCCACTCCGCGATCAGTTGGAAACCGATCCGGTCAAATCCAGACTTCAATCACGATAAGACCGGATATCCATTGCGGGGCATGCATCAAAAGCTGAGCTGTACGCAATGCCACGCCAGCTTGATCTTCAAAAACGTCAGTACTGGCTGCGCCGATTGTCACGCCGATATCCATCGGCGGCAGTTTGGAGCCAACTGCGAGAGTTGCCATACGGTCAGAGGATGGAATGTTTCACTGGACGCGATTCGTAATCATCAGAACCGATTCCCGCTGGTCGGAGCACATACGCTGGTGGAATGCGATCAATGCCACAAGCAAGCCGCAGCAGGGCAGTTCTTGGGTCTGTCGACGGCTTGCTACTCTTGCCATCAAAAGGATTTTCTAACGCCGGTTCTCAATCATGTGAGTCTTGGATTCTCGACTTCGTGCGAAACCTGCCATTCGATGAACAGTTGGGTGGACGCCAAGTTCGACCATCTCAAATTAACAGGCTATGCGCTGACTGGAATACACGCCACTCTCCCTTGCGTCGCCTGCCACCTCGGCAATGTATTTCAGGGTACACCGGCAAGCTGCTTCGGTTGCCATCAGTCGGACTGGAGCAGTACCAGCAACCCCGCACACACCGCGGCAGGCTTCCCCACGACCTGCGATACCTGCCACAACACCAGCAACTGGACAACGGTCACCTTCAATCACACGCTGTATGCAAACTACGCCCTGACAGGAGCTCATGCAACGCTGACTTGCATTCAGTGTCACGTGAACAACAACTACGTGGCCACATCAACGGCTTGCTATAGCTGCCACCAAGCGGATTTTGCCGGAACCAAGAATCCGAATCACGTAACATCCGGCTTTCCCACGGATTGCTCACTATGCCACTCGACGACGAACTGGACCTCGTCGACCTTCAACCATGCGACCACAGCCTTTCCGTTAACCGGCGCTCACGTCACTGTGCCTTGCGCTAGCTGCCACGTAAACAACAACTACACCACGCTGCCAACAGCCTGCTACGGCTGCCATCAAGCAGATTACAACGGAACCACAAGCCCTCCCCATGTGGTTGCCGGTTTTCCCACAACCTGCGCCACCTGCCACAATACGACATCCTGGACGGCGGCAACTTTCAATCACAACAACACTAGTTTTCCTTTGACGGGCGCTCACGTTACCGTGCCTTGCGCGAGCTGTCACGTGAACAACAACTACACCACCCTGCCAACAGCCTGCTACGGATGCCATCAGGCGGACTTCACCGGAACGACGAATCCCGCGCATGTCGCCGCCGGCTTCCCCACAGATTGCACATTGTGCCACTCGACAACGAACTGGACCACATCGACCTTCAACCATGCAACCACGGCCTTTCCGTTAACCGGCGCTCATGTCACCGTGCCTTGCGCAAGCTGCCACGTGAACAACAACTACACCACCCTGCCGACTGCATGCTACGGCTGTCATCAAGCAGATTACAACGGAACCACTAGCCCTCCCCATGCCGTGGTGGGTTTTTCAACCACCTGCACTACCTGCCACAATACGACGTCCTGGACGACAGCAACTTTCGACCACAGCACTACTGCGTTTCCTTTGACGGGCGCTCACGTTACCGTGCCTTGCGCAAGCTGCCACGTAAACAATAACTACACTACGCTGCCGACTGCATGCTACAGCTGCCACCAGGCGGATTTTACTGGAACCACGAGTCCGAATCACGTAACCTCCGGCTTCCCCACGGATTGCTCACTGTGCCACTCGACGACGAACTGGACCTCGTCGACCTTCAACCATGCGACTACGGCATTTCCGTTAACCGGCGCTCATCTCACAGTCGCCTGCGCAACCTGCCACGTGAACAACAACTACACCACGCTGCCGACTGCCTGCTACGGCTGCCATCAGGCGGATTGGAACGGAACCAACAACCCCGCACACGCCGCGGCGGGCTTTCCCACCACATGCGACACATGCCACACCACCACCAACTGGGCTGGAGCAACCTTCAATCACAACAACACGCCATTCCCTCTGACTGGAGCGCATACCACGGTTTCCTGCATTCTGTGCCACATCAACAATGTCTTTGCAGGCACTCCGACAGCCTGCTATAGCTGCCACCAGGCGGACTTCACCGGAACCACGAATCCGAATCACGTGACGGCGGGCTGGCCTACAACTTGCACGACATGCCACACTACGACCGCGTGGCTGCCGGCGACTTTACCCGCCAGCTACCACACCTTCTTCCCTCTCAATCATGGGAACGCCAATAGCGTTTGCGCTACGTGCCATACGAACTCATCGGACTACTCGGTCTTTCAATGCACCGGCTGCCATGGAGGCAATAATGCAGCCAATTTTCAGCATCCGAATGTCAGCGGGTACGTGTACAACAGCGTGAACTGCTATGCGTGCCACAAAAATGGCTCGGGAGGTTAGTTGCAATGCGGTATCTGATTTTTTTGATCATTTTTCTTTATTTTCCCTACTGCGCTGGGCAAGAGGCAGCTGTTCTTGCGAGTAAAATAGCGCCGATTCGGAATCAGTTTCACGTCCGCTATGTGAATGGGGCGAATGTATACATCGACGGCGGCCGCAATGATGGGCTCGAAGAAGGCACAAAACTGGTTCTTAAACAAGATCCAACCAAGCCGGTGAAGGATGGAGAGAATGTCCCGGTCGAGCCCGGAGTGATTGCCAGGCTAACTGTGGTGTCGATCGCATCGAGCTCCGCCGTTTGCGAGATTAACGATTCTTCGCGGATTCTTGCCGTGGGCGATACGGTCACAATGCCAGACGACGAGATCGAGAAAATCGTTGAACAAAACACGCTTGGAAATACCCGCAAGTATCCGCTGGTTGTGGCATTCAGTGAGGGCGACCCGCTAGACGAGGAGGTTCGTAACGCGATCCCGCGCCCGCCGCTGCCGGAGATTAATCAGGCGCGCGGAAGAATTGGTTTCGATATGAGTACGATACGGGAAGTAGGCCAGGGAGGCAGCACATCCACAGAATACGGCATGGTCTTGCGTGCGGATATTACACGCATGTACGGCACGTATTGGAACCTGAACGGCTATTGGCGCGGAAGCCTTATGAGAGGCTCAACTCCATCCCAGCCTACCTTGCAGGATCTGATTAATCGCACCTATCTCATGAGCGCGTCCTACATCTCTCCGCAATCGCAGTGGGAAGCGGGAGTTGGCCGGCTTTATCTGCCTTGGGCGGCAAGCCTGGAAACCATCGACGGCGGATATTTTGGTCGTAGGCTTTCATCGAAGTCGGTGACCGGAATCTTTGCCGGATCCACTCCCGATCCCACCTCCTGGAGCTATAACCCAAAAGGGAAGATCGGCGGAGTTTATTTCAACACGCATGGAGGGAGCTTTGAAGGCTACCGGTATTCAAGCACAACCGGAGCGGGTGTGAATCTTATTGACTGGGCCGTTAACAGGCCATTTGTATTCACCGAAAACAATTTTTCATTCAAGCACTACTTCATGCTCTATCACTCGATGCAGATAGACAAGCCTACTGCGAATCCTTCAACACCGGCGGTCGGCGTGGGGTTGGGTCAAAGCCTGCTCACACTCCGCGTGCAGGTCCATCCGCGTGTAATGGTGGATTTGACGGACACATATTTCCGGGATGTGCCGACCTACGTTCCGGCCCTGGTAGGGACCGGATTGCTAGACAAGTATCTCTTCCAGGGTCTCAATGGGGGTGCTCGCATTCAGTTTCCGATGCACATCGCCGGATATTTCACAATCGGGCAAAGCAGCACGTCGAGCGATTCCAAAATTTCCATGAATTCCCTTTATGGAGTGTCGATGTCAAATATATGGAAGACCGGTCTCCAGGCCGATGTTCGGTACTCGAAGTTCGACAGTTCCTTCGCATCGGGAACCTATCAATCTGCCTCGCTTACCAGGAATCTAGATGAGCGCTTCCGGATCAATGCGCAATTGGGAAAATACGATTACACCTCATCGCTTGCGACAAGCAGCAATTCGTTTTTTGTAAATCTTATGCTCGACATGAATCTGGGGTCGAAATATTTCATGGAAAGCGCCGTCACCACACAGCGAGGAGGCACACAGCAGTACGACCAATGGACATTTGTTTTGGGTTACAGGTTTAACAATCGAAGCTCTGCCAGGAGGTTAGCAAATGCCGACAATCAATGAGAGGCGATGGATTCTTACAGGGTTCGCATGGATGCTTCTGGCGGCGCTGCCAGGGATTGCAGGCGGCCAGGTGAAACCGGCGCAAGCGGCTGAACTTGCCGAACGCCGCGTGATGGCGGATCTTGCCGAACTCGCCGATATGCACTGTACGGAATTGGTGATTCAAGAAAAGCTGACAAGTAATGGCCATACCGAGGGCAAGGAGCAGGCCCAGTATGACTATCTCGTTATGATCGACGGCAACGGCGACGGTTTGCTATTCAATGAGTCGCGCCGGGAAACTGTGGCTGCCCATCACAAGCAGCTGCCAATGATGGTGACCAACGGCTTTTCCACGCTGCAGTTGATCTTCCATCTCTACTATCGCAACAGCTTCAATTTCGAGAGCAGTGCTGAAGATGAGGCTGGCGGGGAGTCGGCCGTGCCGGTTCATTTTTCCGAGATCGCCGGCCAGCGCGCACCAGCGGCGCTTGCCCTTCGGGGCCGTGTGTACCCGCTTAATCTCAAAGGCACCGCATGGCTGGACAAGCAAACCGGCGATGTCGTGAAGATGGACGCCAGTTTGCTAAACGACATGAGCGATATTGGCCTGCGGTCTCTGTCGATCCATGTCGAGTACAAGCCGATCTCGATGGGCAAGAGTCCAGCAGTAAACCTGCCGACGAAGGCTGTGGTTGAGCTTGAAACACCTCGGCAGCACTGGAGAAACACACACATTTTTGACGCCTACAAGCGTTTCTCTGCTGTAGCTGAACAGGACCCTAAGGTAAAGATCCTTGCTCCTGTTCCGGATTCAGACAAAGACAAGGATCAGAACGCGGCCGAAGCTGCGCCGGATGCAAAGGAGAAACCCTGAGATGCCAGTATTGATAAGCACAGCGGCTAAGAGAGCCCCTGCCCGCAAGAAGGACACCGGCCATCGCGTACGCATGGCGCTTGCCGGCGCGGCGTCGATTCTGCTGCTGGCCGCGATAGGAATCTATGGTGCAAGTTATTATTCTCTGCCTCTCGATCAGCGACCTTTTTCGGACAAATACGAGATGCTGAAACCCAGCGGCACGATCGGACTCAGGCTGGGCATTCTCGGCACGGTCCTGTTTTTTTTCATCTTTCTCTACGCGCTGCGCAAAGTCATTCCCTGGCTGGGCCGCTTCGGCACCGCAAGGCATTGGATGGATTTTCATGTCGTTATGGGCATAACAGCGCCGATTCTGATCGCGTTCCATGCTTCATTTAAGTTTCGTGGAATTGCCGGTATCGCCTTTTGGCTGATGGTGGTCGTGATGCTCAGCGGATTCATCGGCCGCTACCTCTACGCGCAGATTCCGCGTTCGTTGACAGCCGTCGAGCTTTCGCTCGAAGAGTTGCAGAAGACCGAGCACGAGCTAGCGGAGGATCTACTCAGCCAGTCGATTTACACAACCGGGCAATTGAACCGGGTTTTGCATGTTCCGTCCGCGGAGCAGGCCCGGCGCATCGGCCCGTTGCTGGCGCTTGGCGAAATGATCGCTCTAGACGTGCTCCGCGTCTTTCGCATTGCGGCATTGCGCCGCGCGGGTTCCGGAGTTGCGGGAAAACTCCTCTCTGCCGGCGGATTATTCTCGAGCGGGAATAGCGAAGTTGAGCGCGTCGTTCGCCTGATCCGGCAAAAGGCGTCCCTCTCTAAACGCGTGGTTTTTCTCGATCAGACGCAGCGGGTCTTTCATCTTTGGCATGTGATCCATCGCCCATTCAGTTATTCCTTTGCGGTACTTGCGTTGTTTCATATTGCAGTTGTTTTGGGAATGGGGTTTGCAACGATGGGGTTCAGATAGCGTATGGAGACTCTGTACACATGGATGATCGCCGGAGCCGTTCTCGGCTTTTTCTTCTTTCGCTATTGGCGCGCGCAAGCGCATAAGGCGGCTGAAGCGCTTGCCGCGGCAGATCGTGGCGCACTCTCCTCTGAAGGCCCGAAGGCGCAGCATCCAAAGATTGCAATGGATTCGTGTATTGGATGCGGCTCCTGCGTCACGGTGTGCCCGGAGGGCGACGTGCTGGCTTTGATCAATGGCAAAGCGGCGATCGTCAACGGACATAAATGCATCGGCCACGGCCTTTGCGCAGAGGCTTGCCCGGTGGGCGCAATCACGATGGTGATGGCCAAGCCCAGCGCCGGCTCCGATCTCCCCGTAATCAGTGAAGAATACGAAACAAACGTCGAGAATCTGTTCATCGCAGGTGAACTTGGCGGGTTGGCGCTGATCAAGAATGCCGTGAACCAGGGCCGCGATAGCATGGATGCGATTGCCCGGCGTCTCTCGCTCGCCGGTTCAAATGGGAATGGCCACGAGTTGCTGGATGTAGTGATCGTAGGCGCGGGGCCGGCGGGCATCAGCGCGTCGTTGCGAGCTGCCGAGCATGGGCTCAAGGCAGTTACGCTCGAACGTGAAGCAGTCGGAGGCACGGTTTCGAAGTATCCGCGCGCGAAGCTGGTGATGACTAGCCCCGTCGAGTTTCCGTTATATGGCCGGTTCCATAAAACGTCGCTTTCCAAAGAAGAGTTGATGGGTTTTTGGGAGAAGGTGATTGGAAGAACGGATTTGAATATCCACACCAGTGAAGCTGTGGATGCTGTCAGAAAGGAGAGCGACGGCCACTTCCACGTCAAGACCGCGCAAGGCGAGTACCGCTCCCGCGCCGTAGTACTGGCCATGGGGCGCGCCGGAACCCCGCGCAAGCTCGGAGTCAAGGGAGAAGAACTGCCTCACGTTCTCTACCGGCTGATTGAGGCGGACCATTACACAGACAACGACATTCTTATCGTCGGCGGCGGAGACAGCGCGGTTGAAGCCGCCATGGGGCTGGCGCATCAACGCGGCAACCGGGTCACAGTCTCCTATCGAAAAAGCGAGTTCAGCAGGTTGAAGGATCGCAACGCAAAACGCATTGAGGAGCAGATCAGGCTGGGCAATATCAAGGTGCTATTCAATTCCATGCCTGTCGAATTCCGCGTGGGCAGCGTGGCAATCGATTGCGATGGACAGGTGCGCGAGCTGCCCAACGACTTTGTTTGGATCTTTGCCGGCGGGATGCCGCCGTCGGAGTTTCTCAAGGCGTCGGGCATAGCCTTCGGCCTGGAAAGCGTATTGGCTGCAGTTTGATAAAGGCCAACGAATTGCCTCTTGAAGGTGTGGTATCAAGACATAGCTGAGTGTCGCAATGCGTCCGTGGCTGGCCGGTAGTGTGACTGGAGTTTGGATGGCATCCTTTGGTAGTTTTGCGCTGCTCGTTGCGTTGGTGCTTGCCGGCTACAGCCTGCTGGCCGGGGCGCTGGCGTTGCGGCTGCGCGTGGTAGGATCGGCTGATTCGCTTTTGCCTGAGCAACTTGGGGAGACGGCGCGGCGGGCGGGCATCGCGCTTTTTGTGCCAGTCACGGCGGCGGCATTCGCGCTCCTCTGGGCGGCGTTTACCAACGACTTTTCAATTACTTACATCCTGGAGCACTCGAACCGGGCGCTGCCCGCGCCGTACAAGTTTGCCGTGCTGTGGAGCGGGCAGGAGGGTTCGCTGCTGTTGTGGGCCTGGTTATTGGCATGCTATGGGTATGTGCTGCGGCTGACCCACGAGGTAGACGTAAGGCTCTACGCCTTTGCCAGCACGATTCTGGCGGGAATACAGACCTTCTTTCTGGCGGTCCTTTGTTTTGCCGCGCCGCCGTTTGCGCTTTATACCGGAATGATTCCCGCGGATGGCAATGGACTCAACCCGCTGTTGCAATATCCGGAGATGGTGATCCATCCACCGATGCTTTACCTAGGCTATGTGGGTTTTTCGGTGCCGTTTTCGTTTGCCTTGGGCGCGCTGATCATGCGCTATCCTGGAGAAAAGTGGATTCGCGTCACACGCATCTGGACGATGGTGACCTGGCTCTTTCTTACCTGCGGCATCTTCCTGGGTATGCACTGGGCCTACGCCGTGCTGGGCTGGGGCGGCTACTGGGGCTGGGATCCGGTCGAGAACGCCAGCTTCATGCCCTGGCTGACCGGTACGGCTTTTCTGCATTCCGTCATGATGCAGGAGAAGAAGGGAATGATGAAGAGCTGGAATGTCTGGCTCATCTTTTCCACTTTTTTGCTGACGCTGCTGGGCACGCTACTGACGCGCGCCGGCCTCGTCAGTTCGGTGCACGCCTTTGCGCAATCATCGATCGGGACGTGGTTTGTAGTCTTCATGGCAATCGTCCTGGCGGTGTGCATCGCAGCTTTCGTCATCAATCGCGATTACTTGAAGAGCGAGCACCGGCTCACCTCCGCGGTGAGCCGCGAGTCTAGTTTCCTGTTCAACAATCTTGTGCTGTTGGCCAGCTGCTTTGTCATTCTCTGGGGAACGCTCTTTCCCATCCTCAGCGAATTTGTTGAGGGCAGCAAAGTGACGGCGGGCGCTCCGTTCTACAACAGGGTGGCTGTACCTATCGGATTGTTCCTTCTTTTTCTGACCGGGGTAGGACCGCTGCTACCGTGGCGGGGAACATCGTTCCAGAGCATCCGGCGGAACTTTGTGCTGCCCGTGGTTGCTCTCTGGATAGCGGTCATCGCCTGCCTGGTAGCCGGAGTAAAGCCCTGGAAGGATGGATCATTGAATGCAGGCAACTTTTATGCATTGGTAGCCTTTGCGATGGTGGCGGGTGTCATGACTGCGATTCTGACCGAGTTTCTGAGGGGAGCAGGAGTCATTTCGCGGCAGACGGGGCGCAATCTGTTCAGAGCCTTGTGGCTATTAGCCCGGCGCAACACACGCCGCTATGGCGGCTACGTCGTTCATGTCGGAGTGGTCATCGTCGTGGTGGGGTTGGCGGGTTCAGCCTTCAATCGCAGCGTAGAAAAAGAAATGCGCCTCCATGACAGGATGGCCTTCGGTCCATACATTCTCGAGGAGGTCGGCGCCACGCAGGATTCGAATCAGAATTACAACTCCGAGTACGCCCTGCTGAATGTTTCCCGGAATGGCGTCACGCGCTTTCAGATGGCTCCGGAGAAACGCGTTTATCTGGTCAACGGTCAGCCGCAGACCATGGTGGCGATTCACTCGGTTCCTGCCTGGGATCTCTATGTGGTGTACGAGGGCACCAACCCGGAGACAGGGCAGCCAATCATCAAGGCTTTTTTGAATCCACTGGTGGGCTGGATATGGGTAGGTGTCGCAATTATGTTCTTCGGCACTGTTGTGGCGCTGGTCCCCAACTCAGTACCAGCGCGGGAGTCCGGGGCGATGGGAGGGGAATTTTGATTCGTTGCCTTATGACAGCACAAGTGTTGACCCTGGCCATTGCAGTCTGTTTCTCGATGGGCGCTACAGGGGCTGGCGCACGGTTTGAGAATCTCGGACACAGGCTGATGTGTAGTTGCAGTTGCGCAGAGTTGCTGGGAGAGTGCAACCATGTTGGCTGTCAGGAAAGCACACGGCAGCGGATTGAGCCGGTTTCGGCAATTGCCGCCGGCAAGAGCGATCGCGAGATACTGGCGTGGTTTTCGGATAAGTACGGAAGATCAGTTCAGGCCGCTCCGCGCACGGAGGGATTTGAATTGATTGCCTGGATTGCGCCCTTTGCCGTATTTGCCGCGGGCCTTATCGGAACGATTCTATTGGTACGGAGATGGACGGGTGTTCCTCTCGGCCGGGAAACGGCAGACGAAGTGAATACACCCCGGACAGGAGGGCATCAGATATGACAACAACACTGAACTGGGCCGCCGATGGTCTATTGCTGACTGGCGTAGCCCTCTACACCTTTTGGCCAAAGCAGGTCTATACGGCGAGGCGCGAGAAGATTCGCCTGGACTATTTGCTGGAGTGCAAGGATCAGGTCTACGACAACCTGAGGGATCTGACTTTTGAGTACCGGTCAGGCAAGTATTCAGAGTCGGAGTTTGAGTCTCAGCGTGCACAGCTTGAAGTCCAGGCAGAACATTTGCTGGTTGAGATACTGGACCTGCAACGGTAATGAAATCAATCTCGATAAATAGGTGGGGCAAATCATGAAGATGAAAGCAATTGGGAAATACATCATTTTGTTTCTTTCAGGCTTGCTCGTTTCTGGCCTTATCGCAGAGGCGGCTACAGTCACCGGCACAGTGACCAACAAGACCACTGGGAAGCCCTCTCAGGGAGATACGGTCGTACTGGTTGACGTGCAGGCCGGGATGGCGGAGGCCGCGCACACGACTACGGACGCACATGGACATTACTCTCTTGAATCGGCAACGGCCGGAGCGGCGTTGGTACGCGTCGATCACCAGGGCGCTTCCTATTTCATCGCCGCGCCTCAGGCGGGCGGCTCTGGCGATGTCACAGTCTATGATGTCGCGCCCAAGGTGGATGGTGTCGGGATCGATGCGGATATGCTTCTTGCGGAAGCCGCCGGCGGCATGATCCGCGTGCAGGAGCGGTATCTGGTGCGCAACACTAGCTTGCCGCCCCGCTCGCAGTTCAGCGCAAACACCTTTGAGTTCGTTCTTCCAGCCAATGCAGTGCTGGACGGAGCCGCAGTTACGCGTCCGGGCGGCCTGGCGACCAACACGCGGCCTGTGCCGTTGAGCCAGAGCGGGCATTTCACCTTCAACGTTCCTATCCAGCCTGATCAGGGGGAGAAGGAAACCATGTTTGAGGTGCAATACCACATGACCTACGGCGGCAAATATACTTTTACGCCGCATCTGCAGATGGCCGCCGATAACCTGGTGGTGTACTTGCCCAAGGGGATGACCTTTGCCGGAGCAAAAGGTGCGGACTTTCAGCCGGCCCAGGAAGATCCAAGGGTGCAAACCTTCGTAGCAAAACGAATTACTCCGGGGCAGAATATCGCGTTCACGCTCTCCGGCGAAGGCCAGATGCCGCGCGATGCGCAGGCCAACTCAATGAGCCCGGAAGCGGGCGGTTCCGCGGGGATGGGCAGCGCCCAGCCGGGAGGTGGGCTTGGCGCTCCGATTGATACTCCCGATCCGCTGAGCAGCTATAAATGGTGGATCGTTGGAGGCATAGTGTTGTTGTTCGTCTCCGTGGCGGCTGTCCTGTTGCGCAGACAGCAAGGTTCGCTCATTCCGAAACCAAAGGAAAAAGAAGGTCCGCATTTTCCGGTCGCCGTCCCTGCCGCCGTTCCTACTGTTGAAGCGCGGGGTGCGTATGGATCTGCCTCAGTATTTGACCGTAGCGGCGTACTCGGCTTTATTAAAGAAGAGATGTTTGCCCTTGAACGCGAGAGGATTGCGGGCGAACTATCCGAGGTCGAGTACAAGGAAGCGCACGATGCGCTGGAGGTGCTTTTGAAAAGGGTTCTTAAAGGCCATTGAATCCAGGCCTTTATCGAAGGAATCTCTGAGGAAGTCTCTGATTTGAAAGGACACGGCAATGCCGTGCCCTTTCAAAACCGGTTTGTGAGATAGCTGCTAAGCTACGGAAGTGGCGGAGAGCTTCGAGAGAGGCTTCGAGGAAGGCTGGAAGCGATCATAGATTTCCTCATCCTCCCCTTCGCTTACCTTTTCGAGCTTACGCGAATCCAGCACGACTACCGCTTCTCTGCGGGGCACGACAAAGCCCTCTTCTCCCCACTTCGAGAGCAGCCGGCTGATGGTGAACAGCGTCGTGCCTGTCATCTGGGCCAGTTCCTCCCGGGTGAGGGAGACTTCGACTCCTCCCATGGCGGGCTTTCCGACCTTCTTTACCAGCCGGAGAAGCGCCAGGGCCAAGCGCTGGGCGACCTTCTCTGTAGCCACTTCGCGGAACCGCTCCTGAAGTTCATCGAGCCGATTGGAGAGTATCTGGCTGATATTCCTTCTGATCTGGGGATACTCCTCCATCAGACCCTGAAGCCTTGAGTACTCCCATACCAAAGCATGGCATTTTTCCATCGCGCGCGCGGAACAGGAGTGGCTGCACGATGTTGTATCGGCAGGCACGCCAACCGGATCGCCTGACCCGGTCATCCAGAGGATGACTTCATTGCCGCTGGCGCTGGTTTGGGAGAGCTTTACGCTGCCCGTCTGGATCATCACCAGATTCCGGGCAGACTGGCCCTCCATGAACAAGATCTCGTCGCGCGCATAGGTTCGCGCCCGGGCGCACGAAGCGATCTTCAGACAATCATTTTCAGTGAGACCCGTGAAAAGCGCAGAAGCACACATCATTACGATGCGCTCTGCGATGCTGGACTCTCTGGTTGACGTTGCCCCCGAAGTACAACTTGCTGTCGCCATCGATCCTCCACAATCGCCAGTTCAGACTGTGTGTTCTGTCCGTAACTTACACTATTAGAAGTGGTTGCCTCATTCAAATGACAGTGATCACAACGATATATGTCGAGATCAGCTTCATTCGACGGAATCAGACAAGAATAAGACGGTTTCGACCAATCCCCAGATTTTCCAGTTGCATATACCAAATGATTCTATTCAGCTCTCGGATCGAAGCTGATTTCGGATTCTTCTCAAAATGAACACGGTCACAGGAGAGCAATTACCAAGTGAGATTCAGATCATAGCATTTTGGATGCAAATTATCTACATTGTTTCCTTAAATGTCTGGTCAATTCTGTACATAAACCGTAAAAAATACATAGAAAGCTGAAATTAAAGGGTTTATCTTGAAATCTGAAGCAATTCTGCGCCGGACAGCCGGAGAGTGGGCTGGGGGACGCCGTAGTGGACCGGAAACCAGTTGCGGGACGCTGTCACCGATGCAGGCTCATTGTTCCCAACGTCTTCGTCCTGATGGTTTCCCGTATCCACCGCGGCTTGATCAGCGTTCGGTGGGCGGAGTCCGTTTAGGGCCTGTTCACACTACCCCGGCGGGTGGCGCTGCCCGCGAAAATTCGGCCAGACGAAGCCGAACCCGAAGCCTGTGGCGGGTCCACCGTTAAGGGCGAGAATGAAGTATGGCCGGATTTTCGTAGCAGCCCGCAGGGACGGGGCCAATTTTCCCCAGCTCTTCGTCCATCGTCGCTCGGATACACCCGGTATCCGTCACTCCTCATTCCTCGATCTGAGAAAAATTGGCTCCCGTCGCCGCCCACCGGGGTAGTGTGAACAGGCCCTAGTACGGCAAAGAACAACTGTATTCTATCGTGATTCAATCTTGGGAGCCGCAAGATAATCGTATTGGCTGCCACATGAAGACTGGATGATCTGGCAACCATTCTGGCACAGGTATCGATACCCAGAGTGCTGTTCATGGCGACATCGAGCGATTCCTCTTGCCGCTCCTGACCGGGTTCACGACCGAGGGGTATCGGAAAATGTCATGGCCGGCAGGTGGCCCTTGGCTGGACTAACCACATCTATAGTCGTCCTGCAGCCGGCGTTCTGAGAATAGCTGCTGCCCTCAATAAGTGAACCGGCGATTTTGCGGAAATCCAAAATCCATTCTGGCGACATCGTCGTATTCGAGACTTATCATTGTTTCTCGCAGTTAGTTTTCAGATTGTGGTTGATCGGTTTGCTCACAAGTGGAAGCGGTTTGCTCTCTGCCGTAACAGAGAATTCATCTTCAATCCGCATACTGAAGAGATGATCCGACGTTATATGCTTCTAATGCTTCTCTGTGCAACGGCACTGCAGCCGGGTTCTGTTGCATTTGCGCAGACCGGGGTCAGCGCCGTGCTGCCCAATGGCCGCGCAATCCATCCGGAGGGTAACTGGATTCCGTTGGCGCCCTACCCGTTTGCTCTGGCGGTGCGTGCCGACGGCGCGGAGATTGCCGTGCCTTCGATCGGGTTTCCCTTCGCGCTGAATGTGATCGAGCAACCGTCTGAGTCCACTCCGGCGGTGCGACGCATGCCTGCGGGCGCCGGCAACGATCCAGCGGTTGAGGTCCATGCGGGGCTTGCCTACTCGCCGGGCGGAGCGTTGCTGTACGTTGCCACCGGGGACTCGGGAAAGATTCGCGCCTATCGAACCAGTGATTGGCAGCCTGTGGGTGAGGTTTCTCTGAATGGGGTAGTGGCGAGTTCCAGTACCGCGGGGAGCGAGTTAGAAGGCAGCTTTGCCGCGACATTGGTTGTTTCCGCCGACGGCAGGACGCTTTACGCGCTCGACCAGGGCAATTGGCGGGTGGTGTTGGTGGACGCGGCGAAGATGGAGCGGATCGCCTCGATTCCGACCGGGCGCTGCCCTTTTGGACTCGCTCTTTCTCCCGATGGATTCCGGCTCTACGTCACCAATACGGGACTGTTTGAGTACACTGCCGTTCCTGGGGCCAGTGCGAAGGATCCGCTATCTACGGGATTGCACTTTCCGCCCTTCGGTTATCCGTCCAGGGAGGCGCGCGAGGGAGCGGTCGTCGAGGGCAGGCGGATTCCCGGCCTGGGCGACGAGAACTCCGAGATGGGCAGTTCGCTCTGGACCTACGATGTGCGGGAGCTCGAACACCCCGTTGTAACCGCCAAACTTCGACTGGGAGCCAGGATCACCGAGGTCAGCGGCCAAACTTTGGGCGGCGCGGCTCCCAGTGGCGTGGCGGCGGAGGCGAATGCGATCTATGTAGCTCTGGCGCACGAAGACGCAGTGGTCAAAGTGAGCGCGGACGGAAGCCGGCTACTGGCCGAGGTGGCTCTTTCTCCCTTTACCGGAGAGCGCTTTCAAGACAGCGAGGGCCGGCCTTTGCGCGGCGTCATGCCCAGCGGAGTTGGGTTGCGCGCTGGACGCTTGTACGTGGCCGAGGCAGGCATCAATGCCGTCGGCGTAGTGGATACCGAGTCGATGAAACTCATCGAGCAGATTCCTGTGGGCTGGAATCCCTCCGCTTTGGCTCTCTCGCCTGATAAAGAGACTCTCTATGTGGTGAACACCAAGGGGAAGGGCGCGGGGCCAAACGGAGGCAAGCAGCACGATCCCAACGCCCCCAGTTACATTGGATCGCTCGAGTACGGCAGCCTGAGCGTCATTTCGCTGCGCAGCCTGCCTCCGGCCGAGGTGCTGACCCAGACAGTGCTGGAGTCCAACCTGGCAGCTGTTGCCAACCGTACGCCGCTGCCCCGGCTGAAGCATTGCTTTTTAGTCGTGCGGGAGAACCGCACGTATGACGAGGTGCTGGGCGACGTGGCAGGCGCCAACGGCGATCCGGCGCTTGCTCGCTACGGCCTGGACGGCTGGGCGGAAGAGCGGCAATCCGTGACCCACCTCAAGGTGACCCCCAACCTACATGCGCTGGTGGGCCAATTCGCCACGAGCGACAACTTTTTCGTCGATAGTGACGTGTCGGCAGATGGGCACCGCTGGTTGATGGGCGTCAATCCCACACCCTTTTTCAATACTGCATGGACCTCGAATTACGGTGGCCGCCGCAAGGAGTTTGCCGGCGCGCCCCAGCCGGGCCGCAGAGCGCTCTTTGGCGGCGCGGATGCCCCCATGCCGGAAGATGAGCCGCAGTTTGGCTCGCTGTGGGAGCATATTGCGGCGAGCGGCCGGCAGGTGCTGAACTACGGCGAGGGCATTGAATTGGAAGGCAACGACGAGATGGACGGCGCCGCGCCGGAGGGGCATCGGCTCTTTCTCAACGCGCCTGCGCCCAGGCCGGTCTTCGAGTTCAGCGACCGCCGTTACCCCACCTTCAATCTGGGCATTCCCGACCAATTCCGGGCCACGGAGTTCGAGCGTGACTTCCGCCGGAAACTGGCCCGCAACAAGGTTCCCGCACTGATTGTGATTCGCCTGCCCAACGACCACACGGCGGACCCGCGCCCGGCAGATGGATACCCCTACCGCGCCTCGTTTGTCGCCGACAACGACCTGGCGCTAGGCCGGATTGTGGCGTTTCTGTCGAAGACCGCGATCTGGAAGGACTCCGCATTGTTTGTGACCGAGGACGATGCCCAGGGAGGGGTAGACCACGTGGACGCTCATCGCAGCCTTTTGCTGGTGGCCAGCCCATGGGTCAAACCGGGCGCGGTTTCGCACCAGCACACCAGCATGGGCTCCATTACACGCACCATCGACGAGCTGCTGGGTCTGAGTCCAATGAACCTGGAGGATGCGCTGGCCGGCGAGATCACAGGCATCTTCTCGGAGCGCCCGCATCAGGCGCCGTTTGTGGCGCAGCCGGCGGACCCCAAGGTCTTCGTCGCTGCCAAGGCGCGCTTCGCCAAGCCGAAGACGAAGGAAGAGGCAGCGGCTCTGCGCGACATGGACGACGCCAGCGAGATCCGCAACGAAGTTGAGAAATCCGCAGGTAAGCTGCATAGACATAAAGACGACGATTGATTTCTTAGTTTTGTAACTGCAGATTGATAGCACTGTAACTCAATCGCCCTAGCCTGAAAGCGTCGCTGCTTCTTTGGATTCAATCCACGGAAGGGCGGTCGGCAGCGGGGATTGTCTATAAAAACGTATTCCAGGCAGAGAGTAAATTGTCTTGCGCAGAAAGCCTGCACGGAGGACGTGTGTGTCCGTTGCCGCTTTTGCATAAGTCATTCTGTGCTGGTTACATTCAGGCGATTGACTCCTCGTCCCCCATCCTCTTTCTCTGGCCACTTAACTGATGCAATTTCGGAGGCTGTGATTTATGAAAACCAAGACATATCATTTCTGGCAGCGAATTCAGCGCGGTCCATTCGTAATCCTCTGCTTGCTGGCGGCGCTCGCGTTGTCCTGCTCGCACGGCTGGGCGCAAGCCACACAAGGCTCAATAATCGGCGTTGTAAAAGACACGACGGGGGCTGTTGTTCCGGGCGCAGCCGTCAACTTGACCAATACTGATGAAGGCACGGTCCGCACCGTAAAGACCAATGATGTGGGCGACTTCAGGTTTGTCGATGCAAAAGCTGGCCGCTACACGGTTGAGGTTTCCGCCCCTAACTTTCTGAAGTGGTCGGCAACGGACGTTGTGCTGAGCGTTCGCCAAAGCCTTCGCCTGGACGTAACGCTCGACATCGGCCGGGTCCAGCAGGATGTTCATGTCAACGGCGACTCGGTCAGCGCAATCGAGACCGACACGCCCACCATCAGTGGAACATTCACCACCGATGATGCGGACAATCTTCCCGTCAATACCCGCGCCAGCTTCAGCGGCACCAGCGCAGCGGCCATTCTGGGGACTCTGCCCGGCATGCAGGCCGACGCCTCCGGCATTTCGCTGCAAGGCGCGCTGCCTTATCAGGTGGATGTCACCATCGACGGCGTGACCACCAAGAGCGCCACCGGCGGCAACTTTCTGAACGACACCTTCCCTTCGACCGAATCGATCTCCGAGATCCGCGCCGACGGCGTGCTGGCTAACGCCGAGTTCGGCAACCCCGGCCAGGTTGTCGTCACCACCAAGGGCGGCGCCAACACGCTGCACGGCTCGGGCTTCTGGTACTACCAGAACTCCGCTTTCGATGCCATTGCCTACACCTATCCGGTCACTAAGACCAAGCCCAGCGTCACTGGCAACACCTTTGGCGGCAGCGTCAGCGGCCCTGTTGTCATCCCGCATTTCTACAACGGCCACAACAAAAGCTTCTTCTTCGGAGCTTACGAGGGCTGGCGCCATCCGGCGCAAAAGACCATCAACGAGAAAGTGCCCAGCACGCTGATGAAGACCGGCGACTTCTCCAAATACACCTCGACCGGCTTCACCGCCTTGAACAATCCCTTCACTGGCGCAAGCTACGGCACGAAGATTACATCGCCGCTCAGCGCCATCGCCGTCAGCACCCTCAAGCAGTTCTATCCCGACCCGAATATCGGCGACCCAACAGCCTACACAGATGACGGCGTGGCCAACTATCAGGCCAACGTGGATGCCAGCGGCCACTCCAACCAGTTCGACGTGCGCGGCGACCAGTACTTCGGCTCCAACCAGAAGTTTCTGCTGTGGGGCAAGTTCACATGGAAAAACTTCCCCACCAGCCAGCCCGAAGAGCTGCTGGTTCCCTCGGCGCTGAATACGAGCCAGAACCGGGCGCTGAAGATCGACACCAACTGGACCATCAAGCCCAACCTAATCAACGAAGGCGGCTTCGGATACACGCTTTATACAAACGGCCAAAGTGACAGCTTCAACGGCACGGCCTGGACGAATGCGCAAGGCTGGGTGGGATTGCAGAACCTCTTCTATAACGGCATTCCGGAGATGGACTTCAATAATATCCAGAGTCTCAATGCCGAACGTCTCACCAGCCTGACCAAGTCCAACACCTACGACTACAGTGACGAACTGATCTGGACCAAGGGGGCGCACACCTTCAAATTCGGCCTGAACATCCAGACGCTGGAGGCGATCACCCCGCTGGGCTTCAACGGTTCGGACAACTACGGCACCTATCAGTTCAACACAGGGAGCAAGAGCAGCGCGGGCATGTTCACCGGCGTTGATTTCGCCGACTTCCTTCTGGGCCTTCCCTATGAGACCTTCTACGATGTGGTCAAGCAGGACAACGACGGCATTTCTGCCCACTACCACTTCTACGGCCAGGACGAGTGGCGTCTCAGCCCACGCCTGACGCTCTCCTACGGCGTTCGCTATGAGCTGCATCCCGGCTACTACGACAAGTACGGCGACATCGGCAACTTCGATCCCAGCGTCGCCAAGTCTGGACGTGTTATCTATCCCACCGGCAAGCAGGCCCTGCTGGCCCAGTCCTTCCTGGCCAGCGCCAACGCCTGCGATCCGGACGGCGTAACCGCAACCAATAATGCCACCATCAACGGCGCTCCCTGCATGCAGGTGGTGGGTAACGATGCGGCTGGCTACCCGTCAGGCCTCAAGAAGTATCCGCACCTGCGCTTCATGCCCCGGCTGGGCTTTGCCTACCGCCCCTTCGCCAACGACAAGTGGGCGATTCGCGGCGGCATAGGCCTCTACAACATCAATATGCTCGGCTCCAGCTTCTACTCCCTCACCGGAACTGTGCAGGCCCAGACCGAGCAGTATCAGAACTCCTACAACCCCGCCACCAACGCCATCGGCTACCAGTGGCCGGCAATCTACGCGGGCGCGGGCAGTGCCGGCGGCACCACCAACTACGGCCAGGACTACTTCGGCACCGCCAATAGCACCAACTGGAAGGACCCCTATACCGAGCAGTGGTCGCTGAGCATCGACCACGACTTCGGCTCCGGCTACGCGGCGCGCATCTCCTACATCGGCTCGGAGACCCATCAGTTGGTTTGGGCGCCGGATGAGAACACGCTGCCCTTCTCCACTACCGTCTCAGCCTTCAACAACTCGATCAGCAATCGCCTCTTCCCCAACTGGGGCCGCATCAACACCCGCGCCACCGGCGCCAACGAAAGCTACAACTCGCTCCAGTTGGAAGCCAGCCACCGGCTGCAAAATGGCCTCGAATACCACTCCGGCTTTACCTGGGCCAAGGCGTTGGCCGACAACCAGGGACCAGCCGGCACCGGCTTCGGCGGTGAAGGCGGCGGCCAGCGCTCCACTTCCATCCTCGACCGCCATGTAGACTTCGGCAACGTCTACGGCACCCGCCGGCTGCGCTGGAACACCACCCTGCTCTATGACTTGCCCTTCGGACGCGGCAAGCAGTTCGGCGGCAACATCTCGCGCGCCGCTGACCTGATCGCCGGCGGATGGCGTTTCTCCTCTATCCTCACCGTACAGACCGGCCCCTTTGAAACTCCCTACTTCCCAGACGGTCAGGGCGATCCCTCCGGCACCGGTTCGGGGCTGGACGGTTCGTACGGGAATGGAACCGGGGTCTTCGATGGC
>Ga0181527_1001640_pt1 | contig 22670 bp, 26 predicted proteins | sample PEATcosm2014_Bin_30_FD_119762 | JGI IMG/M metagenome (GOLD analysis project Ga0181527, IMG submission 119762) | Peatland microbial communities from MTU Mesocosm Facility, Houghton, MI, USA - PEATcosm2014_Bin06_60_metaG | ecosystem: Environmental > Terrestrial > Soil > Wetlands > Peat | place...
ACGAAGACCGGGGCTTGTTGTTATTCTACGGCGTCACTTCATTAAATTATGCACAAAGTCTGGATTCCCCTAAAGCTTGAGTAATTTCAGTTGCTTGCAGAGTTATTGAGTTACAGATCCTCTGATCTTAGGCCTTCCATTTTTTGCAGGCTCTATTTCAATCACCGGTTTTTGAATTTCACCCTTCATTGATTCGGGCAGTGTGGAATGAGAGAGTGCAGAATTACGAATAATCACTTTGATGGCATCGAAGTTAATTTGATCAAGGGGGTGCCACTTCATATCGTGGTGATCAAAGAAAAGATATTGATTGTTATTACCTATAGATATGGGCTCAGTGGTTGCATCTAAATAAATGATGGCGTTACAGGTCACTCGATCTTTGGGCAAATAATCGGCTCCAGTATTATCACCTATTTTAATGTCAAGTTTTTCAATATACCACGATACCTGGGCATTGATTTTCTTGCTGACCCTGATAATCATATTTAAAAAGCTGCGGGCAGCTTCTGATGGTGATGGCGGTATGAGCTTAATGTCGGGTGCGCGCAGTTCTTTTAGAAAATAGTCAGAAGCGAAATTCCTTGGAGCAATAAGAGGGATATCACTGCCTAGAATGATTGGTATTGGAACATACGTTGATTCGAGTAAAATCATTTTAGTTCCCTGCGGAATTTTTATGTGGGCTTCTTGCTTGTTTTTTGATCCATGAATGGCGCGCATGATTGCACTGTCATCAATCGGAAATACCAGAGAAGTTGGGATAGTGCTGAACTTATCAGTATTGGGGAAGCGTACTGCGGGGAGATTGAACCATTCTGTAAGATCAAAAGTATGTTTCCATTCAGTCAGGTTGTGAACTATTTCGCCCAACTCAGATATATTTGGACGCATATGATCAACTTTCGTGAAGAACTGATTCATCCCTTTGAAATATTTTTTAATATCAATATTTGCAATGCATGAGGATGTTTTTAAGTTTCCTTGCCCGGTTTTTTTGTCCGTCTTGGTTACAGTTTCGAATGTTGTAGCGGAAATTACGAGATATTTAAGATCTTTTTTGAGGATTTCATCTTTGCCATTTGCCTGTATCGTATATTGATATGGTTCTGTTAGATGAGAACCTCCCGCATAACAGGTATCATAAAACAGCGAACGAGTATTGATTTTTGTATTAAAAAAATCAAGCAATGTTCCAAACGTTGTAATAGGCATTCCAGCTATATAATGATTTTGGGATCCTCCATGGCCCGTAAGATAAATATCCCAACGATTAAGATAAGCCTCGCCCTCTCGGCCTTTAAAATCAATGCGAGAGACCAGTATTTTTTCAAGCTGCTTAGGCAAATTCATCGGGGCGATTTTATCTTCGGTCGATGTGAGCGTTAAGAGAGTTTGTGGCGTCTCCGTTGTTAATTGCTTAATTTTGATACCTAATATCAACTCTACCAATGAAAGATTATGTATCTCGGTACCGCGTTCAGACATTTTAAATTCATTCAACGAAGGCATATACATGTTCTCGCCATATGGGATAAAAATAACAAGATTATTATCTATGATTGTGTTATTTGGTTTTGTTTTGTCTCGCGTAGTGTATATATACCATTCGCTTAAGATACGTGCATATTCCTCCTTAGAGCATAAACGCTTGGCAAGATTTAAAGGCGCTATTATAGGGGCATAGGAAGGATCGTGCAATGCTGCTATTAATTTTGATTGCATAGTATCACATATATCATTATCGGAGCGGAGCGGATCAAAAATAATAATAAGTTGGCGAATTCCCAGCTTGCTAATTAATGCTCTCTTTAATGCTTCATCTTGACTCATGCCATGCAGTGGCGCAAAAAATGAAAATAATGATATTGATAATGCAAAGATGATAGTCGCATTTAATACTTTCATAATGACCTCGTTTGATTCCTTTTTTGATATGTTTGCTCGAACATAACATGCTGATCTCATGGACTTCAATACCTGACATAAAATGAAAGAAAAGGTGACGATCAATGCAAGGGGTGTAATCAAAAGTGTTAGTTGGATTGGAGTCGGCATAAAAGACTTGCCCTATAAAGCAAAGGTGAGGTTCTTAAGTGGACGCCATTGGGGTACTGGGCGAGGGGCATGCTTTAATTCATATGAAATACGAGGGTTAGATCTGTTTGGAGCAGATTATGTGATTAGGCTCTGTGAACCAAATTTAGAGAACCCCGGTTCTTCGTCAGTCTCAGAATTCACAATTTTTAATCAATGCGGATTTAATGTACGTCACTGATCGTCTTTGCGAGGACGGTCGAAAGATTTTTGATTCTTCGTCATTGAGACTATCTTATGAACCTAAAGTTTAAATTTGGTTCACAGAACCTAATGAGTGCTCCTATTGCACCTGCAATACCGGTTTCAGAGGTTGGCGAGTGGGTCTCGAAGGGCAGCGAAGGAGGGATTTTTCGCTATGGCGTAATTTCAGCGCTCAACGAGTTTAAACCCGTTGAGCGTTTCATTTTGCTTACCGTATAATACTTGTTGCTCGCTGCCGTGAGCGAGTGTAACCGTATTAATATATGTTATGCAATGGTTGCTTTTTTGAGTGCAGATTTGAGATCGAGCGCAAGAGCTTTCATCCCGCTAGCAATATCAACCAGCGCCTCTTCATCAATGAGTTGATAGCTTGATTGGGTAAATGCCTCATTGAAGCCAAGCATTTTAAGAAAATCGGCTACATTTAATATGTTTGCGTAACCCATGTGATCGAGGACAAATTTATCAATGTGTGTATCTGCCACAGATACATACATATGTTTGTATTGAGTTACGGAATTGACGATATGCGCGAGTACCTCAAAACTATAGAGCTCATTTTCTGTAGTAATAAGCTGTTTGATCGTATCTTCATAGTCTAAGAAAGCTTCAAAATCGAGATCCTTATCAATAGGGAAACTTGAAAAATAACAAAGTTTTTCTTTGAGAGGTATGAGCGATTGATGCATGTTATCAAAATGAGCTTTAATATCAGCATTATTCCACTGAGCAATTGCAGCTTCCATGTTCACGCATTTTTGTAGCAAAGTATCATAATAATCGAGATTGTAGACTTTCAATACGTTTTCAATGTCATTTGGCATTGATTGTATGACATCTTTTGATCGTTGGAAATTATCAACGATAACAATGTCAGCAGCAGTGTGTGTCAGCGCCTTACTATCAATGGTACTTGGATCTAAAACTATAAGAGCATTGTTCTTATAACGAAGATGCTCGATAAAATCGTCTAATTGGCGCTTTTTTAGGGGAGGTATCACGGAAGAAAACTGTCGATATTCATCAGAATCTTCTGTTACATCAAGTGAGTTCAATGGCAGGTGGCCTATCAGGATGATAGTCGCTCCCTGTTGATTTTTGAAAGTTTTTATCGTTGTGGCCATAGCGCAAAGTTGTGCCGGAACCAAAGATAAGGCTATGAGTGATAAAAGTAATTTGATTTTCATGGAATTCCCCCAAAAGTGAAATAGTATCCTCAAGATATAGACATGCTTTATTGTAACAGAGCCACTTTTTTACGCAATGTTGCGTAGCTGGCGGTGGCATGCTTTAATGCGGGGGAGGAGTAACAATAGTTTAACGCGTATAAACACGGTCGACCTGAATGTATAATGCTGCGTTATGATCTATCGCATTAAATTTTTGAGACGCTGCATATCTTGTTTGCATATTTTTATCATTTCTTCGAGATCCCGCATTAATTGTAATGCTGCAGGAGTTCCTATTATTCGCAATGCTGCGAACATTCCAACCCATTCTTCAATTGTTCCTTGCAAAAAATCGGCGGAATAGAGATTTATAAATTGTTGCACAAGCCCATTGTATTCATCTTGATTCACGTTTTTTGGAGCTTTATCTGAATAAAACCGGTATTTTTTTTGGTCATATTTTAAGCCGCAAAATGTGGTTGATGGCGCTATAACTAAAAAGAGAAATAATAACTTTTTCATAAATTTCCTTATTATAAAATTTTGTGATGCATTAATTGATCTATAATTTCATGATTATCAATATTCTTAAGTGACTGCGCATAGGCAAGCGGTGTCATTTGAGTTCCGCTGCCGCGGCGCCCTGGTATAGGAGCGCATTGTTGATGTATATTTGCTCCGACTTCCAATAAATATTTAACAGCGCTGAGATTGTTTGCTTGAATAGCGATGAATAATGGTGTCCAGGTGGCGCTTGTATCATATATGAGCTGATTTGGGTTTGCGCCATTCTTCATAAATAGTTTAAGCATTTCAACAGAATAAAAACGACTGCATATTGCATCTATCCAAGCGCTTTTGACTTGTGTTGTTTTACGATTTATTTCAACCCGGTTGTAAGCCGTTGAATTAATATCATATCCATGATCAATGATTGCTTGTACGAGATCTAGCAACAGATCGTGTATGCCTGTTGGATCGATTCTGGTAAAAATATATTCTAAAATGTGTCTATGATCGCATTTTCCATCCAATAATTCTTTAAGCGAATCCTTACTAGGAGGCGTATTTTTAAACAGCAAAAGGGCTGATTTTATATCCCCAATAGTCAGCGATTTAAGACCCTGCCCGATAGATGCTTTTGCCCCACAATCCAATAACGCCTGGATAGCATTAGGTCGTGCAAATTCCACAGCGCGCGCAATCCCGTACTTAGGATCAGCTCCCGCTTGAATAGCATGTTTGATTTCTTCGGGTGAATCATTGAGTATGGCGCGAAATAACATATTCTGAGGACAAGGTATAATCGCTCCGCATCGCTTTAAAACTTCTGCAGAATTTAATTTTTTAAGGTCAGTGGCCCATTTGAGTGGTGTTTTGCCATCCTTGAAAAAATTAACGTTTGCGCCAGCTTTCACTACCTTCATAATTTCATTGGCTGAGTTGGACAAAATTGCCTCATGAAGCAAGTCCTGTAATTCTTGTTGAGATAAGATCGGCCTTATTTCAGTATCAGCGCGATTATATATCGGAAGTTCATAATCAATGTGCAATGGTTGATCAGTATTGTTTATGACTCGCATTGTTTCAACTGCATAAATTGTGCTAGAAAACAAAATGCCAAATGTTAATAGGTATGATTTCATTGTATAGTCTCCAAAAGATTTAATACTGATTAGAGAGATGCTCCTTGCTCTAGCAAAAGTGCTATTACTTCTTTTCTTTCTTTAGAACCATTCTTATTAAATTCGATCGCATAAGAAAGCAGTGATTGTTCGGGTGATCGCAGATTAGGTTGTATCGGCGTATTGATATCTGCTCCGGCATCTATTAAAATTTTCACTATTTGCTTGTTGGGATAATAAACGACAGCCATCATCAAAGGAGTTCTCGTATAACAGTCATAAGTGTTTATATAATTTGGATTAGCGCCACGAGATAATAAAAATCTGACGATTTCTTCTGCTTCAATCGGTTTGCAATGCGTCAATGTTGTAGCGGAATGCCAAAATTCATTTGCATTATAACCTCGGCTTACTAATTCTCTAATCAGAGCAATGGAATCAAGATTGCCGTGGATTATGGAGGTACTGAGGATGGCTATTGTTTTTTTTAAATCTAGATTAGTAATACCGTGTCTTACTAATGATAATAAACACTTTATATCTTGCATTTTAATTACTTGGGTTACGCAAGTGTCATCTGGTTTAGCGCCTAAATGTAGCAATGTTTCTATGGCATTATAATGCTGTAAAATAATTGCCCATAACAGTGGAGTTTTTCCATCTTTAAGATGATTGACATCTGCTCCATCAAGTACGGCTTTGCGTATTTTTTCCGATGAATCCGCGACAATAGCATCATGTAAATCATCAAGCTTTTTTAGTTTTATACTGGCAACTGTTTGTTCAGGTACTGTGAAATTAACATTCAAAGCCGAATCAGTTTTATTAATAATCTTTATTGTCTCAGGTTTTGCTTTGATATGTGTCAAACAAAATAATAGGGAAACAAAGATGCGGATATGAATATTTTTTAGGATCATTGTATAACCTCCATGGAAACCAATGTGTGCATTGATTTTTAGTGAGCTCCAAGTGCTACTAGGCACTTGATAGCATTAGATCTTTTGAGTAGTACTGATAATAACAGCGGTGATTGGCCTTCGAAGTCTTGATTAACATCGGCCCCAGCAGATACTGCATTTATAATTTCAACAATAGAATCATTTTCTATTGCTGCATAGAGCATTTCTTGCGGAGATTGTAGTGGAGTCATTACTGAGATAATTAGGGAATGCGTATATGCCGGAACCCATTGATCGATTTTAAGCATTTGAGCAGGATTATCAGCGGTAATATGCATAGATTGGTGGCTGTTATTAGTAACTTCGACAGTTTGAGTTGCTTTGCGCTTCGCTCTTGGAGCTGCCGCTTCAATTTGAAGGGTAAATAATGACGCTAATAAACTATATGCCAAAAATTGACTGTTTTTCATGAATGTCCCTAAAGTATTGGGTTATGGAATTATGCTATATTTTAATATATCAAATTGATAAAAGTGGTCAAACTAAAAATATAGCGTTATTTAGGAGAAATTCAGCGTTATTGGTTCAGTCTGAAATAATTAATGGGTGGGTTTAGCGTAATAAATCCAAGAACAGCCGGGAATGGTTTTTGATACTAAAAAAGGAATTGTAGGATGATCTTCATGTGAAGTAAAAATCACATGAAGAGATCGCAGGCTTTGCGGGCGCAGCATTATTTGCAACAGCGGGGTTATTATTGCGCAAGATTGATGAAAAGAAGAAAAGGAGAAGGGCCCATGAAAATTAGAGCTCTTCTCCTTTTTCGAGATATGGCGAATTATCTTGTAGGACGTAAGCGTTTCGACTTGCCTTCGGTGACAATATAGTGCGTATATTTATGTTTTGTTTTATGTATATCCTCTGCAAATGCATAATCAGCACTTTTCTTTGAAGGGAAAGTGGGAAAGGTAAGTTCATACAGATGGTCTAGGGGCGAAATTTTTTGGAATATTTGATTCAACAAATATTCTCTAGAGTTTTTAATGTAATAAAAAGCACAGTTGCTTTCATATGATTTTTCATATTCGCATTCGCATGTCCAGATAGAAGGAGCAATAACGAGGGCTCGTCCACCGTCAACGGATACGCCAATAAAAGAGGGACCATCTATTTTTTTGCCTTTATACAATAAGTCGAAATAAGTTTTATGTGATGGCGCAGGAAAAATTTCAGTCCAGCAGTCATGAAATATTTCTGTGCTTGAAGGCATTCTTTCGACAATTTTTACATCAGGAAAGTATTCATTATAAAAATATAATTCGCTTGCAGATGCATAATGGTGCCAGTTTTTTGTGTCCTTTAATGCATTGTCAATTAATCTTGATTCGCGTGGTCCATAAATGCGATTTGAGCATTTTTTCCATATAGAATTGAGAACTTTGTTTGAAATAAAAGTTTGAATCATTTTATTAATTATATCGAGCTTTCATATAGGCTGAATTTATGGGAGTTGGTTTTACTAGAAGTAGCATCAGGGCAATCTTAAGGATTTCAAGATTGCCCTGATGTATTGATGCTATTGATTATCGAATAACTTATCTAGGCGATAATGTTTTACACCTGCAATACCGGTTTGATTTTGCTTAACGTGTAACGTTTGTTGCTTGCTCCGTCAGCGAGTGTAACCGTAATATTATCCGTATACTCGCCACGTGAAACAAATATTACACCGTTGATTGTTGTATACGGTGCAATCGTTTCTTCAGAAAGCGATTTCTGTGCGTAATCATCATCTAATCGGTGATTTGCCTTGGATGAGCCAATGCCGTCTACGATTGCAGGAATTGCCAAAATGGGGAATAAAAGAAATGCAGGAACGCCATAGCCAACAGCGCGTCCAACAGTGCTGGAGTGCATGTTTTCTGCAACTTCTTCAGGATCTAAGCAATTGCAGCTAAAGCTGCTTGGTGAAATGTTGAAATAATGATTGGTATTATTGGTAATCGTCACTTGAATGGGTTGATATCCTTTTGCGAGTGCATTGCGACCGAGATATCTTTTGCACTCAACCGTATTGAACACTTTGTATGAAAAAGCTATGGAGTTTTCTGCGGACTGTCCAACAGTTACGATTGGTTTTATTGGTCGTGCACTATATTTTGCACATCCTGAAAGGCCGATAAGTATGATGGATGTCAGCGATAACAGAGGCATATTTTTTAGTTTCATAATAGATCCTTAAATTAAATTAAATAATATTTACCAGCAGATGGTGCAGTGTGGAATTTTATGCAACGCAGTGAGTTCTTCAGGGGTTGGTTGAGTGCGCATGAATGCGGCGTATCCGTCGTTGGCGCGTGCGGCGTTGTGCGGTAAACCGTACTGCTTATAAAATGCGTGCACTACCGATTCGTAAAGATCTCTATCTTCTGCATTATCAAGCATGTAGCCCGGGTGTGAAGAGTGTTGTAATACAAGAATGTGTACTTTTTGGTGGCCGCGTTCTCTCAGGCGGTTATACAAATAGAAGGTGCATTGTGAAGGCACAACCCAATCTTTGAGTGAGGTTACAAATAAGAGTGGAATATCATCGTTGATTTTTTCTGCATATTGTCGTGGGGAAAGAGCGCTATCTTTATAGCCGCGCATGACGAATGAGAGGGTGCCATGCAGTCTTTTTTCTGCGGCGGCATCTTTATCACTGAAAATACAATGTTTCATCAAATGAGGGATTGCATCGAAGCAGCCTTCCATGACTGCTGCTTTCACCTGCGAAGGATTATAGAGTGCAATGAAATTGAAGATTGTTGCAGCACCACGCGAATCGCCATACAGTATGACGTCGGTATTTGGGTAGTTTTGGATATGTTTTAGGTATGTGCGTTGCAATGCTCTGATATCTCTTCGTTGGCCGATATTTGCGCGTCCAAAATTGAAATTATAATTGACGACAGTATAGGGCGATGCAGGATTATCAACGACGGTAATGCCATATTGTTCATACATAAATCGTTGCGCAAGCGGAAACATATCGCGGCGTATTTTATTGATAAATGCGCGCACTGGATTGAGGGTAAAACCTTCTGGTTTTCTCAAATCGATTTCAGGAAATAAAACGGCGCTATGCGGTTTTCCAATCACATTGCCGCCCACTTTCCATCTAATTTTTTCACCACTCATTGACGCTACAAATTCCGGGCAATAGCGACCCATAACGAGTTCGCTGCCCATCAGGCCGGGTGCATAGAGGTATGATACGTTGCGTTCGCCGGGAGAGACGTCGAAAAATTCAGTGTTTTTACTCTCGTCAATCACGTATGTTGGCTTAGTCTGATGACGCGCACAACCGCTGAGGATGAGTAAGAAAGTCAGGAATAATGGTGATGAATAACGCATAATATTTTTCATTCTATTTCGATAGTTAAGGTATGTGGCTTTTACGGTCCGCCTACGCTTGCTACAGCGAGGCATCAACAATCCAACTGAAGAATCGGCTTAATAGGCTTTTATTTTGGTTCAACTCAGCTTGTAGTTGGGCTTCTTTCATTTTTTGTTGGTGAGCTTTTTCCTGTAATTCTTGTTGTAATGCAGCTTCACGTTCTTGATTAGATTTTATTGATTGAAGTGGATCTTTGAGATCAAGAGCATGTTTGTTTATGAAGTCCCAAAGACTCTTATTGCCTGTTCGATCCAGGTCATTCGCTAGCGCATACCAATCATTTTGTGTATAACCAGATTTGCGCAGAATAGGAGCGTATCCCAATTGTTCGAGTCTGATTGTTAAAAATTGAGCGTGAAACTCTCCAACGCATATATAGATATCTTTTTTCTGAATTGAGGAATTGGTGATAGCGGCTAAGCATGTATAATTAAAGATTCCGCGCTCTGCAACATCAAGTAAACGATGAAGTGATGTTGGTAATTTACCATCTTTCTCTACGCTCTCTTTAAGAGTTTCGAGTAATGATTGTGCATTTTTAAAGTCTTCTGAAATGTATTCATTGTTAAATGCAGCAATAGTGGCTGCAATGCTTACAGTTTTCTCGTTCAAGACATTGCAATAATGAAGGTTGTGTTTTTTACTTTCATTTAATTCTCGGAATTCAATTGAAAGTGCGTCAATGCCTTTCTCTTGAGCCTCTTTGACCAATGTGGGTAAAAAATGATTGTGTGATTGATATGAACCAAAATCTTCAACAATTAATTGAGTATTCCGGTTATTGCGCAGATGATCGAGAAGGGCAGTTCGTTGTTGTACTGTTATAGAGCTATTTATATGCAGATCACCAAGAATGATAATAGAAGTACCATTAGGCCTTTGCCATTGATCTACGCGTACGATTGTTGCTAAAAGTGGAGCTGATCCCAGCGATAGCGCGAGTGATAATAAAAATACTTTCATATGATTTTTCTCCTTTTGATTATGCATTACCACAACCAACTAAACCAGCTGCCAATCCAACTGAAGAATCGGCTCAATATGCCGCCTTTATTCTGAGTTGCTTCAGCTTTTTGGTCTAACTCTGCTTGTAGTTGCATTTCTTCCATTTTTTGTTGATGCGCTTGCTCTTGTAGTTCGCGTTGCAAAGCAGCTTCCTGTTTTTGACGCGCTTGAGCTTCTTCGTGTCTTCTTTGGATCAGATAATCATCTTCGAGTTGTCTTTGAAGAGCACGTTCTTCTTCATAGCGTCTTTGTTCTGCACGTCTTGCACGCGCACGATCTTCTTCTTCTTGTCTTCGCTGTTCTTTTTTTCGTTCACGTGATTCAATCGCCGATCCGATGCCAAGGCCAAGAACGGTTCCTACCGCTGCTGCGCCAAGAACGCATCCTACTGCCCCGAAGTCTGGTTCAGGTTCAACATACGTTACCGTTGATACGGGTACGTATACTGGAGCAGGAGTGTAGACATGGTGTACTTCGCGTACTCTCCAGGCAGATGCCGGAGTAGCGATAGATATAGCCACCACAGTGAACAGTGATTGGTTGAGTTTCTGTTTGAAATCCATAGGAGTTCCCCCTAGATTAGATTAATAATTCCCTATAACTAAGAATGCACTAATTGAATTTTTTTGCAACTACCCCCTCCTTCGTGACGGCCGTGCCGGCACTCCTCAGGATGAGCGGATTTCATTTATAAGGTGTAGAGAGGGTGATTTTAAGGTAGAGGTTGGTTGAAGGGATTTCGGAATTTTTGTTGAGTTTTGCCAATGGGATTGAGTATAGTGGCCTAAAACACCCTATTAAGGAGAGATTGCTATGTCACTCGTAAATATCATTCAAGACGATTTTTTGAAGTATTTTGATGCCGCGCAGGTAGTTGATGAGCACGCGAACGTTGTGCAATATACGTTAACCAGTCCCGAAGGCTTGATTCATACCGTTTATATCGACCCGCGCACGAATTTAGTGAGCATAAATGTTGCTTCATCAAACAATGTAGGTATGAATGCGATTCTTTATAACATCACCAGCATTCGCTGCGAGCGCACCGAGAAAAACGTTATTTTTTACTTTTATCAAGGAGCTCGGCCAGAGCCAATCGCGCAGATGATGGTTGAGCCGAGCATATTTACTACGGTTGAAGTACAGTCGTAATTTGTTTAGTTCATTTCATCCTAGAGTCCGATCATCCTGAGTAGTGCGGTACGCACGTGTCGAAGGATCAAGGAGCTCGGCCAGAGCCAATTGCGCAGATGATGGTTGAGCCGAGCATATTTACTAGAGTCGATGTACAGTCGTAATTCTGTAGATCGTATTATTGAGCTTTATCAGCGAGTTTGAGCGTTTGCGCGTTAACGAACTTACTATAATCATTCGGTGAAATTATGAAGTATCCTCCATTCATTACTCGATCATAGTGTATTCCGTTGAGTATTTGTTTACGTATGATGGCAGCGCATGTCTCATGAGTAAGAGGATATTCGATGTTGAGCAAATCTTTTTTTAAGGATTCATCAATGTCATCAAGAGATTGAAGTGCTGATTTTACATAATCTTCCGCTGTTTTATGACCAGATTCTTTTAAGTAATCAGGTATTAGATTCATTAAGTAATCGAAACTGAAAATGGTTTGATAGCCAAGTTTCGTTAAATGATCATGTAACGATGCACTGTTGGTATTATCTTGGATGCATAGATATGTTTCTTGTCCGTGCAATGAATCATTCGTTATATGAGATAAGATGGTGTAGTCCATTATCTTGGATAGGAGGCTATTCAGTTGTTTTACATAGATTGTGTATGATTCGTCTTCGCCTCCAAAAAGGCGAATATAGAAATTAAAGATGTTGTCACACATATTTTTTTCGTTTGTTGTTTTAAAGCGGCGTGCACTCGTTTTAAGTTCGTTGAGTGTGGGAATAATTGTTGCAAAATCTTTTGTGAAAGCTGCCGGAATGTTTTTTTCTATGAGTTGGCATTGTTCTATTGAGAGATTGATGATTTCTTCATCGTTGAGTTTAAAATCTCTAAATTCGATTGAATCAGCGAGAGTACCATTCTTGCGAGCATATTGTACCATTCCAGTGAGGTAGGCAGGCGCGCTTCCTTCATAGTGCTTGATAAATTGTTTGAATGGGACTTTTGCATTAAGATAGAGATCTTCGACGAGTAAATGTACATTGTGCTTGGTGCGTAAATGGGCGATCAGTTCGTTTCTTTGTTTCTCTTCAACGCTTTCTTTTTGTTTTCCTTTTTTAGTGCATGGCATATTAAGATCGCCAATGATGGTAATTCGGTGACCATTGGGTGCTCGCAAAGTGTGCAAGCTTATTGGTAGAGCAGCGAGTGGAGCTGATATGGAAAAAATGGTTAACAGTGATAGTGATAATGTTGATTTCATGAAGTATCCTTCCTGAATATTGGCATACATATAATCATATAGTATTATAACTACAATAATAAGTATGCGCAACCTATAGAATTAGGTTACCTTTTTAAAAGGAGTCAGCTATCAAAAATAACTTTTGGCGTTATGTATAAGTTGAAAAAAGGCCCCCGAAAATTAGAAGGCCTTTTGAGCTTTAATGCTGGAAGGGTTAGATTACCGTGCTATTGAAATATCTGTTTTCAATGATGGCGCAAATATTGTTAATGCATGAAGAAAAGAGCGTGGTGTCGTCATCAGATGAACTGCCTGAGCCGAAATACTGTGCAAGTTGGCTTGGTGCTGCAGGTTTGATCCATTCGATTTCTCCTTCGATGAGCGCTTTTTCCTTAATCACTTTGATGGCATTGTATGCGGAACCGATTTCATCAATGAGGCCGAGTTCTTTGGCTTGTTTGCCGGTAAATATTCTGCCATTCGCCCAGGTATCTTTCGCATTAAGTGAGAGTTTACGACTGTTGGCGACTGCTTGCGTGAAGGTATCATAGCTATCATTGAGCAATCCTTGGATCATTGCTTGCTGTTCGGGAGTGCTATCGGTGAAAGGATCGATGCTATTTTTGTAGTTGCCGGCGGCGAGTGGTTTGTATCCGATCTTGTATTGGGCCAAAAATTCATTCAGATGCACGAAGGCGATCGGGCTGAGTGTTGCCCCAATGCTTCCAATGAGCGACGTTGCGGGAGCGATAATGTAGTCAGACGCGCATGCTATATAGTAGGCGCCGGATGCGCAGGTATTTTCCACGAGGGTCACGATTGGCTTCTTATGGAATTCAGGAGCGGTTTTATGGGAAATAATTTCGCTATAGATTGATTCACCGGTGCCCGCAGCGCCGCCTGGGCTATCGATTTTAATAAGAATTGCTTTGATCGCAGGGTCTTTGAAATATTTGGTCAGCTGTTTGCTATAAAAACCTGAATCGGTAAGGGTGCCATTTACGGAAATAATGCCCACTTTGGCGCGCGGCTCGATGAGCTGACCATATTGTTTGCGTAATCCGTCAATCATAACGGGTACGAATTGGAGAAAAATAAGAAAAAAGAAAATATTTTTTAGATAGTCGAAAAACGTCATCTGGAGGCCCTTTTGGTAATGTTAGGATGGGAAGAATAAATTTGTTTACCTAAGAGAGTATACAAAAATAGGTTTTTGTGTAATATTTTTTACATAAGTTTTTGACTTTCTCCCTAATTTACTTTACAATTTTGATCGTTCGGTAAGTGTTTGGGCGGTTAGCTCAGTTGGTTAGAGCACCAGTCTTACAAACTGGGGGTCGCAGGTTCGAATCCCGCACCGCCCACCAACCTTCGCCAAGGCTACGGCTGGCAGGGCCAGACATAAGGATGGCACTAAAAGAAACTTTGAAAGAACAGTTCGAAGGTTGTCCGACGAAGCAAAACACTTCGAGGAGCTAAACTTCGAGAGTAATGGCGTAGACGGACTACATGCAACGCAGAAGACATTACTAAGAACTTTGAAAATCTATGAAATTACAACGCCAAGACCAATATGGTAAAGGCGAAAAATTGATTCCTCGGTAGCTCAGTTGGTAGAGCACACGACTGTTAATCGTTAGGTCGCAGGTTCGAGTCCTGCCCGGGGAGCCATTCATTTGAAATGAACATTCTTCAGGCGAGAAGTTTATCCTGAGAGCGCGTAAGCGCATCGAAGGGAGTCCTGCCCGGGGAGCCATTCATTTTAGTCCGCTGCGGATAAAGCTCTGTGCTTACGAGGAGTGGAAAATGAATGGCAGGCCAGTCTAAGGATTGGCGTATTAAAAAATTACCTGCCCATGCGCAAAGCATGAAGGCACATTGAAATAAAAAATTATCCACCTCGCATATTTGCGATGGTGCGATTTCCGCACTCACATCGTTGAGTGTTCGGGGCTGTAGCTCAGCTGGTTAGAGCGTCCGCCTGTCACGCGGAAGGTCGTGGGTTCGAGCCCCATCAGCCCCGCCAACCTACGCCTACGTAAGTAAAACGTTGAAGAGAAATCTAGGCTACGGTTGGCTGTCGCCAATCATTAGAAAATTGATGCGTAGGTTGTCCTCCGGCTTGTTCGCCATAGAGTTAACGACGGCGGAAGCTTAACACTTCCTGAGGTTTCACTTCGAAGTGTGCACAATGTCTGCCGCCATTCAATGAATGAATGAACAATTAAAACGGTATAATGGATTTCTCCGATACGGAATTTGTCCACTAAGGACCGCCATTCATTTTTATCCCCGGTCATCCTGAGTTGATCGAAGGACGAATTTAGCACTGTGCTAAAGAGGATTGAAAAATGAATGGCAGCCTGCACTTCATAGCTCGGTAACGAGCGAAGTAGTGGCCGTTCAATGAATGAGCAACAAATTAGATTCTCTGGTCTATCCTGCGTAGTTTGCCGAGTCTGAAGACCCGGATAAACGAAGAGGGAAGAAGTCCAGGGGGTTTTTTGCTATAAAAGGGAGATAGAAAAGCGTATAATATGTTAATTGATGTAGAAAAAAGCGTTATGGAGCCAAGGAGAATTTAATGAAAAAATGTTTATTGCTTGTTCTTTCTTTCGTAGTAGTGGGAACCCTTCAAGCATCAGATAGCTCTAGCACATTGGCGAAGATTATTCACGATTTATTAATTAATAAAAAAATGACTGCAGCAATCTCCTCATTGAATGAGATAATGGCCGAAATAAAAGATAAGCATATAAGACACCTGAGGAGTGAGTTTGTTCGTTCTTACTATAGCGGTAATACTCGTTATACAGAGACAGCGCATTATTATGATGGTAGGGGGGATGTTGTCGCAGTAGTTGATAGATATGAAAAAGCTTTAAAGAATTTAAATAATTCTAACATGCTTATGGCGGCGGGTGATGGTGCTATTTTGGGCGTGCTCGTTTCAATCATAGGGAAAATGTTTAAATGGGATAATAAGACCACTGCAATAAGTATAGCGGTATCATCTGCAATTTTGGCCTTAGCCAAAAATAAACAGGTAGGCAAAGTGCCCTATTTAACATTTCCAAAATTAGTATCGAGTGACAATTATTTTTGCGCGCTTACTACGTTGGGTACATTCGCGTGTATTGCGTGCGCAGGAGCTGCGAGTTATTTTGGCACTAACTTTGTAATGGATTCAATTTCAGACAAAATATCTGCCATTAATGAGGCGATGAATGCGAGCAATGCCTGAGTGTGGATTTTGGTGTTGAAGTGTGTTGATTGATCTGATTTGTAAGAGGATATTATGGAATCAAATGAAAAGAAGATAATTAAATTCGAAGATTATCGAGACAGGATTATTGAGGCGATAAAGCAACGTCCCATTAAAATAGATGAGCCGGTGACTCTTTTGTAAGGTTTTATGAATGAGCCATTTTCGAAAGAAATATCAAGTTCTTTTGTAATTGGAGGGCCAACTGTTCCGATGATTATGTTGCTTGGCAATAACAGTGGTCAAATTTATTTGTTTGCACTTAAAATTATTTTGCCGGATATAGGGTTGTAGAGGAATATGGAAGAGCAATTTAAAAATATGAGACTCATAGAGGTAAATCTCAATGAACCATTGGTTCAGTCCGGATGGACTTTGCATTCTGTCGCTAAAAAATTTAGGGTTACGCAAGCAATGGATAAGAGCGTTATAGTGCTCAATAGAGATAGCTATCAAGTTATGCAAGCGGATGCTTCAAAAGAATAAGCGCAATTCTACACATGATATATCCTCGCAGTAAAATGCGGGGATTTTTTATGGGTGCGCCCGGCATGGGCGTGAAGAAGGCCGACGAAAAAAACCATCGGCCTGAAAAAGACGGTACTATTTTAACATGGTTGTGTAACAACAACGACGGCAGCGGGTGAGACAACTCCAACACCATCAGTGCCTACGACATAATAACTGTGTCTACTGTCTGGCAACACTCGCTCGCAGAACATTAATGGTTCTGTTGCAGGAACTGTTGCTGCTAGATCAGTGAGTTCCGCATCACGATATATACTATAGGTCACTGGCAGTGGTAGGCCTGGCGCTTGCCACGTAATTTTATTTACGAATTCAGTTTGCATAAGAAATGTATTGCGCAGTGCTACGCCCTGCAAATTTGCCGGCGCTGAAACAGGAAGTGCTATCACACTCAGTGTCGTGTATTCATAGTTTGAGATATAAGCCAATTGGCCATCAGGCGTTATTGTCACATTAGAAGGCGTAGTAAATCCTGTATTTAATCCTGGTGTTGAAATGATGGTATTCGTTGCAAGATTTATGACGCTTACCGTCTGACTATTATAATTTGGCACGTATGCATACTGCCCATTGGGTGTAATGGTGATGGTAACTGGCCCATCAAATCCATCAATAGTATGGACAATACGATTAGTTGTTGTGTCTATTATGCTCACCGTTGAGGGGTTATTGGTAACATACACATATCGGCCATCGGAAGTTATGGCTATACCATAAGGATTGGCAAAGCCCGCAATAGTTTTTACGATAGTATTCGTTTTTGTATCAATAACGCTGACTGTAGTGCTGCCATTGTTTGTAACATATGCATATCGTCCGTCGGGGGTTATGGCGATAAGGCCTGGGACATTAAATGCGCCGGTCAATCCAGGTGTATCCAACACAGTATTACGTGCAATATCTATTACATTAACAGTGGCGCTGTATATGTTGGTAACATAGGCGTATGCGCCGTCTGGCGTTATGGTTATGCCATTGGGACCATTAAAGGGTCCAACTAAGCCTGGTGCTGCGATTACCGTATTGGTAGCGATGTCGATGAGACTGACATAGTCTGCGCCGCCATTCGTAACATATGCATATTTACCATTAGGTGTTATAGCGATATATGCGGAAAATAAGGTGCCCGAATTGAGTCCCGGTGTGTTGAGTACTGTATTGTTTGCTACATCTACAACGCTCACATAGCCTGCGCCATTATTGGTCACATAGGCATACTTACCGTTGGGGGTTATGGTCACGCCCTCAGGATTTTGAAATCCGTTGATGGTATCGATTATCGTATTGGGAATCGTTGCGCAAAAGGATGTGGGTGAAAAGATTAAAAGTAACGCGCTAAAAGTTAAGTGCCAGGATTTTAAATGTACGAAATACGTCTGAAATGCGCGATACGTTGGGTGGGTCAATAATCGTTGTATGGTTTTCATTTTTGCTCTCCAAGAAAATGGTACTTTTTTTGGATCATACCCCAAATATATGAAGAATGTAAATACAGGATGGGACAAAATCAAAATTAACATTTCCCAATAAACCTTCTTGTAGGCGCGGTTTAGAGGTGGCGCAAAGGGTCGCCCATCATGGGCGTCAAGGCACATGAAAATAGATTTGTGCAGATTAAAAAAAGCAGAACATATTATCGTGGTATGACGGGAAATGTTTCTGATATTCTATTATAGTCTTGCATTGTCAGAGGTTTTCCTGTTTTTTTACGTAATTCGTTTAGTTGATTTGATTCCTTAATAAGGTGACTTATGAACTCACGAGTGTCTGGGGAGTAACAGTGTTCTAAAAGTTCCCAATTTTTTTGCAGTATAGGGGACTGCATCCACGTTAAAAAACAGTTGATCCAGATAGGAATTGAGGTTAAATCATATTTTATCGTAGATAAAAAATCTTCCAGGATCTCATAAAACCTGTTGGAAAAATAAAGTTCCAAGCATGCTCTTTTGGAAGGATTAAACTCTTTAGGTTCTGGGGAATTCAAATTATCGGGGAATATACTTTGATATAAAAAAAACGTTTCTGGATAGTACTTGGCGAGTTCTTCTTGAGGGGAAAGCCATTGCCTTTGTGTAAGTGCTAAAGTGTCAAACGCGAGGCGGGTCTGAGCATTTAAATTCGTAGATATAACGTTAAAATATATGCTATAGGCAATCAATATAACTGATATGCCTCCTAGGTATGATACAATTAATTTAAATTTTTCAACGCCAGGTAAGGCGAACCTTTTTATAATGAAGTACCCTATAATAGCCAGTAGAATCAATATGAGTATTATTATGTTACCACTATCTATTGCCATCGCATCATTCCTTTATTTCATTTTGGACATATGAAAGCCGAATAAAGTGCTGAGCATGATATCAATGAATGTAACGGCACATGCATCGTATGCTCAGTGGGTGTGCGATGCATGTAAGTTAACAGGTTATTTTTGGACCCACTGTCCATCTTCATTCTTTTTATATCGCTGCTCTACTGCTGACCATGCAACTTTAAAGGCTTGTTTTTCATTCCCATATTCTTCATGCGCATTATTGAAAGCGGTACGAAAAATATCTTGTGCATGCTCTGGTAAAACATCCGAAACATTTTTCGGAAGATCTTCATTGCTATAATAAGGCATCATTAATCCTTTTTTGATACTTTTATTTTTTGTCATCAATAAGTGCAATGAGTCCTTTGATAATATGAACCATCTCTTTGTCGCCCCTTCTTTCTGCTTGAGCATGCGAATGGACGAGTGCACAGCGTTGGACTTCTCTCAAATCTCCATAGGGATATTCATAATGTTCTTTTGCTTCGCTATCAAACTGATCATTCTTGCCCAAGAACCACTCGCCGTATTCTTTCATGTCGTGATTATCAATGAAGTTGTCCACTTCATCGGGTGTTGGTTTCTCTTCGTTCCAGTCTTTATCAAATGAAGTGAATTCGCCTGCGTCAATCAGATATTTCACGCGATCAAGTGCCGCTTGATTTAATATAATCGCCATCGGACTCTCCTCTTGGGTATGAAAACTACTTTTTTACCATGATTCAATAATCAGGAATCAAAAATCAATAGTTGGGAAAATTCTACATTATCCGTTGTGTACATTTTTCTCGGAATTAAAGAGGAATGACCATTCAGCAATAAGCATATGTTAGAGTAAATTATCATTGCGTGGACAAGTTTCGCCAGGGGCAATTTGTAGGGTAAAGGGCCCTATCTCTATCTCATTTTGTTATGTAATAGGTTTGCTAAATATTAACCTTTCATGGCTTGTGCATTACGATATTTATTGACTTACTCATCCTTGAATGCGGTATGGTAAGTTGAGCAGCGAAAGAGGGTGAAATTATTCGCTCTATACTGTATAATTAATGGCATCTTAATGGCAGTTTAATGGCAACTTAATGGCAGATTAATGGCAGGGCGCAGGAGGGAAATTGTTTAAGCCTCACTATAAAATGACCAATGAACTCGTTGGGTCTCTCGTTACCTTAGAAGCGTTACGCAAGGAAATTGAGCTTCTACCGATTTCAGTTTCGGTACTCAATAGCTTACGAGAAACTTCCCGCATGGAATCGATTCACTATTCCACCATGATTGAAGGAAATAGGCTCACTCTGGAGCAGGTTAAGGAAGTTTTATTGGAAGGTAAAACATTTGGACGGGAGAGAGATGAGAAGGAAATTCAGGGGTGTGAAACCGCATTTGTTTGGTTAAAAAGTCAGGTTGATAAGAGAAATCCTATTACGGAAAAAATCATTAAGCAATTACATGCAATTGTGATGGGTGGTGGGAAAATCCCAAAGCCTAACCCATACCGCGAGGGCCAAAATGTTATACGAGATGGCGTGACGCGTAGAATAGTGTATATGCCTCCGGAAGCAAAAGATGTTCCTAAACTCATGAAAGAGCTGATAAGTTGGCTTGATGACGCTGATAAACATAAAATTCCGGTGCCATTGCAAGCCGCTATTTTGCATTACCAATTTGCAACAATACATCCCTATTTTGATGGCAATGGCCGTACTGCACGTTTATTAGCAACATATTTATTACAGCTTAAAGGATATGGACTTAAAGGCATTTATTCGCTAGATGAATACTATGCTCAAAATTTACCTGCTTATTATGAAGGTTTGACGGTAGGTTCGCACAATTATTACACCGATAGAGCCGACTCAGATATAACAGCATGGTTAGAATATTTTTGTTCTAAAATGGTAGAGAGCTTTGGGAGTGTTAGAAAGCATGCGCTTAAAGCTCAAAAGAGTGGTAAGAAAGATGTATCTCAGCAGATTCGATCTCTTGATGATAAACAACGCAAAGTTTTATTGTTGTTTAAATCAAAATCTTTTATCACTTCTTTCGATATACAGAAAGTATTGCACTTAAAGCCGCGAACTGCCCGTGATCTCGCTCAAAAATGGGTTGAGTCTGGATTTCTTGTCATTGCGGATCCTTCAAAGAAGGCAAGAAAGTATGCGTTGGCTAAGGAATTTGAGCATTAATGTGTAATAACGCAAACTCTCAAAAATGCCTGTCAAGAAATGGTCAGAGTTCACCTTGTAAAGTGCTATGCGTGATATCAATGAGTGCGCCGGCACCGTGCATTGTATACTCAGTGGATTTGGTTACGAGGTAAAAATTTTAACCGATTATTTTGGGACCCACTGTTCATCTTCATTGCGTTTAAATCCTAAATTGCATGCATTGCTTGAAGAAGGTCGAGTTTGCTTCATGTAATTGCTTGGTTCTGTATTGTGTTCACGTACGTCTCAATCTCGAGCTGAACATCTTCATGTACTGTCCACTGAAAAGGGAATTGTGAAAATCGTTCAACGTCATTATTCAATGAATGCATTATATGAAAGGGAAGTTTATTACTGGTAAAGTAGGACATAACAAGATTATTTCTGGTAAATTCTATTGGGGCATTCAGGTCATGTGTTTCCGATTCATTGTCCACTTTCCCTCCATAATTTACTAAAACTTTTATCGCGTTTTTATGCTCTTTGAGCATTTTCGCAGAGTAGTCATTTTGACAATCTTTTTTTAAGTTTATACTGCATACTAATGCTGCAATAATCGCATTATGCATTGGTGTAAATCCATGCTTTCCTGGCTGGTTTACCAATGTTTCCAGCCATTCCGGTTCAGCATTAGCTGGTGGATTATTTTTTAAGAAATCAAGCAAAGATTCTAATATCGTAGCTTTGCAATAAGGATGATACCAACCAATTAATTGAAAATTTGCAGGATTATTAAAATCAAGTTGGTATTCCGCTTGTTCTCTTTCACGCATATCATGGAGTGGTTTTATAATGGGGAATTCAATATTGCCGGCTACCCAATGTAATAAGGAATCATTCACATAAATTCTACGGTTATCCATGATGTATATGTTTTGATGAAAAGAGGATCTAATGATTTCATTCCGCAGAGCTGCTATTTCGTCTTCTCTCACTGAATCACTTTTAAATTTTTCTAGTCCTTTTTGTATGACATTATGATATTCAGAAGGATGCAATACTCTATTTAATCTATCAGGATCATCATAGTAAATAGCTTGCAATAACGGACTCATACCATCCATTCGTTTTTTTATAAATGTTTTGGGATCCTCAGTGGGAATGTACATAGCTTGAAGTGCAGTTGATAGTAGCCATGCCATAGTCATTAAGAGATTGAGTTGTTTTACCATTGCTCCTCCTCGGTTTGAGATTCGGCTTGAGTGTAATAATTAGTCCCATGCAAATACAATTATCTATAAAAAAATCAGACGCTCTCTAAGCTGGATTTAAATGTTAGATTTGAACATGGCAAAACTCCGCATAAAAGCTTGTTTAAAACACGCTGTAAAATGATCAATGAAATCGGATTGCATTATCCTACGATGCTTACGCTACTTGCAGCAGATCGATTACCATCGCTATCGATTGCGACGATGTAATAATTATAGGTAATCATTGGCTGTCTATTGTGATCATAAAATTGTAATGGGCCTGATGCAGGAATTTTTGTTATCAATTCTGTTAATGCGGCATCGCGGTATATTTTATAA
>Ga0181527_1001647_pt1 | contig 22633 bp, 21 predicted proteins | sample PEATcosm2014_Bin_30_FD_119762 | JGI IMG/M metagenome (GOLD analysis project Ga0181527, IMG submission 119762) | Peatland microbial communities from MTU Mesocosm Facility, Houghton, MI, USA - PEATcosm2014_Bin06_60_metaG | ecosystem: Environmental > Terrestrial > Soil > Wetlands > Peat | place...
ATCAGGCCTCAAAGAAGTCATGGTATGGCGACCAAAAGACCTAGAGGGGATTGATTCAAAGACTCAGGCCGCAAGAATAGCTCATACCGTAGGAGAAAACAAGCGAGTACAGATTCTGGAAGACGCAAAGAAAGCTAACATCAGGATTCTAAACCCAGGGCTGAAGAAACCAGCCGAAATCGTCCCCGAAACAGTCACGGAACCCACGGCACCCACGGTTGAAACTGGAGCTTCAACCGAATCGGCTACCGAAACTACAACAGAAGCGACTGAAGAATCCGCACCAAAATCAGAAACGAAAGGAGCAGAAAAACCCGCCAGGAAAGAATCTAAGAAACGCCGCACTACCAAGAGTGGAAAGAAGAGGGATAAGGAATGAGCGTCGTAAGCCAGAAACGATTGGCGGCTGAAATCCTGAAGATCGGCACCAGCAGAGTCTGGGTTGACCCACAGGACACCGATAAAGTGTCATCAGCAATAACCCGCGAGGAAATCCGGAAACTCATTCACGAGGGTAGCATCAAGAAAGTACCCCAAATCGGAATCAGTCGAGGAAGAAAACGGGCAAGGCGGGAGGAACTGTTGGCTGGGCGTCACAAAGGCCCAGGCAGCATCAAGGGAAGCGCTACCCACCGTAAGCGGCGATGGGTGGTTCGAATAAGGTCGATTCGAAACAGACTCCGGACATTGCGTGACAAACGATTCATAACCACACAGGTTTACAGGAAGCTATCGCTCATGGCGAAGGGCGGAACCTTCAGGAGCGGGGCACATATGGACGAATACATAGACACACACAAGTTGTCGAGGAGACGGTAAGATGCAGACCGCGCAAACCCAGAGAGCTGAGGCTGGCTGGGTTCCAAAGACCAAAGTCGGCAGAATGGTCCAGAGCGGAGAAATAGTCTCGCTCGAGGATATTTTCACTCAAGGACTGAAGATAAAAGAACCTGAGATAGTGGACGTACTTCTGCCAGGATTAAGGCAGGAAGTTCTCGGCATAGGGTTCGTACAGAAACAAACCGACGCAGGCGAGAAGTCAAGATTCAAAGCAGTGGTCGCGGTTGGGAACGGTACGGGCTTCCTCGGTGTCGGCCAAGGTAAGGCTAGACAGGTGCGGAGTGCGATTGATAAGGCAACTCTAGCCGCCAAGCTAGGCGTCGTCCCAATACGCCGCGGATGCGGCAGTTGGGAGTGTGGTTGCGGCCAAGTTCACTCGATCCCATTCAAAGTCAGGGGCAAGTGTGGTAGCGTAGCAATCGAAGTTCTGCCCGGACCTAGGGGGCTCGGCCTCGTGGGCGGGGAAACACCAAAGATCATTCTCACATTAGCCGGCGTTAAGGACTGCTGGACAAGAAGCTTCGGATCAACGAGCACGCTGGGCTCAATGGCTTTCGCAGTGTACGAGGCGCTCCGAAGCACCTACGGAATCGTCACCCCGAAAGACTGGGTTGCATAAGCAACCTAGATTACACCAAGCGCCTTACCAGTCTTCTCAAACGTTTGGAGTGCGAAATCCAGGTCAGCTTTCGAATGCCCAGCATTCATTATCGTCCGTATCCTTGCCTTATCGCGGGCGACCATAGGGAACACGATTGGTAGCGCAAAGACGTTCTCATCGAATAGCATCTCACTCATCCTCCGCGCAGTCGAACTCTGACCGACAATTACAGGAGTAATCGGGGTCTCGCTAGCACCGGTATCAAAGCCCAACTTGCGCAAGCCAGCCTTGAAGTAACGTGTATTCTCCCAGAGCTTCTTCAAATGTTCAGGCTCATGCTCAACGACCTCGATGCTCGCTTTGCATGACGCAACAACACTCGCCGGGTGAGACCCACTCAGCAACCAAGTTCTCGACTTGTTCAGTGCATAGTTTACTAGGTCATGTGAACCGGCGATGTAACCACCCACGACGCCGAACGCCTTCGAGAAAGTACCCATCTCTACGTCTACCTTTCCCTCGATATGGAAGTGCGAAGTAATTCCCCGCCCAGCATCCCCGAGAACTCCGTCCCCGTGGGCGTCGTCTATGTAAGTCATCGCACCGTGTTGCGCTGCTAGCTTAGCGATCTCGTCGGCGGGTGCGATATCGCCATCCATACTGAACACGCCGTCAGTAACGATCAGAATGTGTTTGTAATTCTTCTTCTCAGCATCATTCAGTACACGTCTAAGATCCTCGGCGTCGCGGTGCTTGAAGACGGTTCTTTCAGCCCGACTGAGGCGCACGCCGTCGATTATGCTCCCATGGTTGAGTTCGTCACTGATTATCAAATCGTCCTCACCGGCAAGTTGGGGGATTAAACCTGCGTTAGCCGCAAACCCAGTTGAATACGCAAGGGATGCTTCAGTGCCCTTGTACTTAGCTAGGGCCTCTTCAAGTTCAACGTGTGCTTGCATTGTGCCAGCGATCGGGCGAACAGAACCAGACCCAGCTCCAAACTTCTCAATCGCCTCCAAAGCAGCTTTCTTCACTTTCGGATGGTTTGTTAAGTTAAGGTAATTGTTCGAACACAGCATCAGAACCTTCTTACCTGATACTACTGTCCAGGGGCCGCTGCTACTTGCTAAGATACGTATACGCCAATCAAGATCCTGCGACACCAACTTATCGTATTCTTCTCGAAGAAAGGACCGCGGGTCTCTCTGGACGCTTGAGAACTGTGCCATAAGCTCTCATCCGCTGTCTCAGTTCCGCGATGTTGCCAAAATAGGTTTGCCCGTGGAACCTGCAAGCAAAACATAAAGGTTGAACGCTGCGTTAAAACGACGAATCGATTGTGAAGGCATTCGCGAAAATTCGACCCGAACCTGGTTTAAAGGAAATCCAAGCCGATCAACCTAGACCCGGTTATCGTGAGGTCCTCGTTAAAGTGAAAGTGACCTCAGTTTGTGGGACAGATTATCATATCTACAGGTGGGATGAGTGGGCGCAAGCGCACATAAAGCCTCCACGCATCATCGGGCATGAATTCGCAGGTGAAGTCGTGGAAGTCGGCCCCGACGTGACCTCGCGAAGAGTTGGGGATATGGTCGCTGCGGAGAGCCACATCGCATGCGGCACGTGTTACCAGTGTCGAACTGGTAACGCACACATATGTGAGAGACTTCGGATTATAGGTGTCGATGTCGACGGATCGTTTGCTGAGTACGTCAAAATCCCGGAGCAAAACGCGTGGCCAATTCCAAGGGAGATTCCAACCGAAACGGCATCAGTTCTGGAACCCTTGGGAAACGCTGTGCACGCAGCATTTGCGGCTGACATCGCGGGAAACGACGTCACAATTTTCGGTTGCGGGCCTGTAGGCCTTTCTGCGGTGGCCCTAACGACTGTTTCAGGCGCTCTTTCAGTTACAGCCGTTGACATTAACGAGTATAGGTTGAAGCTTGCTACTAGGATGGGGGCCTCGAAGACCATAAACTCCAAAGAGCAAGACGCAGTCGCGGAGATTCATGCAGATACCGAAGGACGCGGCGCAGGAGTAGTTCTAGAAATGTCAGGGAACGAAGTGGCCATTAGCAATGCATTTCGCGCAGTGCGTAACGGTGGGACCGTCATACTGTTTGGACTCCCATCGAGAGAGGTGAAGTTGAACGTCGGTGATGATCTAATCTTCAAGGAAGCTCATGTTCGTGGCATCGTGGGGCGTGAAATCTTCAAGACTTGGTACAAAGTCGAGGCGCTCCTTAAGTCCGGAAAGGTTGACCTGAGGCCGTTGATAACTCATCGGATGTCCCTCAACCAACTCGAAGACGCAATGAAACTAGTTGGTTCGGGAGATTGTGGTAAGATCGTGCTAACCCCGTGATGCCGGAAACATTTATCTCAAGTCTTTCTGTGCGTTCTAAATGATTGCGGGAGTCAATGACCTGCGCCACTACTAGTGAAGTGCGAAAGAATGTCCGAATCATTGCTGACTCGATTGCTTCGACGGCTCTACAACCTTTGGCCCTGCTATTGGGGAACCGGCGTGCGTCTCAAGTACATTGCCAAAGACTTCCGCGAGATGCGGCTTGAGGTCCCGTTGAACTGGCGAACCCGGAACTACGTAGGGACCGTCTTCGGTGGGAGCATTTACGGTGCGGTCGACCCAGTCTACATGCTAATGCTTATCAAGAATCTGGGGCCGGGCTATGAGGTATGGGACAAGGCGGCCAGCATACGGTTCCGGAAGCCTGGCCGATCCACGCTTTACGCCAGATTCACATTGGACGAGCAAGAGATCGGTCGTATACAGGAGGAAGTTACCAAGGCAGGTTCTACTGATCGTATTTACACGGTCGACCTAACCGATCGGGAGGGCACTGCATGCGCTACCGTCGAGAAGACGATCCACATTCGGAGAAAGGAAGCGTTGGTAAGGCGAGAAAAGCAGCTTTGAAGGCACTGAGTTACGAGGTTCGGCTGGTTCACTCACTGCTTTGCTGTAACTCAGTCTTCAGAAATCGCCGTCGTTGACTTCTGCATTAGTCTTTCAGCAACAGCATTGACGCTGAAAAGATGAAGAGTAGCAAGGATGGGATGGTCTTATGCAAAGACACCCCCAGTCGATTGTATTCTATTTCTTGTAAGAAAAGATTTATGATATTGCGGCTTGGAAAATCCGGATGTTCCGGTAGAACCTTCCCGAACGCTTCCCAATACCGCCTAGTCCGAACGAGCTTCTCCTATGCAATCGGTAAGCCTGTGAAATTGGTAGTTAGCTTGCAGGCGTACTACTCTAGCCTTTTCTTGAAGAGCATGACCGCCAGAGCTAGTATTATGCAAGTGTATATAGTCAACGCAGCAAAGTCTGGCAGAACGACGTCGAGGCCCGCGCCGCGAGTGATTAGTGCTCGCAGTGCGTGGTTCATGTATGTTAGAGGGATGACGTAGGAGACTGGGCGGAGGAAGTCGGGCATTGACTCTAATGGGTAGAAAACTCCGGAAAGGAAGATGGATATGTAGATGATAGGTATGATCTGCTGCATCGCCTGAATCTGATTCTTTGCGAAGACAGAGCTGAGGGCTCCGAGGCTCAGTGATGCAATCGTGAAGAGCAAGAGGAAGGCAGCTACGAGTATGATGCTTCCTCGAATGATCAGACCGAACACTCCGACTGCTACGGTTAGCGCTAGTACAGACTCGGCTGTGCCAATTGCTACGTACGCGCACATCTTGCCAAGCAGCAGCTCAAGTCCGCTGATGGGGGTAACCACGAGTTGTTCGATGGTGCCTCGTTCTCGCTCACCCGCGAGTGAGATGGCCATCAGAAAGGTTGGCAGAAACTGCGTGATTAACCCCACAATGGAGGGTGCGAGAAAGTCTACGTAGCGAAGCTTCGGGTTGTACAGAATCAGTGAGGTGATGCTCAGTTTGGTACTTGGCGAAAAGCTGCTGACCATCGCTTCGAGTGTTGGGCCAGCCATCTCAGCGATCACTGGATTTGAGCCGTCAAGAAGCAGGTAGATTGTAGCCTGGCCACTTTTCAGATCGTTTTGGAATCCGTCAGGCACTATAACTGCCACTTCGACTTTTCCGTCTCTGATGAAAGTCTCCGCTTGGTTTCTATCAAGTCCGGTCTCAGTTACGTGGAACGTATCGCTCACGTACAAGAGGTCTGTCAATGCTCTGCTCGTAGGAGTTTGGTCCTCATCAACGATCGCGAGGGGTACATGCTTAATGTCTCCGCTGAAGGCGTATCCCACTAGAAACATGACGAGCACGGGCATCATCATGGAAATCATGAGAACTCTCTTGTTTCGAACCACGTGCCGAAACTCTTTCGTCAATACCAAGAGGAACCTGGAGAAACTCAACTAGTTCCCTCCGGACTGTGTCAAACCGAAGAAGACGTCCTCAAGTGTCAACTCTCTAACTCTCACATCATGAACAGGTAGGTTGTATCGTTCCAAGGCTGAGATGGCTTTGGGTATCGCTGCTCCAGCGTCTTCAACAACGAGTCGTAGCCATCTGTCTTCGATCACCGCTGAGAAAACATACGTTTGCTTTTCAAGGATGAGTTTCGCGGCTTTGGGGCTGGGACAGAGCAAATCCAAGCCGTCTCCGCGAGCGACTTTGCGCCTGAGAGCCTTTTGAGTTCCAACCGTCACTAGGCTGCCTTCGCTCATTATACCTAGCCTGTCACATTGTGAAGCCTCATCCATGTAGTGTGTGTTGACAAAGACCGTGATGCCCTGCTGGTTGAGCTTTCTGAAATGGTTCCAGAATATGCGTCTGAGTTGTGGGTCTATCCCCGCCGTGGGTTCATCTAGGAAGAGTAGCCTAGGGCGATGAACAAGGGCACAGGCAAGCGCTAGGCGTTGTTTCATTCCACCAGATAGTGTTCCGGCCAAGCGATCACGCGTCTCGCTCAGATGTACCAGTTCAAGAATCTCAGTGATCCGTTTGCGAGCCTCCTCCTTTCCCAACCCATAGATTCGGGCGAAAAAATCGAGATTCTCGAACACTGTATGGTCTTCGTAAAGGCAGAAACGTTGAGGCATGTAACCAATTTTCGCTTTCACCTGCTCAGGGTGTGAAGCAACATCGAACCCGACTACGGCGGCGCTCCCATCTGAAGGTGACATTAACCCGCAAAGGATTCGGACCATCGTCGTCTTTCCAGAACCGTTTGGGCCTAGCAGGCCGAAAATCTCACCCATATCAACTTGTAGATCTACGTGGTTTACTGCCAAGACATCGCCAAAACGTTTCGTCAACCCCTTGGTGAGAATAATTTCACCCAAAGTAGAGACCAGTACGATGCGCGGAATCTCATCGCGGTCTCGTTATCAAGCTGACTGTTTGGACTCATCTCAGAAAACTAATGTGGATGCTTGGCCTTTCTCTTTCAGCTTCTTGATGAAATCGAGTGCCTCAGGATTTTTTTGTGCCTACCCAATAATGAGGCCTCTCTTCCGTTTGATGGCGGCTTTGACGAGTTCGCGAGCTACTTCACAACGGATGAGCTATGGTTCCCGGAGTGGGAATGTAGGGGGACTTCTTGGGAGAGATCTGAGCGGTATGACGCGTTCTCACCTAGCCGCTATGTCATGAACTGGAAAACTCCGACTCTAGTCATCCATGGGGGTAAAGACTACCGCTTGGTTGACGGTGAGGGTATTGGCACTTTCACTGCGCTTCAACGCGGGTGGATTCCATCCCAATTACTCTACTTCCCAGACGAGAACCACTGGTTCCTCGCGCCCAAGAACAGTATTGTATGGCACGACACGATTCTGGCATGGTTGGAACGATGGCTGAAGTAGCTCAGTGGTGGGAGAGTCTGCCTAAAGACGCACCGGAAATACGTGGCAGGGCAGTTAATGAAATTGAGCCAACAGATACAAGATAGTTATTTGATAACTATTTTGTGGGTTTAATGAACTCACCACACGCTGTGTGCACCTTGACGGCAAACCTCTAGTTCAACATGCACGCTTAGGGAGGGAGGTGAAATTGTATGCCCGTGGTCATAGTTGAGATGTGGGAAGGAAGAACTTCAGAGCAGAAGGAGACACTAATCAAGGGGATTACAAGAGCTTTTGAACAGATAGGAACAAAGGCCGAATCACTGCACATCGTAATCCACGACGTGCCAAAATCTAATTGGGGAATGAGAGGACAGCAAGCATCCAAACTACCAGCGTAGACGAACAGCATAACGTACGCAATTGTGCTAACTAGCTAGATGTGTTCCTGAAGTATACATTGGGATGACGAATCAAGTCCTTTCAGAGACAGGGCAGGGGATTCCGACCCCAATTTACCGGTACATATAAGCCGGTTCAAATTTGCTCGCCCGCACCACTAGACCCGACGACGAGAAGCATGTTTCATAGAGTCGTATAAGAAAAGCATCAAATCAAGCTGCCGTTCAGTGTTTAGGCGGTCAAGTATGGCTATCATCAGTTGGAGACGGGAGGGGACCGTGGCGGTCCTGAGCATGGACAACGGAGAGAACCGGCAAAACCCGGCATTCGTCGAGGCTTTTCTCGACGCGATGAACGCTATCGAGGCTGACCCGGAGACTCACGCGGTCGTCATTGCCTCGAGCGATGTCAAGAACTGGACTCAGGGCCTCGACCTTGAGTGGATCATGCCAGCCTTCGGCGACCCGGCGCGGCACGACGAGATCCGGGATTTACTGCGCGGGCTCAACGATGTGTCCGCGCGCTGCCTAACCTACCCCATGCCCGTGGTCGCTGCCATCACCGGCCACACCTATGGCTACGGCGTGGTCTTGGCCTGCGCCTGCGATTTCCGCTTCATGCGGTCTGACCGCGGGTTCTTCTGCCTACCCGAGGTTGACATCAACATTCCTCTACTGCCCGGCTGGCAGGCAGTGGTCAAGAAGGCTTTGCCCACCTACTGGTTCAATGAGATGTACCTGACTGGGCGGCGCGTCACCGGAAATGAGTTGCAAGAGCACCATGTGGTAGTCAAGTCTTGTGAGGGCGCGGAACCGGTAGTGAAGGAGGCGATGGCCTTCGCCGCGACCTTTCACAAGGGTCGCCAAGTGTTTGGTGAGATGAAGCGGCGCAAACACCGGTACATCCTCGAGGTTTTTCGCAACGAAGACACCCCGATCATCGACTCACTTCGACTCTTACCTTGAGGTCGGAACCTTCTCTTTTTTGGGGGCGCACCATAAGACACACACAAAGAACGCCAAATCAAGAGTTCAAATTGCGATGCCCGCACTCATTATAGCGACGACGAAAACCAATGTTAGGATGAGTATCTCATAACCACCCGTCTTTCCATCCGGCAGGAAGCGCGTAGGAATCAAGCTGATGTTTTTCCCGTCCCGCCCATGTGTTGTAGGGCAGAATTCCGGCCCGGACCGACTTTCCGGACTAACGGAGCGGGTAGGCCGGAAGATTTAGGAGTTCAAATTTGGACGGCCGCACCGTCAGTACCACACACACTTTTCAAACGGTATGACGACGGCCCGAATTACGAGGCAGCATTAGATTACGCGAAAGCGACGATTTTTATTTCGTTAGGCCGGTCTGCTTCCTGAGTTTCTCCATCAGCAGCATGTAGCTGCAGAGCTGTGCTGGCTTGGATGTTTCTGCGGGTTCATTTGGGCTTAACGGCTCCCACAACGCAATCCATCCTCTCACCGGAGCGGAGGAGTCTGACGTCGGTGAAACCGGCTTCTTTGAGGTCCTGTGCCACTTCGTGAAAGGTGTAGGTATCTCCTCCCTTGGTATTGATCAGCATATTTACGGCGAACAACGCCCCTTGCTGAGGATGGGTTCGTTGTTCATCCATTATGTGGTCGCGTATCAGGAGCATGCCGCCGGGCTCCAAGGATCGATAGGCCTTCCGGAATAGTTGCAGGTTCTGTTGGCGGCTGTTCTGGTGAATTATAGCAGAAAGCAGCGCCAGATCGCATCCTCCGGGCAGGTCGTCCGAGTAGAAATCTCCGACGACCAGTTCAACGCGGTCGAGTAAACCTTCTGAAGAAAGTCGCTCCCTTGCCATTAGAATAACCTCTTTCAAGTCAAACAGGATCGCTTGTAGCTGCGGGTTGTGGTTTAGGAATGCGATGGTGTATGTCCCCGACCCTCCGCCTATATCGAGCAGCTTCCTGTAGCCTCTCAAGTCCAGAGAACTGGCTATCTGCTCTGACAGGCTCCTGCCGCCGACGTGCATCGCTCCGATGAAAGCCCGCCGTCCGTCTATGTCCCTATGCTTTCGAGGCTTCCGTTCGGACCCCGGACCCTTTCTTACGACCTCGGTCAAATCGCTCCAACTGTCCCACAGATGGCTCATGTGGAGCAGCATTGGAAGTTCGGAGGCGGGGTGTTTTGATGAATATGGAGCGCCTTCATGGGTTAAGGAATAGGTTCCTCCATTCTTTTGGAGCAGGCCGAATGTTACAAGGCAGTCGAGGACACGTTCGAGCGCTCTGCGATCTAAGCCGAACCCACTGGCAATCTTTTCCGCGGTCGTGGGGGAGTCCTGAATGATGGTGAAGAGGTCCAACTCGGCGGCGGTTAGGATGATCCTACTCATCATGAAGGCCCTGGCCAACGTCATGCCGTCTTTCTTATCTTCCATACATGTACCTCTCATCGGCTCTCAGTCCAGGTCAGCGGGTCACTGGTTCTTAAGTACTGGCGACCAAATGCGGTATATGGCCGGAGTCTTGGATCCGGTTGAGTCGAACCAGGTGGTCCGCATCGAAGCGATGAAACGCGTTCTGTATTCTTGCTAGAACATTCTTTCCGCGTTAGGTGTGTCCGGTACCATCTGTGTGATATCCCAGTATTCTACGATCTTGTCCCCTTTGAAGCGGAAGAGGTGGACTTGGCGTAGACCTCTCTTTGGGTTCGATTTCGATTGAACACCTCCAATGCTCCCGGGTCTTCAGCATGTGATACAGCGTTCGGGTTAGCTTCCTCATCGTTGAGACGTGAGCCAGTTTACCGGAACCAGTCCGTTTCTTCACGGACTGATAGTAATCCTTGATCGGTTGGTTGTGTTGCATCACTGTGTCAACTATGATTGAGAGAGTCCACCTTGCGGTGGAGGGCCCGTCTTTCGTCATCTTCCCTCGCCTCTTCACGTCTGCGCTGTCTCTGCTTGTGGGTACGATGTCGAAGAAGCTGGCTAGGTGGTCGTCTGATGGAAATCGGTTCACGTCTCCTATGAAGCTGGAGATTAACGATGCCAGGCAGAAGTCGACGCCCGGTATGCTCATCATGAGTTTCACGTTATCATTCACCCCAGCGTTCTCCTTCACCTTATCCTCCAGAGGGCCGCACTGTTTCTCAAGGGACTCTAGTCTATCCAGCATGGTTTGGGCTTACAGGAAGGCCGACTATGTTACAACTGAGTCACACCATGATAACCCCACATAGGTACTCCAGTCGGGCCGTTTCATAGGATCGGTCGACTCGGTTTTGGCTACGGGCGATCATTTGTGTCAACACGGTCATCATGACTAGGCGGTTGCGAGATGACAAGGAGAAACAGATCATTCGTCCCCGCGTTTTCCACGCGATGTGCTACCCCAGGGATTACGGAGATGCCCTCCCCACTATGTGCGACGACGGATCTGGCTCCTACCCTGAACGTCGCTGTTCCCGTCAGTACGTAGAAGAACTGAAGGGCTCGTCGATGAAAATGCAGTGTCTCTCCTGTTCCCGGAGGCAACCGCTCTTCGATCACATGCAGTGTCAATTCATTGACCAAATACCAACCATCACATCCCTTTCCCCAACGATAATGTTCCGCGTTCCTTCGACTGACCGGGGGTGTAGAATGATTAGCGATCATTGTTGAAGCCAACCATGAGAGTCACCGCAAATTCTAAGGGAAGAAAGAGAATCAACACAGCAAGAAGTAGTTGCATGGCCCGACGAGACGAACAGGGCGATAATTCTTCTATTAAGAGTTATGAGCTCAGAATGTTCGGACAGTTCCTTCCGTTGCGGTTCAAATTCAGACGGTCGCACCACGATTTACACACGCTTTCCAAACCACTTACAACGAAGGTTCAAATTCTGGCGCTCGCACCAGTATAGGCACACACACTTCGCCGCCCTTCGGGCGGTTGCATGATGTGCCCCTTTGGCGGTCGCACCAAGAGATACACACACTAACGGTCTGAACGACAGTTCAAATTACGACGGCCGCACCACTACACCCAAAAAATCCTAACGTCCATGCTAACGCTGGGAGAGGGTGGGGCGGGGTCCACTGTGGAAAGGGTGGAGTAGATGTGTGGCGCGGAAATGGGTTGGTTCAAACTGATATGCGGTGGATATAGCGTAAGAGGGGGGTACATCAGTTTGAACCAAAATGGGAATGACAAGTCGGGGGCGCACCCCCTCTCTATCTCCCAAAGATCGTTTTGAAACAATTCGATTTTCTTGCTTTAAAATGTCTAAGATCAGGTTAGTGTTTTATTATGATCTCTCTTCTTTCTTTTTTCAGAATTTCCCGCCAGTTCGGGGTTTCCTCTTCCAGTTTCTTCAACCTCGCTTCCACCATGCGCATAATTTCATCTGGGATGGGCCTGTTTAGTTTCTTAATCCGTCTCCCCGTTTCGGGTCTAAATCTTGCCAGTTCCGTAACCGGATCGACCTGTTCCATCTTCAGCTCATTTGAGTAGCGCCAAGCCAGTTCAGCCAAAATTTGAAGCCCCTCTTGCATCTCAACATGAGTGAAAAAGTCGACTGCTTCAATGCGGAAAGCCTCATGTTTCAACATTTGAATGTAAGCGATGTAGAGTTCATCGAAAACGAAATCAACGTATGCGAAGAAATCTTTCCTATCTCTGATCTTCTCTGGAAGAGAGCCACCGATAGCGATTGATCTACTGTCCGAGTTCACGGGTAGCCATACGTCCTTTCCTTGTAAGGCTCGAATGCGGATTACTTCTCGTGGAAAATACTTCTGGTTCCAATAATACAACCGCGTCCTTTCATTGTATCTCACGAAGCCTGACTTGATGAGTGTGTTTTTCAGGTGGTAGCTCACCGTGTCCGTTGCTAGACCAGTCTCTTTCCTGACCTGCGTGAAAGTCACGCCGTCGTACGGGTCTTATTCTAGCCCTGGTAATGGCAGTTTGCGCGACCATGCCCAGCTTCTTGATAGGGCGGAGCGCTGCAAGAAGCAGCCATCGTGTGTGAGCCCTGAAAAGTCAACAACGGGTTGCCCCGAACTAGCGTTCAGCGCTGGTTGCCTGACTCGATAATGTGTGCGTGGATGAGACTTCGGTTACGTCACAGCCGTTCGCTATTAGCGCAGGTTAAGCAATCTTCGGGCAGGAACCAAGGCCGATAGTAGCAGTGCCGACAGAGCTGCAGATGTGGTCGAGAGCATCATCAATGGGCTTGATGTGAGCATCTCAGCAAACGCGATCCCGATTACTGCCAGTATGAGGGCGCATCCAACGACACGCTCCATTGTTACTGTAATTGTCCTTCGTCTGAAACAGTATCTTGCTAGCCCTGCAAGGGGCAGGGCAAGGTAGACGACTCCGATGAGCGAGCAGATTATTAGTTCCGAGGCGACGGCGGCAAATTCCTGGTTCATTGGCAAAGAGAATGACATGGCACCCACTCTGAGAATAGCTATCAAGGGATAGAGAGTTACGCGCATCATGCTCTCTGTTGCTGGATGCTGGGATATCGACTGCGCGACAGTGGGGCTGAAGGAATAGTATAGGGCGTTAAACGCAATCATGGAGTTCCAGCCGACATGTGTGTTCATTAGCTCTCGGTCTCTGAAGGTTCTGAGAAACTGGACCTCTGGAGCCAGCGCCGAACCGTAGGTGAGGGTTGTAATGAAGCACTTCGACGGAGACCCCCCGGAAGTTGTGGTTGTAGTAACAAGTTGGGAGATTATTACGACGACTTGGGTTGTGTGCGAGAGTGCTCCGCTACTTCCGGTCACCACTAGCGTGTATGTCCCCGAAACTGCTGCAGGCGTTGCCGTGATTGTCAGCGTCGATGTTACTACGCTGCCTGACGGGGGCGTTACCGGGCTCTGCATGGTGAAGGTGACGCCGCTAGGGTTTGTTCCCTGCCAGTTCGCGGACAGCGCTACGGGGGAGCTAAATCCGTTTTGCGAGAGTATCATCAACACCGTGCTTCCGGTCGCCCCACTAGTAATGGAGACGGTGCCCGGATTGGCAGCAATAGTAAAGTCCCTCGTCTCAGCGACCACCTGCACGCTTACACTCGTCTGCTCAGTTATTGAGCCGCTGACGCCGACGACCGTAAGCACGTAGTTTCCTGCGACCGCGTTCGCAGACCCCGTGATGACGAGGGTTCCGGAAGCAGCCCCATTCGGCGTCGGGGTCAAAGTACCTGGGCCAGTCACAGAGACCCCGGTCGGAGATGGGCCGCTCCACGAAGTGGACGTGCTGACTGACGACGAGAAACCGTTAATGGACGTCACGATAATGCTTACACTCGCGCTTCCAGACTGCGTCAAAGACACCGACGTCGGGGATGCAGACATCGAGAAGCCTACCTGCGGCTGCGATGAGACGGTCAACGTGAATTCGGTGACGTGGCTCAGGCTGCCGCTTATGCCCTCGATCTGTACAATATATGTTCCTGGAGTCGATGACGAATCCACCGTCACCGTCATCGTTGAGAGCTGATGGGTAGGGTTCGGAGAGAAACTGACCTGGACGCCGGGTGGTAATCCACCGCCTGTCGCAAGGCTGACCAAGGAGTTAAAACCTCCAATCGGAGTGACCGTCACCGATCCTGTCGCGGACTGCCCGTGTTGGATGGTTATGCTGGACGGATTCACGGCTATCGAAAAGTCCCGGGTTGGAGTCGAGGTAATTTGCAAGTAAAGTTGAGTTGAGTGCCTAAGCACACCCCCGTTTCCGCTGCCCGTTATCGTGATCACATAGGAACCCGCCGACGCACTGCTTGCCGCGGAAACCATCACTAGGGAACTTGCTGTGCCGCCCGCAGGCGGAACTACCGTGCTAGGCGAAAAACTGATCGACACGTCGGCAGGACGACCGCTTGCGGACAAGGAGACTGAGGAGGAGAACCTGTTCATAGAGTCCACGTATACGGTAGTCGTCGCCGAGGTCCCCGCGTTGATGTTGAGGTTCGAGGGGGAGAGGCTTATTGCGAAATCGCCGCTCGAAATGATCTGAAGACTCAGATGAGCAGAGTGCGTTATCATCACCGCACCTCCGCCATGCCCGGTTATTTCGACGTCGTATGTTCCCGGCTGCGCGGAGTTCTGGGCGGATATTGTGACAATCGAGTCCGCAGAACCGTCTGGTGGAGGAGTAATCGTGCTTGGAGAGAAGTCAACGCTCACATCTGAAGGTTGTCCACTAGCTTCCAGAGCCACTGAAGATGAGTACCTGTTGATCGAGTTTATCATGACGGTGGCTCTCGCGGTGTTGCCGGCGCTGATACTCACGCTTGAGGGTGACACGCTTATTCCGAAGTCGCCCGGCACCGCAGTCACGTCCAGAGTGAGGTCATAGTTTTTCACTTGGGAGCCGCTGGTGCCGATCAATTTCATGTGATATGTTCCTCCGGGAACGCTTGCATCGACACTGAAGATTGCGGTGCTATGGGTAGAGCCGTCGCGCGGAGGAGTCACGGGGTTGAGATCGAAACTGGCCGAGACTCCTGCCGGTGTCCCATCGACTGATAAGTAGACCGGGGAGTTGAAGCCGCTGGTGGATGTGACGGTTACCTCAAGAGATCCCGTGCTCCCAGCATTAATCCTGATATCACTGGAGAAGGCTAGAGTGAACGATCCCAGTAGCTGAGCGTTCACAGAAACACTCGAGATCGTGACAAGAAGAGAGATCAAAACGACAACGGAACATGCTAGGGCCTTGCACAACTGTCGGACCTGCCGCCGAGCCGAATCGACCACGTGTTAGATATACGCCTAGCGGCGATCCAGAAATCCTAGTCTTAAGAATGGTGAACTCAGAGAGCGCCACATACCAAGTGGTATCATCCAGAATGCTATCTTGCCGCTGACGGGTCTGGGCGAGAAGTCTCTGCCTAGTATTTCTGAACTACTCAATGAGAGATTTTTTTCTCTTTTCGGCGTAATGCTTGTCCTTGGGAAATCCTAGGAGTCCTTTCTCCTCATACACCTCTCATACTCGGTCGGTCAACAAACCAAGAGCTTCTCACCCTTTACGGCTGCATTCAAACAAACACAACCAGAGGGATCGGAGGAGTGAGAGAGTCCTCATTCTGTGAAAGCTGTCGTCGCAGTCGCCAGGAAGATGCTGGCCATAATGTACGTGATGCTCATCAGAAACGAACCATATCACGGAGAGAACCCTGAACTGACGCAGCAAAAACATAAACGACTCGACACGTTAGCCAATACCGCTTGAGCGCCACGCAGAAGACCATTCGCGGAGACGCATGCATAGCCTACAGACTTTTCATAGATGTGGGTATAGTGGTGCGACCGCTTGAATTTGATCTCGATTTTTTGGGGGAGGGGTGGAGAATAATTATAGGAAAGTACTCAGATGATCCTTCGTGTAACGGATGCAGCGTAAGCATTTTGTTTTGATGATTGCCGTATTATCTTTTGTTATGTATGGTCTGGTTCTGTTTGGTTATCCGCCAATATCCAGATACGTCACCCTTGATTTCAATCTCTCTCACACTGAGTCTGGATCTATTACTTCGGTTTTCGTGCTTGCGTACGCGTTGATGCAGGTACCTGGCGGGTACTTGGCTGATCGATTCGGCGGAGCAAAGACTCTCCTGATCTTCACGGCAGTGGTTGGTTTATCTCCTTTCATCTTCATCATAGGGAACAATTTTGTGATGGCACTCGTTTTCAGAGCTCTTGCTGGCGGCGCCTGCGGCGTGACGTTTCCTTCTGCGGTTCGAGTACTCTCATCCTGGTTCTCGGAGAACGAGATTGACTCGGCAATGAGTGTTTTTGGGGTCGGGCAGGGCATATCCCAAATCGTTTCTTCGGCGTTTTTACCCTTACTAGTTTTGGCGGCCGACTGGAGGCCTCCCCTTATCTTTACCGCGCTGTTTTCTCTTCTCGTGATGACGTTAGCCATCTTTCCTGTCCGATGGTCTTCTCCGATTGAGTCTTCGGTGGACGTGAAAGTTGATGTCAGAGGACTATTTACGCGTAACATGTTAGCTCTAGTCCTTCCTAATTTCGCCTCCCTTGCAATAGTAGTGGGCATCTTTGCGTGGACGCCAGCCTTTCTCACTTCGATTTTACATCTGTCCGATGAATATGCTGGAGTCATTCTGGGTTCTATCGGTGTAGCCACCATGTTGGGCTCCTATGCAGGAGGCATCGTGAATAAATGGCTGGGAAAGCGTCGGACGATTGCCTTGTCCATGAGTCTACTGACGGTTTTTACTTTGCTATTGGGTACCTCAAATTCAGGTTTGATTGCCGCGATGTGGATTTCAGGCCTGGGTTTCGCAGGCATGTTGTTCTTTGCAGCCGACTTTAGCTTGATTCCTTACGCATCGAGGCAGGGTCGTTCAGTAGCTGGCATGACCTTTGGTGTTTTCAACACGTTGAGTCTCATAGGGAGTTTTGTCTCGCCAATCATCGTGGGGTATATCCTAGATTCAACCGGGAATTTCCTCTTAGGATTTGCCTCGATAGGATGCATCGGAGTTCTCGGAGTACTCGGCGCAATAATTCTGCGCACAGATTAGATTGTTGGGAGCCTTTACTTAATACCGTCTATCCTTAACCTGTTCTGTGCGCGTTCTCCCGGTGTGCCCTAGCTGGAGCGGTTAAGTCTTTTCGAAGAGCGAACAGGAGACTGCCCATCCAGCAAACGGACTAAATACAGATTTTAGTCCAGACCCTTCAGAGATGGGGCAGGGGATTCTGACCCCAATTTACCGGTACATATAAACAGATTCAAAACGTAGTTGCTGTTGCTATGAACTAAGTCGCTACAATAGGTGGAATTCGGGTGAGCTGGACCGACAAGCTAATCGTCACCGTCGCGGTAACGGGATCGGCAGAACAGTGGCGGAAAACACCATACCTCCCTATCGAGCCAGAGGAAATCGCCGATTCGGCTGTGAAGGCGTACGAGAAAGGGGCCGCGGTAGCCCATATACATGTCAGAGACCCAGTCACCAAAGCTCCAAACCCAAGAGTGGAACTCTATCGAGAAGTCTTGAAGCGAATAAGAGACAAGTGCGATATGGTAGTTCAACTGACAACGGGTGGAGGAGGACCATACGGCGTTTCGTTTGACCAGAGAATGTGTGCTCTTGACCTTTACCCTGATTTCGCTTCTCTGAATGTGGCCAGTATGACATTCGGTGATGGTGTCTTCATGAACTACCCTGCTGACGTAGAGAGAGCGGCGGCCCTCATGTTAGAGAGGGGAATAAAGCCTGAGGTTGAGTGCTACGACGTGGGCCACGTAGCCCTTGCGGAGCGGCTTAAGGAAAAAAAGCTGTTGAAGAGCCCCCTTCGGATATCGCTCGTGTTTGGGGTAGTCGGGGGGATTCCGGCAACATCAACAAATCTTGTTCATATGATGAATCTCCTTCCGGAGGATTCGCGACCGAACGTCATTTGCATTGGCAAGAACCAGTTCTCGATGCTCACTTTAGCGATAAACCTCGGTGCCGATGCGAGAGTCGGCATGGAAGATAACATCTACTTGTCGAAGGGAGTTCTGGCTAAGAGCAATGCTGAACTTGTGTCTAAGATAGTTGGAATTGCGAAAGAGGTCGGGAAGGAAGTCGCAACTCCGAGTGAAGCTAGAAGCATTTTGGATTTTAAGGGTAAGTTGATGTAGCGATCTCCGAGCAGCTAATAGTATCCCACTCAGATCAAATGTGATTCAACTTGTTTGCTTCGACGATTTGTATCTACTCAAGCAAAATGCGGTTTGGCAGGGATTTTCTTGGGCCCTTTCTAGGATGATGGCGGGATTCTCTTTCGCGAAATAGCGCAGGAGAAAGACCAAGTTTACGTTTCGGGCGCTTTCTTTGAGTTCCGTCGCGACGCCATCGTACCATTATTTGACTTCGAGGATTTGCAGGAATTTCTCCAGGTCCTCTTTGGAGGCTTCGGTCAATTCATTTCGTCTCCAAGAACCTTTTTAGCGGCGGTGCATCTTCCGCTGCACAACTGATATGCCATGCGAAGTTCAAGTTCAGGTTCGGTAGGTTCGAAATGCAGTTCAACTACGCTTTCCAAGCATTTCCCTTACACAGTTAAGTACAAGACATTTATCTTGGGCACTCCTGAACCTCGCGTGATTCAACAGACGATCAAGTGAAGGCTTATCAAATTGGCCACAAGGTTGAGGAAAAATCGCCATCTTAGAGGTTCACGTACACACGGTTGGGGTACGTCGGGCCAGCATAGGGGTACCGGAATGCAGGGAGGAGCCGGCATATCTGGAAGATACAGACACAAGAGGTCACGCCTGATCAGGACCGGGGAATTTGCGCACATGCATTATAAGGGGAAGAAAGGCTTCACTCCAGTTTCCGCAAGCAAGGATCCCGGGCGGACCATTGACTTATGGCAGCTGTCAGGGTTGGTTGACAAACTTGTTGCTGACAAGAAGGCTCAGTTAACGGGGGAGAAGGTTGTGGTGGATTTGAAGGAACTTGGTTTCAGGAAACTGCTTGGGTCGGGCTCTATCTCGCGACCTATTCAAGTTAAAGTGGATGAGTGTTCTGAAGGTGCCGCGAAGAAGCTGAAAGAAGCAGGCGGAGAACTAGTTACCGCTACTGCCGCCAAGTGAAGTTGAATGGTACGCTTTATCGAGCTCTTCAAGCCGATTGCTCGGTTCTTTCCTGATATTAAAGCGCCGGACAGGAAAGTTGCGTTTAATGAGAAAATTTTCTGGACGGCTATGGCGCTCATTATCTACTTCGTAATGTCGCAAACCCCTCTCTACGGAATTGGCAACGCGGGGCTGAACGATCCTCTAGGCTCGCTTAGGGTAATCTTCGCTTCAAACCGCGGCACGCTTATGGAACTTGGAATCGGGCCCATAGTCACCGCCGGCTTGATTCTCCAAGTCTTGGCAGGTTCGAAGATGGTAAACATTGATATGAGCAACCCCGAAGACCGATCACTATTCACCAGCGCGAGCAAGATCCTCTCAGTCGTCATGACAGTTTTTGAAGCTTCAGCTTACATACTCGGTGGGACCTATGGCTCCATCCCCGTGACTACTGAAATCGTGATCATGCTTCAACTAGTCGTGGCAGGACTTATCGTACTGTTGCTTGATGAGCTCCTGCAGAAAGGCTGGGGACTGGGAAGCGGAATCAGTCTCTTCATCGCTGCCGGTGTAGCATCCACAATTTGGTGGGATTCAGTAGCACCGATGGGCCCAATGACAGACGGCAAATACTTAGGCGCATTAATCGCCTTCGCTCAGGGAGTCGGTGGTGGCCTGGTGGGTGTACGAAGCGTCCTTGAGCGCACCGGAGGGCTTCCAGATATGACTGCGTTTCTTACCACGCTAGGTGTCTTCGCGATCATAATCTACTTCAACGGCATGCGCGTTGAAATCCCCGTCTCATATGCGAGGTACCGTGGCTTCCGTGGGAAATTCCCCTTGAAGCTGTTCTATGTCTCAAACATTCCAGTAATCTTCGCCGCCGCTCTCTTCGGTAACATTTACTTTATCTCACAGCTGATCTGGCAGAGGTACAACAACCTCAACGCCAACTTCTGGTTAAACCTGGTTGGCACGTTCACCGTTCAGGGAACTCAATACCAACCGTCGGGAGGGCTCGTCTACTACGTGGTCCCCCCCCAGAGCCTCCAACTCACTATTGCCGACCCGTTGAGAGCCTTGGTGTACCTGGCTCTGTTAATCATGGGCTGCGTATTCTTCGCAGTGACATGGGTTGAGGTTGGAGGCATGGATTCCCGCACAGTTGCCAGGCAGTTGCTGGATTCAGGGATGCAGATCGAGGGGTTCAGGCGATCTGAAGCCCCAATAAGACAAGTTCTAGACAGGTACATACCAGTGGTTACAATTGTAGGTGCTATCCTGATCGGCCTCATTGCTGGAGTGGCGAACTTCATGGGAGCATTCGGTTCTGGGACTGGCATCCTCCTAACGGTGGGCATCATAGAGCAATACTATCAGATCTTGGTGCAAGAGAGGATTACAGAACTCTACCCAGCCGCGAGAGGGTTCCTGGGTGAATAGGCGCTGTCACGGACGGTCGTAGTGACCGGTATTCCCGGCGTAGGGAAAACCACCGTTCTCAACGAGTTACAGGACTTAGCGAAGCAAAATAGAGTAAAGTTAACGGTCATGAACTTCGGGACAATCATGAATGAGATAATGCGCGAGCTCGGAAAAGAGATGAACAGGGACGAGATGAGAGAGCAAGGCATCGAAACTCAGCGGAAAGTTCAGGAGCTCGCAGCCAACGAAATATCAAACCGAGCTGGACAAGGGACGGTTGTGGTCGACACACACATGTTCATTAGGACAAACGTAGGCATGTGGGCAGGCCTCCCCCAGAACGTACTTCAGAGACTTGGCCCGCGACTGTTCGTGCTCATTGAAGCAGATCCTGAACAGATTGCGGGGAGACGAAAGGTTGGCACCGATCGGAAGCGGGAGCAGGCATTAGCTGATGATATTTCATTCGACTTGCAATGGTCGAGAGCTACTGCAGCAGCCTCTGCGGTTGCGACCGGCGCTCCTGTTAAGGTTATAAGAAATGATGCAGGTAAGCAGAAGCAAGCAGCGCAGGAGTTGTTCGAAGCCGTCCGTAAATTAGTCGGGGCCTAATCTTGAAATCTGCAACCAAACCAGTAATCATTGTTTTAGCGTTTCTCATCGCTGTAGCAATTGCCTTCTTTATAGTGCAGCCCTCAGCGGCTCAGCAGACGCCTATTCTAACATCTGGCGCAATTCACGTATATCAGAGCGCGACGACAAATAGCACGACCACAACGACCACGAACTCAAGCGCCCCCTTCGGCTTAGGCTTCATTACTACTCCGGTTGTCGCGTGGGTCAAAGGAGCCCTGACGCCCTATATCGGCAACCCTCCCCAAATTCCCCTCTCCACTCTGTTTACGATCGGAGTAGCTGCTTGCATGGCCATAATTTCGTCCACAGCAGCCAAAGTACTGGTGGATTACGACATGGTTAGGTCAACCATGAAGGAGGTGCAAGCTTGGCAGAAAGAGTTGAACGCGGCAAAGAAAGCGAAGGACGAGCAGACAACATCAAAGCTCATGAAGAAAAGCCAAGCCATGATGAAACAGCAGTCTCGAGCAAGCATGGAACAAATGAAAGTTACCGCCGTGACGTTCGTACCTTTTCTTCTGATATGGTATTTGCTAAACGCTGTGCTCGGAGCCAACACGGTCGCATTTGCCCCATTCCCGCTTCCAATTATGGGCACTTCTCTTAGATTCTTTTACTGGTACCTACTCTGCTCCTTCTCTGTGAACCTTCCACTGATGAGAATTTTCGGAATCGGGATGAGTGATAGCTAGTTGCCAAGACGAGCCCTTCGTAACCGAAACATAAAACGGAAGAACGTAAGACTCCCTGGCGGAGCGAGCGCAATACACTACCATAGAGTAGGCCCCGGCCGCGGCGTGTGCGCTTCATGCGGCTTACCGCTACGCGGCGTCGAACCCAAGTCCCTCAGGAGCGGAGCAAAATCATCAAAACGCCCATCAAGGCCTTTTGGAGGCACACTTTGCCACGCGTGCGTTCGAGAGATGGTTCGACAAGGAACCAGAGTCGGCTAGAATACCTTCGCCCGGGGCGGTTATCACGGGTTTCTGCGATTTTATGACCCAAAACCGGAGGGTTTCATATAGAACGGGCACTCACAGTGCATTGTACATTGTCTTATTCGCGTTTCATCTCCCAGAAATAGGTCCGTGCTGAAATATCGCTCAGCTCGGTCCGGCAGTACGGTCACTACTCTCTTGTCTCGACCAATTTCCTCCAGTACCCCAATTGATGCAAACACGTTGGCACCTGATGACACGCCCACCATGAGACCCAGGTTCGTGGACAATTTCTTAGCCATCTCAACAGCATCGTCGCTCCTGACCCTAACGACCTGGTCTATAACAGACATGTTCACGATTTCAGGAACGAACCCGTCACCGATTCCAGCGATCTTGTGATCCCGCAAATCC
>Ga0181527_1001650_pt1 | contig 22576 bp, 21 predicted proteins | sample PEATcosm2014_Bin_30_FD_119762 | JGI IMG/M metagenome (GOLD analysis project Ga0181527, IMG submission 119762) | Peatland microbial communities from MTU Mesocosm Facility, Houghton, MI, USA - PEATcosm2014_Bin06_60_metaG | ecosystem: Environmental > Terrestrial > Soil > Wetlands > Peat | place...
CAGGCGCGGATGGGGTGTCGCCCAGGTACCGGAGCCAGTGTCGCCCAGGTACCGGAGCCGCGTCCAGAAAGTGTCGCTAAGGAGCCGAAGCCAATGTGTCGCCTAGGTACCGGAACTTCACATCTTTCGGGAACATCCCGTAGTGGAGGTGGCGGGAATCGAACCCGCGTCCTCCAGCTTCTCAACGAGCCTTCTCCGAGCGCAGCCGGTAGCTGTATTTCGGGTCCTGAGCCGCCACCGGCAATTACCCGGGACCCCAGTCACCCTTTGTTGTCCCCGGGGGCCGGGCAACGGTGCCCTTCGGGTGAGTCCTATTGGATGACGCCCGTACCCGACCCTTAGGACTGGGGCCGGACGGACGGGCTACTTATTAAGCAGCCAGCGCGAGCTGAGGCTCGGCGTTTGTTTTTTGTCCCGGCTCTTTAACGTGGCTCCGGGGACCACGGCTCGCTTCTCTCGTATCGACGACCGGAGTCGAAACCGATCACCCCCTTGTAGGTAGCACCCATTCTACCTGTCGCGTGAGCGATGGTGATCAGTCGAAGTTCCGTCGGCTGCCGCGGCCACGACTCTTGCCGGCCGCTCGGGCTGCCTCGCGTGCCGCCTCACGCTCGGCGTCCCGCGCTGCGATGACATGGCGCTTGTCGTAGAGGCGTCGACCCCGAGCAAGAGCCAGCTCAACCTTTGCCCGGCCATCCTTGAAGTAGATGGACAGCGGCACCAAGGTGAGCGACTGTTGCTGGGTACGACCGAGCAACTCGTCGATCTGGCTCCGATGCAACAGCAGTTTCCGCCGCCGGTCAGGGTCGTGAGCGCCAAAACCGGCCGCGTTCTCGTAAGGAGGTACGTGCACACTCAGCAGCCAGGCCTCGCCTTCTTCGATCCGAGCGTAAGCATCGGAAAGCGTGACACGTCCGGCGCGAAGGGACTTGACCTCGCTTCCCTGAAGGGCGATGCCGCACTCGAAGGTCTCGAGAATGTCGTAGTCGTGGCGAGCGCGTCGGTTGCGGGCAACCGTACGGTAGCGGCCGTCCTCGATGCTCTGTCTGGATCGTTTGGACCTGCGCCCTGGTCCTTTGGCCGCGGCCACGTGCGGAGGGTAGTGGAGGAAGGGGGGTAGGGGAGAAAGGGGAGCGGTGGAGGGGAAGGGGTGCGGTGAGCGTGCCCCTATACCCTGGGAGTTCACGCGCTGCTTTCCCGCTCGGAAAGTTGCGGCCTCGGCCAAGCTCTACGCGACATCGACCCCGTGCTGCGCGCGTACCGCATGGCAGACGGCCACGTGAACGAGGCGTCAGTCGTCGTCGAGATCGACGGGCCCCGGTAGAATACTGACCGAAATCGTCGACAATCGCCCGTATCGTCCGTCGTGAGGAGCCCACTTGCTCAGGGAGCGCGTAGCGGAGAGATGGGAAGATAGAGAGAGGACGCCATGCCCGTCGAAGTGCGCTTGCCCACGGTTCTTCGCCCTCACGCCGATGGGCGGACGATCGTCTCGGCGAGAGGCGTCACGATCGGGGAGGTGCTGACCGACTTGACGAGCAGCTATCACGGCATGGCCGGGCAGCTACTCACCGACGATGGGAGCTTGCAGGGGTTCGTGAACGTCTACGTGAACGACGAAGTCCGCTACCTGGACCGGCTGGACACACGCCGCTGGTCGGCGTGAGTCAATTCAGCCCGAATCGGGAGGTTCGCATCCTGGTGAAGCTCGAGGGGACGCCGGACGATCCACTTCTGAGCCGATGAGTCGACAGGCAGCGCCCTTTCGTCCGGACAGCGTAGAACGGTTCCGGATAACCAGCTTCGAAGTCGACCCTAAGAGCACGACTGCCGTGCTTCGTTACGCACTCGACGACAAGTATCACTTCGAGGAGCGCGTCGACTTCGGCCGGGCAGGTCCACATCTGTCTCCAGGGAAGGAGCATGGCCTCGACAGGGTCGTACGCCTTCTTCACCTGGTGGCTGGCGTCAGCTACTACAAGACAGCTGCCCCACGCCGCATCGTGGTGGAGACCGGCACGTTGACTCGAGCCGAGATGCGTCTCTGTCATGACATATACGACAGGGGCATGCGTGAGTTCGCCTACCGAAATGGTCTCACAGTGCCTATGGATCTGGAGATCTCCGCGTCGAGCGGCCAACACGAGAGCCATGGTGAGAGTCGTGACGAGAGTCGTCCGGCGATCTCCGTCGCCGAGGCGCCCGAGCCGGGTGTCGCCGTTCCTATCGGCGGCGGTAAGGACTCGATCGTCGTGCTCGAAGCCTTGAAGCCGAGCGAGACGAAGGACCCACGGGACCCGAAGGATCTGCGTCCCGTGCTCGTTTCGGTGAATCCCAACCCCGCGGTGGAACGAATCGCATCCATCTCCGGGCTCGACTTGGCGAGGATCCGGCGGACCCTCGATCCGCTCCTGTTGGACTTGAACGAACGAGGCGCCCTCAACGGGCATGTGCCGGTGACGGCGATCATCTCCCTCTTGAGCGTTGCCGGTGGATATCTCTACGGGTACGACACCACGGCTATCGCGCTCGAGAGCTCGGCCGACGCTCCCACGAGGGTGCTCGGCGAGGAGCGGGACGAGGCAGAGGTGAACGGCGTGGACGTCAACCACCAGTGGAGCAAGTCGGCCGAGTTCGAGACCCAGTTGCAACAAGTCCTGCGTGAGTCTGTACACGAGTCGATCCGGTTCTTCTCGCCGCTCAGGATGTTCACCGAGCTCGAGATCACCGGCGCGTTTGCCACGTTGACCCCGTACCTGTCTGCCTTCAGGAGCTGCAACCGGGCCTCTCGGATGTCCGCGCCGGTTGACGGCTGGTGCCTCGCTTGTCCCAAGTGCCGATTCGTGTTCCTCGCCCTCGCCACCGTTCTCGCGCGTGGAGAAGTGACAGAGATCTTCGGTGCAGATCTGCTCGACGACGATGCCCAGGCAGAGGGCTTCTTCGACATGCTCGACGCGCGACGCAAGCCCTTTGAGTGTGTAGGCACGGTGGAGGAGGTTGCCCAGGCACTTCGTCAGTTGCTGGCGGACCCCGCGTGGTCCGGTGCCGCGGTGATAGAGCGGATCCGACCTGCGGTCGAGGAGCTGCCGGTCGCCGGTCGGCGCGTCCACGCGTCGGCGGGCGAAGTGTTCGCCGAGGTCCGACGTGCCATGGCAAAGGCAGCTCTCACTTGATCTCACTTGAGCGCACTCACCAGTGCTCGGCGCGCCGGGTGAACCGGTCGGCGAAGATGGTGGTGGCATGAGCGCGCCTTCGTCCGTCACCGGCATGGAGCGCCTGAGAGCGTCGCGCGTAGCGATCTGGGGCACCGGAGCCGAGGGGCTCGGCGTGGCGAAGGCCGCCCTCGAGCACGGTGCCGACGTCGTCTTCGTGGACGACCGGGTGGGGGAGAGCAGATCCACTTCGGCGAGCGGCGGATCTGTTTCGGTGAACGGTGTTGCCGTTCCTCTGCGTTCCCCGACGGCTCTCGGCGAAGGGCAATTCGACTGTGTGGTGCGCTCTCCAGGAGTTTCGGTCTACCGCGAGGAGCTGCAGAAAGTCCTTGCGGCAGGGTCCACCGTTACATCGGCGACCGCGATGTGGCTCGAGGACTTCTCGGACAGTCGCGTGATCGGTGTGACGGGGACGAAGGGGAAGACCACGACCGCGTGGCTGACTGCGATCGTGCTGGAGGCATGCGGCTTGCAGGTGCGACTCGGGGGGAACATGGGTACGCCGCTCACCGAGCTGTACGACGAGGAACCGAGCGACGTGTACGTCGTGGAGATCTCGAGCTTCCAGGGAGCCGATGTGAAGGTGTCACCGGCGGTGGGTGTGCTGACCCTTCTGGCACCTGATCATCTCGACTGGCACGGGACCTACGACAGGTACGTGCGCGACAAGCTCAACCTCTTCGATCATCGCCAGGACGTCGCTCTGGCGGTGAGCTCGTCGAGCCCGGACGCGATCGTCAGAACAGCTCGCTACTCGCGACGTGTCCTCTACGGGAGCGAGGGGCGGATCACGGTCCGCTGTGGGCAGGTGATGCTCGACGGCGAGCTGTTGGTGGATCTCGAGGTCTCAGCGCTGGCGCTTCGCGGCGAGCACAACCAGGTGAACCTTTGTGGGGCCCTGACCGCGTGCATGCTCGAGGAAGGTCACCTCCCCTCTCCCGAAGTTCTCGAGCAGGCGCTCGAGAAGATGCCCGTCCTTCCGAGCCGGCTCGAGACGGTGGGCGTCAGTGGCGGGATCGAGTTCGTGAACGACGCGCTGGCCAGTAACCCTGCAGGCACGGTGGCGGCGCTTCGCACCTTCGCGCGAAGGCCGATCTGCCTGATCGTCGGAGGCCAGGACCGCGCAGTCGATCTCGACCCCCTGGTGCGCGCGATCGAGGACGCGCGCCCGCCACCTGCGATCGTGTGTCTTCCGGACCTCGGGGAGCGGTTGAGTGTCGAGCTCGCCTCGTCGGGTTCGCGGGTCACCTGCGTCGGGGCTCCGACCGTGCGCGACGCGGTTCTACAGGCGCGCGCACTGCTCGGTGACGAAGGGGTCGTGTTGTTCTCGCCCGCAGCTCCGACACCTCACGTCGAGGGCACCTACGTCCAGCGCGGTGCATCCTTCAACGAGGCGGTGGCAGAGCTCGGAGGTTCACGCGCGTGATCACCCTGACCGTGCTCGGCTGTGACGGCAGCTACCCAGGCCCCTCGGGGGTTGTGAGCGGGAAAGGCCCGGGCGGCGCCGCGAGCGGGTACCTCGTGCGATCGTGGGGCTCGGGCACCGCGTTGTGGATCGACGCGGGCCCCGGGACGTTCGCCAACCTGCAGCGCTTCTGCGACCCGCTACGCCTCTCGGCGGTCGTGCTCACCCACGAGCACGTCGACCACTTCAGTGACATCGAGAACCTCCTGACGGTCGGGCGGTGGGTGCCCGGTTTTCGGCGCGAACCGATTCCGGTCTTTGCCTCCCCGGGCATTCGAGCCAAGCTCAGTCGGGAGATCGACGGGATCCTCGATTGGCGCGAAGTGGGCGACGGTGAGGGGGTGCGAGTCGGTGACTTGCAGATCAGTTTCTCGCGCACGGAGCACCCGCCGGTCACCCACGCTGTCCGTGTCGAGGGGGCGGGAAGCGCCCTGGGGTACTCTGCCGATTCCGGGCCGGGATGGTCGCTCGAGGCTCTCGGTCCGGGGCTCGACCTCGCTCTGTGCGAGGCCACCTACACGAGTGACTACCAGGGGACGGCAGGGCACATGACGGGACACGAAGCGGGGAGCACGGCGAGAGCGGCGTCAGTCCGGAGACTCGTGATCACCCATCGGTGGCCCACGATCTGCGCTGAGGACGTTCGTGCCGAGGCCGCTGAGGCGTTCGGCGGCCCGGTGGAGCAGGCCGCGGTCGGGCGTGGGTACTCGTTTTGATCGAGAAGTGCTTGACGCAGGTGTAGGCGTGACGGTGCTTGACGCAAGTGAGGGCGAGACGGTGATCGACGCAGGGAGAGACACGTGGGCGAGTCGGAAGCGAGCGAACCAGTGAGCACAGCAGGCGCGCCGGACCGTAGGGCTCTGCGAGGCGACGGGAGGACACTCGACGAGCTGCGCCACGTCACCTTCTTGCGCGACTTCACCGAGCTCGCCGCCGGTTCGGTACTGGTCCGTATGGGCAAGACGATGGTGCTCTGCACCGCTTCGGTGGAGGATCGCGTCCCCCCCTGGATGCGTGGTGGCGGAAAGGGTTGGGTGACCGCCGAGTACTCGCTGCTCCCGGGCTCCTCAGCCGAGCGCGTCGGGCGTGAAGCGGCCAGAGGTCGCCAGTCGGGGCGGACCCAGGAGATCCAACGCCTGATCGGGAGGTCGCTTCGCTCTGTGACCGATCTGGTGGCAATGGGCGAGTTGCAGGTGACCGTGGATTGTGACGTCTTGCAGGCCGACGGGGGGACGCGCACAGCCTCTATCTGCGGCGCGTACGTGGCGTTGCACGACTGTTTCACCCGCCAGATGCAGAAAGGCCTTGTGAGCGTCCATCCACTTGAAGACGCGTGCGCCGCAGTATCCGTGGGGGTCGTCGACTCGGTCTGCATGTTGGACCTCGACTACTCCGAGGACTCGAGGGCGGAGGTCGACATGAACGTGGTGATGACTGGCAGCGGGCGTTTCGTCGAGGTGCAGGGCACAGCGGAGAAGATGGCATTCAGTCGCAACGAGCTCGACGAGATGCTCGGGCTGGCCGAGAAGGGAATCCTCTCCTTGCTTGATGCGCAGCGAACCGTGATCGCCGAGGCTCCTCGTCCCAGGTGAGCATCAGAGGCCCTTCGTCCGGCTACGGTCCGGTGTCTCGCCTGCGCCTCGTCCTGGCCACCGCCAACCCTGACAAAGTGGCAGAGATCGTCGACATCGTCAGCGCCTGCGCCGGTGAACGCGTCGAGCTCGTTGTGTGCCCCGAAGGGACAGTGGAAGTGGAGGAGACCGGCGACACGCTCGAGGAGAACGCACGGCTGAAAGCCAGTGCACTGGTCGAGCTGACCGGCATGCCCGCCGTGGCCGACGACACCGGGCTGGAGGTCGACGCGCTGGGCGGGGCGCCGGGAGTGTGCTCGTCGCGCTACGCGGGAATGGCGGGCAAGTACGACGAGAACGTGACCAAGTTGCTCGCAGAGCTGGAGGCGGCGGGTGCCACGACCGAGAAGGATCGCAGGGCGCGGTTTCGCACGGTGACCGTCGCGTGCTTTCCCGACGGCCACGAGGTGCTCGCCGACGGGGTGGTCGAGGGGGTGATCGCCTTCGAACGGCGCGGCGCCGGTGGCTTCGGATATGACCCGGTGTTCGTGCCGGCGGGCCACGAGCAGACCTTTGCCGAGATGCAGCCGCAGCAGAAGCACGCGATATCGCAGCGTGGCCGAGCCTTCAGGGCTTTGGTGATCGCGCTGCTCGAAGACGTCGATTCTCGAGGAGCGTGACCGGGGCTCAGCCCGGCCACGCGTACCCGCGTAACCGGGCGGCTCCCCGGTTCGGACATGAGGGTGGGTGGGGGACCCTCAGTCGCTGTGTCGCCCTGCCGGGGGAACGGGCCGGCAGATGGACACCCCGATCAGTTCTGTCACACCGTACGGCCCGCCCGATAGGGACCAAAGGCCCTAAAAGACGCTACGGTCTTGCCCCAAGATCGCGCTGCATGTCTGGGCCTGATGGCCGCGAGTGGCACGAGGGGAGGGACGATGTCCGAAACAGCTCGCAAGAGCATCGTCGGACAGCCGGTCAACAAGTCCACAGTAGTCATAGAGCGAGGGCCGGTGTCGAACTTTGCCGCGGCCGTGTGCGACTCCGACCCCGTCTACCGCGACCTTGAGGCTGCCAAGGAGGCAGGATTCGACGCGATCCCGGTGCCGCCCACCTATCCCTTTGCAATGAGCAACTGGGGCCAGTTCCCCGAGCACCAGCCAGTGGACCTTCCCTCGGGCAACCCACTCGATCAACTCTTCGGACCGCTCATGGCAGAAGGGGGCATCATCCTCCACGGGGAACAGGAGTTCGAGTACCACCGGCCCGTGGTCGTCGGTGACGTCCTGACTGGTGAGAGCATCATCATCGACACCTACACCAAGGAGTCGAAGGGCAGGACGATGACTTTCGTCGTCACCGAGACAGTGTGGAAGGACAACTCCACGGGGGAACCGGTAGTGACGTCCCGTTTCAACTTCTTCCACCGGTCCTGAGTCAGAGTCGAGCGGTCCTGAGCAGGAGGTCGAGATGCTCGACAAGGCGTTGCACTTCGAAGACGTGAACGAAGGCGACGAGGCGCCGGTAAAGACCCACGTACTCACTCGTACGGACTTCGTGCGCTACGCGGGAGCGTCGGGCGACTACAACCCGATACACCACGACGAGACGTTCGCCACGGCCGCGGGCCAGCCGAGCGTCTTCGGCCACGGCATGTTCTCCATGGGCCTACTCGGCACGGCTCTCACCGACTATGTCGGCCCAGGACGCCTGACCCGTTACCAGGTACGTTTCAGCCGCCACACCTGGCCCGGCGAGAAGCTGAGGACCAAGATCGTCGTGAAGGCCAAGCGTGTCGAGGACGGCAAGCACATGGTCGATATGGACTGCAGCCTGGTGAACAGCGAGGGCGAGGTGAAGGTCGTAGGAGAGGCGACCGCGCACCTGCCTACCAGGGCATGAGCACCTGGCGATTGCCTGTCCTTGCACCTGGCTGAGTCCGAATCCTGCTGACGCCTGTGGCGTCCAGGCACCGCCGCATCACCCCAACTTGGGCCAGGAGGTTCGCGCGGGGATCCGATGACCCCGCCCTCTTCCAGAGGGCGGGGTCATAACCTCGTCGGCGGCACGCGGTACCTGTCCCGCCGCTGACCGTGGCCTGATCGGCCCTATTCGTTCTTCAGGATCAAAGGAAGGCGAAGGGCGGGATTCCCGTAGCGCGATTGGCAAAGAGCTTGGACTTGTTGGCTGCTAGCTCCTTCGGGGTCCATCTGGAGTCGCGCTTGAGCTCCCCGGCGGGTGCCCAACCCTGCAAGACCCATATCGACCCGCCGAAGACCACGAAGTTCTGTCCCGAGATGTCCGAAGCTTCGTCACTCGCGAGGAACGTGACCATCGGAGCGACGTTCGCGGGGGAGAACGGGTCGAACTTTCCTTCCTCGATCTTGCCCATCTCTCCGAAGACATCCTCGGTCATACGCGTCCGGGCCCGAGGCGAGATCGCGTTGACTGTCACGCCGTAGCGCTCGAGCTCCCGAGCGAAGATGATCGTCATAGAGGCGATCCCGGCCTTGGCTGCGCCGTAGTTGACCTGGCCGACGTTGCCGAAGAGGCCGGATTCGGAAGCGGTATTGATGATGCGCCCTGAGACTTCCTCTCCGGCCTTGGAGCGGCTGCGCCAATGAACCGCCGCAAAGTGCGACATGGAGAAGTGCCCCTTCATGTGGACCCGGATCACGTCGTCCCAATCCGACTCGTCCATGTTGAAGCTCATCTTGTCCCGGAGGATCCCTGCGTTGTTCACGAGGACGTCGAGCTTCCCCCAGGTCTCCACGGCCTGGTTGACGAGGCTCTGGGCGCCGGCCCACGAGCTCACGTCGTCGGTGTTGATGGCGGCCACCCCGCCCGCGCTGCCAATGTCCTCGACGGTCTGCTCGGCGGGACTGCGGTCCACGCCTTCACCCGAACGTGCCGCGCCTACGTCGTTCACGATCACTTTGGCGCCTTCGCTGGCCAGTAAAAGGGCCTCCTCCCGCCCAATGCCTCGTCCAGCGCCGGTGACGATGGCGACCTTCCCGTCGAGCATTCCCATGGTGTCCTCCTTGCCTTTCTGGCTCTTCCGGCCACTTTGAAGTGGGGCCAGGTACCCAAGCAGCATGGCCGACTTTCCAGGCCAGGGTCAAAGTCCGAGGGAAGGTCGCCACCTGGCAGCACCGATCAGGAAGTTCGTGGGTGGAGCTCTGACAGTGATGACTACTGCTTGGATCCGCGTGGCGAGGTCCGTGGGTTCAGATCGACGGCAAGATCTGCCTCGCCAGCGCGTTGATGTCGTCGAAGGTGGCGGACGCGGTTATCAGGAGCTCTGTGCTGCCCTTCAGCACCACGAGGGTGTTGCTCTGGGATCGCCCCGAGCCCACCTGCGAGGAGTAGGCCGCGTCAGCCAACCCGGGCACATCGGTGGTCAGCTCGCCATTTTGTTGGGATCGCTGCTTGTCAGCTGCGAAAGTCGAGGCGTCCTCGCCAGTCTGGAAGCGAACGATCACAGATCCCGGGGATCCGTTGTACGTGCAGACCGTGACCGGACCGTTGACCTGCGAGGAGGGGCTCTGGACGTTGAAGCCGAGAGCGTCGTTCACCTCCGAGGCAGGGACCAGGCCGCACGAAGGGGTGCTCGGCGTGGACGTGCTGGTCTCGGCGCTCTGCTCGGCGCTCGAGGTGGGGCTTGCCTCGCGTGTGGTGGTAGTGCTGCGCGAACTGGCCTTACCAGGCGGCTTGCTCGAGCTGGAACATCCCGCCAGAACCAGGGTGATGGAGGCGAGTGCCACCCCGGGGAGCCGGACTGCGCGCTTGCGGAGATGCGACGGGTGGCTGCGGCTTCTCATGGTGCGGGCGAGAGTGCGGGCGAGAGTGCGGGCGAGAGGACTCGAACCTCCACCCCCGAAGGGACCGGGACCTAAACCCGGCGCGTCTACCAGTTCCGCCACACCCGCGCTATTTGCCGTGCCCATGTGTTCGTATACGAGCTCAGCCTAGTTGGCGGTCCCTGGGAGGTTCCGGGATGAGGCAATTCCTTCTTCGCCGAGGTCCTTCCTCGCCGAGGGCGGGTCGCCTTGGAGCAGAGTCGTGACGAACGCGGCCGGAGAAGACCGAGCGCGCCAAACGATGAGCGGGCCCTCTCGGCATCCGGGTAGCCTCGGAGTCATGTCCAAGCAGATCCTTCGAGCCGAGTCAACGTCTTCGGGGCCGGCGTCGACCACCATGCGGACGCCCATGCCCTCCGACCTCGCTGTTGCCGACGTCTTCCAGCGGCTACTCAAGGAACGCATCATCTTCCTGGGGACGGCAGTCGACGAGACCCTGGCGAACCTCGTCTGCTCGCAGCTCCTGCTGTTGGCTTCCGAGGACGCCGACCGGGACATAGCGCTCTACATCAACTCCCCCGGCGGGTCGGTGACCGATGGTCTCGCCATCTACGACACCATGCAGTACATCAGCTGCGACGTGAGCACCATCTGCGTCGGTCTGGCGGCCTCGATGGGGCAGTTCCTGCTCTGTGCAGGGACACCCGGCAAGCGTTTCGCGCTCCCACACAGCCGCATCCTCATGCACCAACCGTCGGGTCAGATGCAGGGCCAGGCGACGGACATCGCGATCCAGGCCGAGCAGATCGTCTACTTGAAGCGGATGATGGCAGAGCGCATCGCCTTTCACACCGGACAGACGGTCGAGCGCATCGAGGCAGACTCCGACCGTGACCGGTGGTTCACGGCCGAGGAGGCGAAGGGATACGGGTTCATCGATCGGGTGATCGAGCACTCGGTTGCCGAAGTGGCCCAGTAGCGCCCTTCCGCCAGACCTTCTGGGCGGCGCCCGCTCGTCCGGGCAAGCGATGGAGATCCCTCACAGTCTCGTACATCGGTTATCGATCCATCCCAGGTAGCCTCTTGAAGATGACCGACGTGCGGGCTCATGAGGCCTCTGAGACACCGACCGACGAGGTGACCGAGGAGGCTGGCAGTTCGCAGGGCCCGGCGGTGACCGTCGCGGAGCGCAACCTGGAGCGGCGAGCAGCGAAAGCCGCGGCGCGCGGTCACAAACCGATGCGAGTCGTCGCCGCCAGGGTGAGCTTGCGGCAACGGATCATCGACCTGTGGCGATCCCGAGAGCTCTTCGTGTTCCTGGTGCGCAAGGAGATAAAGGTCAAGTACAAGAATTCGTTCCTCGGGTTCCTGTGGTCGATGCTGAACCCAGCCCTGACCCTCGCTGTCTTCTACGTGCTCTTCACGTTCTTCCTGCCAAATGGGATCCCGAGGTTCGTCATCTACATGTTCTCCGCCATCCTGGTGTGGAACTTGTTCCAGACAGCGGTGCTCAGTGGGACCTCGACGATCGTAGGGAACGCCGGGATAGTGAAGAAGGTCGCCTTTCCCCGGGAGATCCTGGCCCTTGCTTCTGTCGGCTCGGCCTTCGTGTTCTTCCTGTTCCAGTCCATCGTCCTGATGATCTTCATGGTGGTCTTCTGGCACCGTCCGTACTGGAGCGCCATATGGCTCCTGGTGCCGGCGTTGGCGGCCATACTGGTCTTCGCCGCCGCTTTGTCGGTGTTCCTCTCGGCAGTGAACGTCTACCTGCGTGACACCCAGCACCTGGTCGAGGTGCTTCTCATGGCATGGTTCTGGGCAATCCCCGGCATCTACGCATTCTCGGGGCGTGTCCATGACGGGCTCTTCCACCACTCGATACTCAGGATTCCCGGCACCCGCCTGATCTGGTTCTACTTCGCCAACCCGGTCACTCCTGTGGTCATGACCTTCCAGCGGGTCTTCTGGAACATCAACCACCCGATCTCGACGGTCGCCTCGCTCGTTAACGGGAAGAAGGTTCATCTGCCGATCCCGCATGGAGTGTTGGCGCACTACTCGATCGGGTGGTACCTGTCGGCGGACCTGATCGTGCTCGGCGTGTCGCTCGTCCTGCTGTTCGGGGCGTTGATCGTCTTCGGCCGGCTCGAGGGCAACTTTGCCGAGGAGCTCTGACACACCGTGGGTGCGAACACCGCCGTCGACGTCGTGGACGTTTCCAAATGCTTCCGGCTGTACCACGAGAAGTACTACTCGCTGAAGGAGCGGGTGCTGCACATCGGGCAGAATCCCCACGAGGACTTCTGGGCACTTCAGAACGTCAATCTCGAGGTCAACGAGGGGTACACGGTCGGCATCGTCGGCCGCAACGGCTCGGGTAAGTCGACTCTGCTCAAGTGCATCTGTGGGATCTTGCAACCGACGAATGGCAAGGTCATCGTGCGAGGACAGGTCGCCGCCGTCCTGGAGCTAGGGGCCGGTTTCCAACCGGAGCTCTCGGGCCGGGAGAATATCTACTTGAATGCCTCTCTCCTCGGCCTTTCGACTCGAGAGGTAGACAGGCGCTTCGACGAGATCGTGGCCTTCGCCGAGTTGGAGCAATTCATCGACAACCAGGTGAAGTACTACTCGTCTGGCATGTACGTCCGCCTTGGGTTTGCAGTGGCGGTGAACGTCGATCCAGACGTGCTCGTGATCGACGAGGTGCTGGCCGTCGGCGACGAGAACTTCGCGCGGAAGTGCCTCGCTCGCATCAAAGAGTTCCAGGACGACGGGCGAACGATCGTGTTCGTCACGCATTCCTCGGATCTCGTCTGTCAGGTTTGCGACCGCGGCATGGTCTTGGAGGAAGGCAAGGTGCTGGGCGAGGGAACCGCTGCCGAGGCGATCCACCTGTACCACGACCATTTGCTCAAGTCCGGCAACGATGTCGAAGTGGACGTCTCAGAAGCCGAGGTGGAAGCCTTCCAGTCGAGGCGCCGGCCGATCCTGATAACCGCGATCGACCTAGAGCACCCAGGCACGGGAAGCCGTCCGTACCTGTTCCCGGGCGAGTCCCTCGCCGTGCGCGTGATGTTCGAGGCCACGGAGCCCGTGGGTGGCGTCGTGTTCAACATCGAGATCCTCGCCCACAGTGGCGAGCTTGTCTTCGCCTCGGATACCGCAATACTGGACAAGCCCTTCGACGCCGCTGTCGGGAGCGGGTGTGTGGACTTCTCCTTCGACGCGGTCCCCTTGCTCGAGGGGTCCTACACAGTCGGGGTTGGGATAACCAGTGACCGGGGGATCATCTATGACCGGTGGGAGCAGAAAGTGTCGTTCGACGTGATGAACCCCGGCCGCTCGCGCGGCACCGTGGCCCTCGACCTGCGTGCCGACTTCCGAGCTGTCAATTTTAGCTGAACATGACGGTGAAGCCTGGGAGAGATCGACGGTCTCGAACTGTGAAAGCGAATACAGGGGGACCATGAGCGTGCGGTTTGCTGCTCTGCCCGCTGCCCTGGTGGGGCTACTCGTGCTGTCTCTGACGTTCCCGGCTGTGCCTGCGGCGTCGGCGGCGACGGCAATGGTGCGTAGTTCCGGCAGCGTGCCGGCCGTTCCCCGAGGAAGCCACGCCGTCGGCGCGCTCCCGGGTACCACGATGCTCTCCGTGGACGTGGTACTTCGCCCACGCGACCAGGCGGCCCTCGATGCTTTTGCCGACGCAGTGTCCACTCCCGGGTCGCCGATGTTTCGTCAGTACATAGCTCGAGGCGAGTTCGCGGAGAAATTCGGGCCAACACGTTCCGCGATCTCGGCGGTCCGGTTGTGGCTGTCGGGTAAGGGCCTCACTGTGGGTACTACTTCTACGGACGGTCTCATAATCCCTGTACAGGGTCCGGCGGCGACGATGGCGAGCGCATTCGGGATCGGCTTCGAGCGCTATCGGCTTCCGTCGGGACGTGTGGTTCGCGTGCCGACTGCCGAGCCGCTCGTGCCGGCAGACCTCGCAAGTGTCCTCACGGGGATCGTCGGTCTCGACGACCTGGCTCGGCCGACGCCCGAGCTCGTGCGCGGTACGAGTAACAGAGGCACCGGCAAGTCCGGCGGGAGCGACTCTGCGTCGCCTGGTACCAATGGCACATCCCAACGCAACGCCCAGGCGGCTTCCGGTCCCCAGGCGAGCTGCGCGGCGATGACGGACGCGGGGCTGAGCGCCACACAGCTCGCTCAGGCCTACTCCTTCTCGGCCGTGTACGGCTGGGGCGACGAGGGTCAGGGCAGCACGATCGGTATCTACGAGCTCGAGCCGTATCTGCCGAGTGACGTCGCGACATACGAGAGCTGCTACTCGCCGCCGATCACAGCATCGGTCTCCCCGGTGCCAGTCAACGGGGCAAATCCAAACGAGAACGCCGGTTCGGACGAATCGGCGCTCGACATCGACATGGCCGTGGGAATGGCACCACAGGCCACGGTCAAGGTCTACGTAGGCTCCGACAGCGGCGACGACGCTTCGAACGCAGAAGTGATCAACACCTACGCGGCGATGGTCGACCAAGACTTCGTCAAAGTGATCTCGACGAGCTGGGGGGAGTGTGAGCTGGATCTGGGTTCGTCCCAGATTCAGGTGGAGGCATCGCTCTTCGCCGAGGCCGCAAGCCAGGGCCAGAGCGTGGTCGCCGCTAGTGGGGACTCAGGCTCCGAGGACTGTTTCGGCGACGGCACCTCCCAAGCTCAGGTCCTTCAGGTCGACGACCCCGCCAGCCAGCCGTGGGTCACAGGTGTCGGAGGCACGACGCTCAGTTCCCTCGGGCCGCCGCCTACAGAGCAGGTGTGGGACAGCTCGGTCGGCGCCGGGGGAGGGGGCGTATCGAGCGAATGGACCATGCCCTCCTGGCAGAGCGGCCCAGGGGTGCAGAATCCGTTCACGGCATCTTCTCTATGTCCGTTGAGCTCGGGCACGGGCACGCGATCGTGCCGAGAGTCACCGGACGTTTCGGCGGATGCCGACCCGGAGAACTCGCCCTTCGCCGAGTACGCCGGTGGATCCTGGACGACGGTCGGAGGCACGAGCATGGGCGCTCCCCTCTGGGCGGCACTGGCGGCACTGGCCGACGAGGAGGCCGCCGCCCAGCCCCACAAGGGTCCTGCCGCCACTGTGGGCCTGATGAACCCCGCCCTCTACCAGGCCGCGCTGGCTGGCACCCCTGCATTCAACGACATCACCTCGGGCAACAACCAACTGCTCCCCCCTTACCTGCCGACCGACACCGACGAGAACCCCCTCGGGGGAGGGCCCTACTATCCCGCGACGACTCACTACGACCTGGCCTCGGGGCTCGGGACACCGATCGCGAGCGAGCTGGTTCAGGACCTTGGCAACGCTCTCGTGGCGCCGTGCAGCTCCTACACGGGTTCTCAGGCGTTCGTGTGCGCCGTCTACGTAGACCTGCTCCGCCGATCGCCGGACTCCGGTGGGCTCTCGTACTGGGCCGGCGCGCTCGCAAGTGGGGAGAGCAGTGCCCAGGTCGTCTACGCCATCGCCACCAGCAGCGAGTACAGAAACAACCTCGTCTCGGGCTGGTACCAGACGTTCCTCGATCGTGTGGCCGACGCGGGTGGGCTCTCGTACTGGATGGGTGCTCTCGGCTCGGGGTCGACCGACGAGCAGGTGATAGCACGCATTCTGGGATCATCGGAGTTCTACGACTTCGACTGCGGGAGCAGCCCGGACGGGTTCGTCAGCGCCATCTACGAAGACCTGCTCGGCCGATCGCCGGACTCCGGTGGGCTCTCGTACTGGGCCGGCGCGCTCGCAAGTGGGGAGAGCCTTGCCCAGGTCGCCTACGCCATCGCCACGAGCAGCGAGTACCGAGACAACCTCGTCTCGGGCTGGTACCAGACGTTCCTCGATCGCGCGGTCGACTCCGATGGGCTCGGGTACTGGATGGGTGCTTTCGGCTCGGGGTCGGCCGACGAGCAGGTGATCGCAGCGATCTTGGGCTCAGCGGAGTTCTACGCAGACGCCACGAGCTGACCAGGGCCCAGGTGGTGACCGGTCGTCTCTGTGACGGTGATGCCGCACAAAGCGGCCCCAGGCGCGACCTCCCACACGGTGAACTCGGCGATCCGCAGCTTCGCATTTGTTGCCAGTCCGGCTCTTTGGGGAGACGTCATTACGTGTGACCCGCCGGCCACGAGGACGAGCGCGTGCCCACCGGGCCCTACCCCCAGGCGCGACGAACGTTCGTAGTACAGCAGGCCATCGTGTTCGACGAACCGGATCGCGAACGACGTGGACAAGCATGCCGAGGACCTACCAGGCGAATCGACGAACGCCACTTGCAGCTTTGGGAGTGCGGAACCGGCGATTCGAAAGAGCGTGGACGCGCTCGGCGCAGCGGCATCTCGAGCCGAGACGGAGCGGCTGGAATCGGCGACGATCGCGAGCACGTCGCGCTGAGGGTCGACCGAGCGCCCGAGCGCCCCGAGCGCATCGTCTGCCCTGTCGGCTGCAGTGATGGCCGCGACAGTGTCGGGGTACGGGGCTCCGTAGTCCGACTGGGAAATCCAAAGACCGCTGAACGTTCGAGCGAAGCTCCCCGGCAATATCCCAGGCGACTCGAGGAACTGCTCGCAGTTGACCAGACAGGCCGCGGTGACTGCGATGGTTGCCACAACTGCCCCTGAGAGGCGCAGGGCGCGAACGCGGTGGCGCAGCAGTCGCGACAAGGGCCACAGTGACAGCACGGTCGCCGCCGGCAAGTATGACAGGACCGCTCCGCCGCTGGGGAAGCGACCGGCGACGACGATGGCCAAGGGAGGCACGATCGCTGCCGCGAGAATGGCACTGCTTCGTTGGTACCACGGCCTTCTCGAGGTGTCGAGAGCCAAGTCCGCGCGCGAGTCGGTACCACTCCAGATGCGCCTGCTCGCATCGCCGGCGGGTCTGCGAGTCGTGAGACGCGCCACGCCCAGCACTAGCACTGTCACGACAGCAAGAGCGATCGCCGGCCACAGGGACAGGAGGCTGTAGGCGCCGAAGACACCGAAGTTGGTCGCCGCAGCCGACCCGCTATAGAAGACAGACGAGGCGTGAGCCGACGAGCTCAGCTCGGCTCTAAGAGCATGCGTCCACGCCTGCAGGTGCCCGGGCTGGACCCAGACCATTGGCACGAACCACACCGCGATCGAGACCACGCCGGCGAGCACCGCTACGAGCAGTTGGCGAGTGCTGCGGATGCTGGCGCTCAGCGCCATGAGCGCCAGCAGCGCGAACATCGGCAAGACCCACGGCATGAACCCGGTGGCGATCCCCAGGATCACCACCGCGACGATCCCGTGACTGGTACCGCGACGGGCCAAGCGGGCAAGGACGACCAGAAGCGTCCCGACCAACGCGCAGAAGCTGTACGTCGAGACGGTCGAGCCGTTGAACCACGACACAGGGGTAGACGCCACGAGCGCTGCGGCGGCGAAGCCCACCCATCGGCCCACGAGCATCGTGCCGGCCACGACGGTGAGGGCGACGGCCGCGGCCGAGGACAACGCCCCCAGAAGGACGAGACTCCGAACGGCGCCGAGACCGGTTGCCACGTGCACGGCGTGTCCGAGGGCGACGTACAGCCAGTACCCCGGAGGCGAGGGCGCTCCACCGGTCACGTCGAAATGGCGCGAACCGAGAACGTACTGTGCGCCGCTCCAGTCGGTGGGCCCGGCCGCCGCCTCTACGAGACGCAGGACGAGAGCCGCCACGCCCGTGCCGATCGCAAGAGCCAGCAGCGTCGAGCGGTTCCAGGCATCCTCGCCCCGGGACCATCCCGGCAGGCTGCGGCGGTGGAGGGCCGAGACCTGTCGCAGCTGCTCGTGGCCGACTCTCGCAGAGTTCACGCAGCCCTACCCCTCATCCCGGTTGCGGCTGTGCTCCACCGGACAACGGGTGCTACCGGTGAGCCGAGGACGACGTGTCCGACGTACCGGAGACACCCGGCGTGCCCGAGACGTCCGGCGGGTCGGGGCCTTCGAGGTTCGCCAGCCTGGTGAACCGGCGCAGCCGGCCCATTCTTCTCAGACGTCCTACGTCCACACCGACGTCCGCGGCAGCGAGCAGCGGCACGTCCCCGGTGCTGTTTCCATAGGCCCACAGGAACGGCCTGTCGAGCTTGGGTCTGGCGTGTGGGGCGTCGGCACCATCACCCGTCTCCGGAGCGAGGATCGAGGACCTCATCCACTGCTCGAGGCGCGCGAGCTTCTGCATGCCGCGGCAATTCCGTCCGTCGTAACGGCCCGTGAGAAGCCCGTCGGGCCCGACCTCCAAGCGCGTGGCGACCACGTCTTCGATCCCCAGTTCCCGGCCGGCGCCACGCACGTACAGCTCAGGGGCAGCCGAGACGAGCACGAGGCGATGCCCCTGGTTTCGGTGCCACTCGAGGCGGGCGCGCACGTCGGCTCGCGCGTGGCGCCTGTAGTGGACGAGCCCGAAACCCTCAGCACGAGGAGCGATCTCCTCGAGACTGAGCCCTGCAAGCGTGCGCCGGAACAACGCTTCTTTCGCTTCGTCTGCCGCAGTTCCCCCGAAGACAGCGGCGCGCGCGAGCTTCGTGGCCAGTGCGCCGCCGGCAAGCGCCACCCGTGCGGGGCCGACCATGGCTACGAGGAACTGCCAGACGCTGCCGCCGGTGGTCAGGGTACCGTCGAAATCGAAGGCGGCGACCTGTGGCCGCGCGTTCATCGGCTCACACGCCGCTGTGTGGGCGCGCCGTGGCGGCCTTCGCCTGAAGCGAATCGCTTGACCCCTTCGATCGACTCGCCGCTGTCGATGCTGTGGCGCCCGAGGCGAGCTTCGATGACCATGGCCTCGCGCTCGCTCTCGTCCCATTGCGCATAGAGCGAGCGCCGATCGTTTCGCATGCAGGTCTGGGGAAGCTCGGCGAGCTCGCGAGCAAGCTCGAGGGCGACTTCGAGGGTCCGTCCGGGCGCGCTCAATCGGTTTACGAGTCCCATGCCGAGCGCTTCCGGTCCTCCCACACCGCGACCGGTGAGGACGAGGTCGAGCGCCCGGCTCTGGCCTATTAGCCTCGGCAGGCGGACGGTCCCCCCGTCCACGAGTGGCACCCCGAAGCGCCGGCAGTAGACGCCGAGCACGGCGTCTGTGGCCGCCACCCTCAGATCGCACCACAGGGCCAGCTCCAGACCTCCAGCTACGGCGTAGCCTTCGATCGCCGCTATCACCGGCTTGGACAGTTGCAGTCGGGTTGGTCCCATCGGCCCCGGTCCCTCATCAAGCACCGGCTGACGAGGTCCATCCGCGATTGCGTTCAGGTCGGCTCCGGCACAGAAGGTGCCCCTCTCACCGGTGAGGATCGCCACCGAGGCGTTTGCGTCGACCTCGAACGACTCGAAGGCCTCGAGCAGCTCGCGGGCGGTGGCAGGGTCGACCGCGTTGCGTTTTTCGGGGCGGCAGATGGTCACCACGGTGACCGGACCGTCTCGTGCGATCTGGACGTTCTTCGGCATGCGGCGGCCATCTTCGCAGAAGAAGGGAGGCGGGGAGTCGCAGAAGGGCGGATCTGGGGCGTCGCGGAAGGGAGGCGGGGCCTAGCTCTTTCCGACGAGGACGCCGAGAAGGAATTCCCCAAAGGCTTCAAGATGCCCAAAGGCCTCAAGACGTTCGAACCCTAGCGGCGGGTCACTCCTCAGCCGCGTTCGAAGGGGGTGCCGAAGCGTCGGGCCTGGGCTCAGGAGCTGTCGCGAAGATCGCCCTTCGGTAGTACGCGAGCTCCTCGACCGATTCACGAATGTCGTAGAGGGCCCTGTGCGAGGTCTTCTTGGTCGGTGCGCCGCGCAAAGTGCCGGGATACCACCTCCGGCACAGCTCCTTCACCGTCGAGACGTCGACCGACCTGTAGTGCAGCCAATTCTCGATCTCGGGGAGCTGCGCCGCCAGGAACCGACGGTCCGTCCCGATGGAGTTGCCGCAAAGGGGAACGCTTCGTGGCTGGGGGACTTGAGCCTTGATGAACTCGAGCGTCTGTCGTCCGGCCTCCTCCAATGTCAGTGTCGAGGCGGCTATGGCTGTCAGAAGGCCGGATCGGCTGTGCATCTCCCTCACGAGCGGCTCCATCGCGCCGAGCTGGTCGGCATCCGCGTGGACCACCAGGTCGGGTCCCTCCGCCAGGATGTTGAGGTAGTCGTCGGTAGTCAGAGTCGCGATCTCGACGATCGTGTGGCGGCTCGGATCGAGCCCCGTCATCTCGAGATCCATCCACACCAGCATCACCGGCGATGTTATCGGCGGAGCGCGTGCAGGTCCGGGTGGTTCGCGACCGGCCTTCTGACGGTGGCGGATATCGTCGTGCGATGCTCGAGGTTGCTCTCGTTCGTATCGATCCCGACTTGCCCGTTCCGTCATACGCCCACGAGGGAGACGCCGGGGCCGACCTCTATGCGCGCCAGGACGTCGCCCTGGCGCCCGGCGGCGGCCGGGCCCTTGTGCCTACAGGGATCGCGCTGGCTATCCCACCGGGTCATGCGGGGTTCGTGCTTCCCCGAAGTGGGCTCGCCCTGCATCACGGGGTGACGTGCCTGAACACCCCGGGCCTGATCGATTCTGGTTATCGCGACGAGCTACGCGTACTCCTGGTCAATACCGATCCTGCCGATACGTACGAGGTGAGGCGCGGTGACCGGATCGCCCAGCTCGTGATCCAAGAGGTCGAGGAGGTCAAATTCGTCGAGACGGCCGCGGGCGAGCTCCCAGACAGCGCCCGTGGCATGGGGGGATTCGGCCACACAGGCCAGTGAAGGTAGCGAGTCAGGGATGCACATGGAACGTATGAGCGGTCTGGACGCAGCTTTCTTGGCTCTCGAGACGCCGACCACGCACATGTGCGTGTCGGTGCTCATCGTCCTGGAGCTGCCGGAGGGTGCAGATGGAGCACAGGCGCCTGGCGCTCACTTCGACCGGATACGCCAAGTCGTCTCGGATCGCCTCCACCTGGTGCCTGGGCTTCGCCGGCGTGCCCTGCATGTGCCGTTCGGCCTGGGCCACCCTGTATGGGTCGAGGATCCTGGCTTTGACCTCGACTTCCACCTGCGAAGGGCCAGCCTGCCCTCTCCGGGCGGCCCGAACGAGCTCGCGGCCTTCGTGGCCGACGTCGTGAGCCGGCCTCTCGAGCCGAACCGGCCGTTGTGGGAGATTCATGTGGTAGAGGGCCTCGGTCCCGGCCACCTGGCTGTGCTCGCGAAGCTTCACCACGCCATGATCGACGGGATATCCGGTTTGGAGATCATGGCCACGTTCTTGGACCCCGGACCCATGACCAGCGCCGTGCCGTCACCGAATCGTCTAGCGCACATGCTGCGAGTTCCCAGCGGCCCGGAGCTACTGGCGTGGGCGGTTCCCGCACTCGTTCGCCAGCCGCAGAGAGCGCTCGGTGCGTTTCACACCACGCTCGGAGCGGTGAGGGGGCTGGTCGAGCACAACCGCCGTTTGCGCAAAGAAGACATCGATCCTCCTCCGGCGCCCTTTCGAGCTCCGCGCACGTCGCTCAACGGTGCGATCTCTTCTCACCGTCGCTTTGCTTTTCTGCAGGTTCCTCTGGAAGAAGTACGTGCCGTGAAGCGGACCTTCGGCGGCACCGTGAACGACGTGGTGCTGGCGACCGTCGCCGGAGCTCTGCGACGGTTATTGGCCGAACGCGGCGAACAGCTCGGAGACTCCCTGGTCGCTATGGTCCCGATCTCGTTGCGCGTCGAGAGTCCGATGGCCATGTCAAGAGGAAATGGCGGCGTGCCAGCGCTTGGCAACAAGGTCACTTCGATGCTCGTGTCGCTCGGTACGTCCATTGCGGATCCGGTGGAACGCTTGGGAACCATCGTTAGGGGTACTCGCCTGGCCAAGGAGCAGGCGCGACTGTTCTCCGAGGGGTTTGTCGAAGGGTGGGCACAGCTGATGTTGCCGGCGTTGTCTACGCGCGCGGCTCGACTCGCGGGAAACCTGCGGCTTTTCGACTACCTACCACCCCTATTCAACGTCACCGTCTCGAACGTCACCGGGCCGACCATTCCCTTGTGGTGCGCCGGGGCCAAGCTCGTGGCGGTGTACCCGGCGGGTCCGATCGCAGAAGGCGTGGGCCTGAACGTGACCGTGATCAGCTACATGGGAACGTTGTACATCGGCTTGGTCGGTTGCCGCGAGCTCGTACCCGAGGTGGAGCACTTGGCTCTCTTGCTGTCGGACAGTGTGAGCGAGCTGGTCAAGGCCGCCCGTCGCAACGAGGAATACACCGCCTGAGGACCAGGTAGGCGCCGCGGTAAGATGCTGCTGTTGGCGGACGTGGCTCAGCTGGTAGAGCATCACCTTGCCAAGGTGAGGGTCGCGGGTTCGAATCCCGTCGTCCGCTCCACAAGAAGCCGCAGGCCATGTGAAGTTCCGGTACCTAGGCGACACATTGGCTTCGGCTCCTTAGCGACACTTTCTGGACGCGGCTCCGGTACCTGGGCGACACTGGCTCCGGTACCTGGGCGACACCCCATCCGCGCCTG
>Ga0181527_1001653_pt1 | contig 22555 bp, 22 predicted proteins | sample PEATcosm2014_Bin_30_FD_119762 | JGI IMG/M metagenome (GOLD analysis project Ga0181527, IMG submission 119762) | Peatland microbial communities from MTU Mesocosm Facility, Houghton, MI, USA - PEATcosm2014_Bin06_60_metaG | ecosystem: Environmental > Terrestrial > Soil > Wetlands > Peat | place...
CTCCTTGAGCCCCTCGGCTATTTGCCTCCGTTCGAGTTCGAGCAGATGTACTATCGTAACGAGCACCCGGTCGCGGTGGCCGGACTCACGTAACCAAGTCTCCGGAGAACCCGGGCCGGTTCAAGAGAGGCACCGGCAAACGAACCTGACACCATCTTGATGGATGCGTTCGTGAACGCGAAGGTCACACCCGTCGAATTTGGCGCTGAGCAAGGGTTCATCGCGGAAATCCACCGCACGCTGTGCAAGATCAACTCGCACTTCACCTACGACCAAAGCGCTCCGGCTTTCTATGACCGCATCGTCAGCCCCCACGATGAGACCGACTGGGCGCGAGCGGTGGAGATCGTGATCCAGAAGCTCGACCAGCACTTCTACTCGGTGGTCCAGCAGCCCATGACCGTCCACTTCGACCTGGAAGTTCCTTTCCGTGATCGCTTCGTGGCGAAACTCGGGCTCAAGAGCCCTATCAGAGGCGATGGGCTTGGGCGGCCGTAATCAACGTAGGTCCTCTGATCTGCCTGCCCCGCGCGCTTCGCAGCGCCCGGCCCCGGTTCCGGCCACCGGCCACCGGCTCAGATTCCCCAAGCACCGCTCACGTGCAGGCTGGTTCCGGTGACATAGGCGGCTTCGTCGGAGAGCAGGTACAGCACGGCGTTCGCTGCGTCGTCGACGGAGCCGATGCGGCCGGCCGGGATGGTCTTGACCAGGCCGGCCAGTTCGGCCGGGTCCAGCGACCCGGAATCAATGAAGCCGGGAGACACGGCATTGACCGTGACGTTGTGCTTGGCCAATGCCTTGGCCAGGCTGCGCACCAAACCCAGCACGCCCACCTTGGACAGGTAGTGCGCGGTGAGCTGGGTTTGCGCTACCAGCCGATCGGCATTGGCCATGGAAAACGCCACGATGCGGCCGCTTTGCTGGTTGACCATGACCGGCGCGACCAGACGGGCTAGGTAGAAGAAGCTGTCCAGGTTGCCGGCGAACATCTCGCGCCAGCCCGCCGGCGTTTCCTCGAGCACGTCCACGCGGTGATAGGGACCGGCACAGTGAATGAAAGCATCGATGCGACCCTGCCAGTCGAGCACCTGGCGGACCAGCGCCGCGCACACCTCGGGCGTGGACACGTCGGCATGGATGGCCAGGGCGCGGCCGCCGTTGCTCTCGATAGCTGAGCCGGTTGCCTCGGCCTCGGCCCGGCTCTTGCGGTAGCACAGCGCGACTGCCCAACCGCGCTCGCCCAGCCGCAGCCCCACCTCGCGGCCGATCCCCTTGGCTCCACCCGAGATCAGCGCGGTCTTTGACCCAACCTGTCCCGCTTGGCGCGCCGATTCCATGGTCAGCGAGGCCGGTCCTCTTCCTCGGCGTAGTTCTGGAACTTGGTGAACTCGCGCAGGAACGTCAGCATCACCGTATCGGTGGGGCCATGTCGATTCTTGCCGATGATGAGCTCGGCCTTGTTTCGCTCCGCACCCTCGGTGCCGTACATTTCTTCACGATGGATGAACAGGATCATGTCGGCGTCCTGTTCGATGGCGCCCGATTCGCGCAGATCGGAAAGCTGCGGTCGCTTGTCCTCACGCCTTTCCAGGCCGCGATTGAGCTGGGAAACCGCGATGATGGGAATGCGCAGATCCTTGGCCAGGGCCTTCAGCCCGCGCGAGATCTCGGCAATCTCGCGCTCGCGCGACTCCTCCCGCCGGCCGCCCAGGCCGCGGGCGAGCTGCAGGTAGTCCACCACCATCAGGCCGAGCGGGGCCCGGCCCTCGGCGGTCTGCGGGAAGTACTTGGGGTTGCCGCGAAAACGCCGCGCCTTGGCACGCAGTTCGAGGATGTTGGGGGCGGCCGAGTCGTCGATGAGGATGGGCGCCTTGGTCAGCCGGTCGGCCGCGGGGTAGATGTGACTCTTCCAGTCGCCGTACTCGATCATGCCCCGGCGCATGCGGCTGGAATCGATGCGGGCCTCGCCCGCCAGCATTCGTTCCATCAGTTCGAATTTCGACATCTCGAGCGAAAAGATCAGCACCGGGATGCCGTGGTTGAGCGCCGCATGGGTGGCCACGTTGATGGCCCACGAGGTCTTGCCCACCCCGGGCCGCGCGGCCACCACGATCAGGTTTTCGGGCTGCAGGCCCGCGCTGATCTCATCCAGCTTGGTGAAGCCGGTGGGCACGCCGGTGATCTGCCGGCGTTCCATGGAACGGGTCTGCAACTCGTTGACCACGTCGCCGAGCAGCTCACCCACCGGCTGAAACGACTCGCGTCGGTTCTGCTGCGCGACTTTGAAGATCTGCGTCTCGGCGTCGTCGAGGAATTCCTCATAGCTGCCGAATTCGCCGTAGGCGCGCGACTGGATCTCGGCGCAGGCTGCGATCAGCCGGCGCAACGTCGCCTTCTCCTTCACCAACCGGACATAGTGGCTGATGTTCTCGGCGGTGGGGACGGAGTTGGCCAGGGTGATAAGGTAACTGGGGCCGCCCTCCAGGCGGGGCAGGGCGCCGCGCGATTTCAGCTCATCGCCCAAAGACACCACGTCGATGGGCTGGCGGCGTTGCTCCAGTTCCATCATGGCGGCAAAGATCTCTCGATGCGCGGGCAGGAAGAAATCGTCTGCGGTCAGCACCGTGGCCATCTCGTCGAAGGCCAGGGGTTTGACCAGCACGCCGCCCAAGGCGGACCGTTCCGCCTCCAAGTTGTGCGGCGGCAACCGTCCGGAGGGGCTGCCGTCTGCAAGGGCGAGAGATTCAGCCATGGGGGGACAAGTCTACGCCAAAGGGATACGAACGCGCGCACCAACTCGTCGGCTGTCCGAGCAGCGTGCCCGTCATCGGCAACGGCAGCGTGAGCGACCAGCGTGCAGTCGGCTGCGTGTGCGACTTGCGTGAGCGGCCCACGGATCGCCTTTCGCCTTCCACGCGCCACCCACGAACTCGCGCACGCGATCCGCTCTTCGTGCGGCCCGTAGTCTCCCAGCAGCCTCCGGCTACTGCTCCTTCTTGACCACCCACACCTTGATCTTCGCCACCGTGTCGCGTCCCAGCTTGATGGGAACCTCGCTCATGCCCAGGTTGCGCAGCGGCTCGTCAAGTTGGATCTTCTTGCTGTCCACCTTGACTCCCTGCTCGGCCAGTGCCTCGGCGATGTCGCGGCTGGTGACCGACCCGTAGAGTTTGTCGCCTTCGCCCACCGCGCGGGACACCGACACCGAAACCTGCGACAGGCGGTCTGCCTCGGAACGGAGTTCCTTGGCCAGCTTGGCGACCCGCGAGGCAATCGCGCGTTGTTCGTGGGCGAGGCGGGCTTCGTCCTTCTCGGTGGCCGGCACAGCCATGCCACGGGGAAGCAGATAGTTGCGCCCGTAGCCGTCACGAACGCTGACCACCTCGCCAGCCTTGCCCAGGTTGTCCATGTCTTCACGTAGGATGATTCGCATGACGTCCTCCCGCGTTTCCTAGTTGCCGGTCACGGCAAAAGGCATGAGCGCTATCATACGGGCGCGGGACACGGCCCGGCCGATCTCACGCTGGTGCTTGGCACAATTGCCGGTCAACCGGCGCGGCACCAATTTTCCGCGGTCGGCGATGAAGTACTTGAGCAGCCCGACATCCTTGTAGTCGATCTTGAGGTTCTCGTCCGTGCAGAATTTGCACGCCTTGCGGCGGCCCATCTTTTTCCGCCCGGTGTCTTGCTCGAGATCGGAATCCTTCTGTTCTGGTCGTGCCATGGCTTAGTCTCCCCTCCGGGTAGGCTCGTCGACCTTCCCGAAAACTGCTTCTTCGAAGTCGAACGCGCCTTCCTCGTCTTCGTCACCGAAGGGCCGCGCGCCGGCCTGTCCGGTGGCGATGGCTTCCTCGTCCGGCCCGGGCACCGAGGCATTGGCAAACAACTCGTCAGTCACCTCGGAGGTGCGGGTGGCGGGGTCCACGTTCTCGGCGATCTTGACCGAGTACTGGCGAATCACGCTGTCGGTGAGGTGAAGGTTGCGCTCGATCTCCTCGACCAGGCCCGGGTTTCCCAGATAGCGAAAGAAGATGTAGATGCCCTTGAGTTGCTTCTTCACTTCGTAGGCCAGCTTGCGGCGTCCCCAGTTCTCGATCTTGAGCAGGGTGCCGCCGCCGGCCTCGAGCACGCCGCGAATCTTGCTGTTGGTCGCGCCAATGACCTCGTTGCTCACGTCCGGCTTGAGTATGAAGATGGTCTCATACTCGCGCGTTCTTCCGGGTATGTCCCGACACGATACTCGTCTCTTTTCTGCCATGTGTGTTCTCCCTTTGGACCTGTGTCCCGGCCGGCCAAGCCGCCGGGCAAGGAGTTGGTGGAGCCAGACGCCCTATGCGCCCGCCTCGCTTTCATTCCTCTTGCGTTTGTTGAATGTGTTCATGGCCACCTGCAACCCACTCTTCACGATGGTTTCGGTGGCATCCGCGGCCTCGCCAATCAGATCCGGCAGCAAGCGCCGCTCGTCTTCGGCAAAATCAGCCAGCACGTAGTCGGCTGCATCCCACTGTGCCGGAGGCCGCCCGATGCCGAGGCGGACCCGGGAAAAGTCCGGCGAGCCCCACTCCTGGATGATCGACTGCAGGCCATTGTGCCCCCCGCTTCCTCCGCCGCAGCCGAGCTTGAGCCGGCCGAATGGGACGTCCAACTCGTCGTGCACGACCACGGCCTGTTCAGGCGGAATCTTCCAGAAAGCGGCCGCGCGTTGCACGGCCAGGCCGCTGCAGTTCATGAACTCCATCGGCTTGCACAAGAGCACGGACTCGCCCGCCAAGCTCGCCTCGCTCAATTCGGCCCCCAGCTTGCGGCGGAACGCAGGAGATCCCGTGCGCCGCCACAGTTCATCGAGCACCATGAAGCCCACATTGTGTCGGTTGCGTGCGTAGCGCGGTTCAGGATTGCCGAGCCCCACCAGCAGCCACATCGCATCTGCGCTCGGCAAATCCCATCCGGGGAACGCAGGGTCACTTGCCCTTCTTCTCCGGCTCTTTCTTGGCTGCCGGGGCTGCCTTGGCCCCTGCCGCCGGGGCCGCCTTGGCCCCTGCTGCCGCAGGAGCGCCCGCAGCCGGAGCCGCACCCGGCGCTGCGCCCGGAGCGGCCGGAGCCGCACCCTCGGCCGGAGCCGCGCCTTCGGCCGGAACTGCGCCCGCAGCAGCTTCCTCGACCTTCTCGGCCCGCGGCGCCACCACTGACGCCAGGGCTTCCTTGGGATCCAGCATGACCTTCACGCCTGGTGGCAGCTTGAGATCGCTGGCGTGCAAGGCGTCGCCAATCTTGAGCGCGGTCACATCCATTTCGATCTTGGTGGGGATGTCTGCCGGCTTGGCTGCGATGGGAAGATTGCGATAGCTCTGGTGCAGGTTACCACCGTCGGTCACACCCACCGGCATGCCCAGCAGATAGACGGGAATGGTCACCTTCACGGTTTCGTCCAGGCTGACGCGGATGAAGTCAACGTGCACCGGCTGTCGCGACATGGGATCGATCTGCACGTCGCGGATCATGACGGTCACATCTTCGGCCCTGCCATCACCCTGTACCGACAACACGAACACCGTGTTGCGCTGCCGGTCCTTGTCGAGCGCCTTCACCAGCGCCACCGGATCGAGCGACAGCGAGAGCGGCTGGGCCTGGTGCCCGTAGAGAATGGCGGGAAGCTTGCCCGCCGCGCGCGTCCTGTGCGCCGGCCCCTTGCCAGACAGAGTGCGAACCTCGGCGGAAACCTTGGCAAAATCCATGATGAGATCCTTTGTTGCTCTCGCTCGCTCAGATGAAGAGGGTACTCAGCGAGTCCCCCATGTGGATACGCTTGACTGCCTCTCCCAGAAGACGCGCGACGGAGAGGACCCGGACCTTGGGCGAGGCCTTGACATCGGCCCGGGCCGGGATGGAATCGGTGATGATGATTTCTTTGATGGAGCTAGCGTGGATGCGCTCCAGGGCGGGGTCTGACAGCAGGCCGTGCGTAACGCAGGCATAGACAGCGCGCGCGCCGTTCTTCATCAGTCCCTGGGCAGCGGCACACAGGGTGCCGGCGGTGTCGACCAGGTCGTCGACGATGATGGCGTCGCGGCCGTTCACGTCGCCGATGATGTTGACCAGCTCGGCCACATTGGGTGCGGGACGACGCTTGTCGATGATGGCCAGGCTGGTGTCGAGTCGCTTGGAGTAGGCCCGCGCTCGCTCGACGCCGCCGGCATCGGGCGAGACGATCACCGAATTGCCGGGGAACTTGCTACGCAGGTAGTCCATCATCACCGGCATGGCGAAGATATGATCCACCGGGATGTTGAAGAAACCCTGAATCTGGCCCGCGTGCAGATCCATGGCCAGCACGCGATCGACGCCGGCTGCGGTCAATAGATCCGCCACCAGACGTGCCGAGATGGGCGTGCGTGGTCGGGTCTTGCGGTCCTGGCGCGCATAGCCAAAGTAGGGCATGACCGCGATGATGCTGCCAGCCGACGCCCGCTTGAGGGCGTCGATCATGACCAGCAACTCCATCAGGTTGTCGTTGACCGGCGTGCAGGTCGGCTGGATGACGAAGCAGTGGACTCCCCGGACGTTCTCGTTGATCTCGACGTCTGACTCACCGTCGGCGAAGCGCTTGACATTGGCGCGACCGATGGGGGTGTCCAGGTAGCGACACACGTCCTCCGCGATCTCGCGGTTCGCGTTGCCGCTAAATATTCTAAATGGTTTGGTCACTGCGCATCCTGTCCCGGGGACGGGCGACTGGCCCCCTCGGAGGGCGCGAATATTGCCACCCGGGGATCCAGGTGTCAACGGATGGCTGGGATTCTGGTGCAAGGGGCTGGGAGGGAGGCGGCGACGGGTCCGTGCCGCAGGGCCCAGTCAAATTGGAGCTCATGAGGACCTCATGTCGCAACTAGGCAATGCACCCTCTCGCCGAGGCGCGGCCGCCGCCAGCCCCACCCCACTCCCTCATGCCGCCAACTCGGGGCTGCCTTCCCTCGGCATGCCGGCGGCCGTGGCTGCGCGCTCGGCTTCCAGATCCTTCTCGTGCGCTTTGCGGTGGTCGCGGGCGAGGAGCACGTAGATGGACGGTACGGCGAATAGTGTGAACAGCGTGCCGATCGACATTCCGCCCACCAGCACCACGCCAATCGAATTGCGCGCCACTGCGCCCGGGCCTGTCACCAAGGTGAGAGGAAACAGCCCGGCGACGGTCGCTATTGTGGTCATCAAGATCGGACGCAGCCGCATTGCGGCCGCCGCCTGCACAGCCTCGATCTTGGACAGGCCGCGCTCTTGCTGGACGTTGGCGAATTCCACAATCAGGATGCCGTTCTTCGACACCAAACCAACCAGGGTAACCAATCCGACCTGGGAGTAGATGTTCAGTGTCACCGTCCATCCCTGGGTCAGAGCGAAGGTCATGCCCGGCGGGCCCTGGAATTTCAGGAAGGTGAAGATGAGCGCGCCGAACATCGCTAGGGGCGCTGACCCGGCCAGGATGACGAAGGGATCGCGGAAGGAATTGAACTGTGCGGCCAGGACCAAGAAGATGAGCACCAGGGCAAGGGCCAACGCAGGCAGGAACTTTCCACTTTCCTGGCGAAGCTGGCGCGATTCACCGGTGTAATCGATGCGATAGCCAGGCGGGAGAATCTTGGCCGCCTCGTCTTCCAGCACGCGCAGCCCGTTTTCCAGCGAGCGCGACGGGACGCCCGAGATCTTGACGGCATTGAGCTGCTGGAAGCGGTTGAGCGTGCGCGGCTCGATTTCCTTGCGGATCTGGGCCACCGCCCCGAGTGGCACGAGCTGTCCGCGCGGCCCTGTGACGTAGATGCGCTGCAAATCGTCGGGCGTCAGTCGTCCGGCACGCTCCACCTGCGCGATCACCTTGTAGGCCCGGCCGTCGATGGTGAAACGGTTTACGTAGTGCCCGCCGAGCATCGCCGCCAGATCGCCGCCCACCTGCTGCAGGCTGATCCCCATCGAAGCAATCTTGTCGCGGTCGAGCACGATTTCGGCCTTGGCCTGATCGATCTTCACATCGCCGTCAGGCGGAAAAGCGAATTGGCCGCTCTGCATGGCCACAAGCTTGAGCCGGTCGGCAAAGCGCGCGATCTCTTGGTGGTCAGCGGTCGAGGCGATCACGAACTCGACGGGCATGAGGCCCGCGCTGGGCAGGGCCGGAGGCAGGAACACCGGGGCCCGCACGCCAGCGATGTTGGCCAGCTTGAAGTTGGTCTCGTTGGCGATGGCAAAGATTTGCCGGCTGCGCTGATCCCAGGGCTTGACCAACATGCCGCCATAACCCTGGAAGGGAAAGGTGATCTGGAAGGCGTTCTCATACTCCGGCGTCTCCTTGAAGATGCGTGTCACCTCGGCGCGGAAGGGGTCGAGCTGCTCCAGTGTGGCGTTGGGCGGCACCAGCATCGCGCCGAACACCACCCCTTGGTCCTCATTGGGCGCAAGCTCTTTGGGCGAGAACATGTACATGGGAATTACAGCCAGGGTCAGCATGAACCACCCGACGTACGCGGCGCCGCGGGCTCGCAGTGTGGCGGCAAGCATTCGGCCGTAGATGTGCTTGAACCAATCGAAGCCGCGGTCGATGTGCCGCGGCAGCCAACCCGGCTGGTACACCGGATTGAGCAGCTTGGAACACATCATGGGCGACAGGGTCAGCGCCACCACGCCGGAGATGAACACCGCCCCGGCCAGGGTGAAGGCGAATTCACGGAACAACGCCCCGGTGAGCCCGCCCTGAAACCCGATGGGGGCGTACACGGCGGCCAGGGTAATGGTCATGGCAATGATCGGGCGTATCAGCTCGCGCGCGCCAATGAAGGCCGCCTCCAGTCGCGAGCGTCCCTCGCGCACGTGACGCTCGCAGTTCTCGACCACGACAATGGCGTCATCCACCACCAGGCCGACAGAGAGCACAATCGCCAACAGGGTGAGCAGGTTCACTGTGAAACCTAGCACCTGCATCAGGAACACGGCGCCGACCAGCGACACGGGAATGGCGACCACCGGGACCAGCACCGTGCGCAGCGAGCCCAAGAAGAGGAAGATGACCACCATGACGATGAGCACCGTCTCGGCCAGAGTGGTGACCACCTCCTTAATGGCGCTCGTGATGTATTTCGTGGAATCGTAGGCCACGCTGGCCGTCATCCCGGTGGGCAGCTCTCTGCGGATCTGCTGCACCTCGCGGTTCACGCGGCCTATGACGTCGACGGTGTTGGCGTTGGGCAGAACCCAAACACCCATGAACACCGCACGCTTGCCGCTCATGCGCACGTCCTGGTCGTAGTTGTCGGCGCCCATGACGACATCGGCGATGTCCTGCAGGCGGATGAGCGTGCCGTTCTGCTCGCGCACCACGAGTTGGCGGAATTCGTCGACGGCGCGCAGGTCGGTCGACGCCGTCAGGTTGAGCTGGACCAACGCGCCCTTGGTCTGGCCCACCGCTGACAATGCGTTGTTCGCGGCCAGGGCGTTGCGCACCTGCGCGGGGCTGACGTTGAGCGCTGCCATGCGGTCCGGCTTCAGCCAGGCGCGGATGGCAAAGGTGCGGCCGCCCAGGATCTCGGCGCGTTGCACGCCCTCGACGGCGGTCAGGCGCGGCTGGACGATGCGAATCAGGTAGTCGGTGACCTGATTGTCCTGCAGAATGGTCGAGCCGAAGCTCAGGTACATCGCGGCGGTCTGGGCGTCGGACGGCTGCAGGCTGATGGCCGGTATTTCGGACTCGGGGGGCAGATCCGCCCGCACCTGGTTCACGCGCGTGCTGACATCGGCCAGGGCCTTGGCGCCGTCGAAGTTGAGCCTGAGACGCACGCTGATGGTCGACAGGCCCTGCACGCTCTGTGATTCGATGTAGTCGATGCCGTCGGCGGCGGCGATGGCCTGCTCCAGCGGAGTGGTCACGAAACCGCGCACCAGATCGGCGCTGGCGCCCACGTAGACAGTGGTCACCACGATGCTCGCCGCCTCCAGCTTGGGGTACTGGCGGACGTTGAGCGAGCGGATGGCTTGCAGACCTGCAATGATGATGATCAGGCTGACCACGACCGCGAGAATCGGCCTGCGGATGAAGAGATCGACCAGCCTCATGGGGTTTCACCGATTTTCGGGGCGGGGCGCGATCTCAGGCTCGACCTTTACCGAGTTGTTGACCAGGACCGGCGCGCCATTGCGCAGCTTGAAAGCGCCTTGCGCGACGATCTCCTGGCCCTGCTTGACGCCTTCGAGGATCTCCACGAAATCTCCGCGTGCCTCGCCGGTCTTCACGAACTGCTGGCGAGCCATTTTGGCCGGCTTGCCGTCCCGACCCATGACTACCGCGCCTGCGTCGTCCTGGCTTTCCTCGACGGCGAAGACCGAGTCGCCGAACGAGGCGTGAATCAGCGATGTGGTCCCAACCAGGGTCACGTTTCGTTTCTGGGGCAGGACCACCGAGACGTTGACGAACATGCCGGGGCTGACCAGCCCCTCCATCTTTCGTACCGCGGCCCGGACCCGGCCGCTGCGGGTCACCGGGTCGAGCGTCGGATCGATGGCGGCGATGGCAGCTTCGGCACGCGGGCCGGGCAGGCCCTCGTTGATTCGCACCGCCATGCCCACCGCAAGCTGATCGAGCTGCTGCTGCGGGAGCGTGAAATCGACGTAATTGGCGTCGGTCGACTGCAGGTCCGTGATCGCCGTACCAGGGTTCAAGTACTGGCCGAGGTTGATGAGTCGGATGCCCAGCCGCCCATCGAACGGAGCGCGCACCACCTTGCGGTCGATCTGCGCCTGCAGTGCGGCCGCGTTGGCGGCCGCGGATTGCAACGCGCTTTCGGCGTTGTCGAGCTGGGCTTTGGGAACCGCGTCCTCCTTGAACAGAGTGCGGGCCCGCCCGGCGGAGACACGTGCCAGGCTCAGCTGCGCCTGGGTCGAGGCCAGTTCGGCACGCTCGACCCGGCTGTCGAGTTCGACCAGGACTTGCCCGCGGCGCACCTTCTGCCCCGATTCGAACTTGATGGCGCTGACCACACCCGCTGAGTCGTTGCTCACCGTCACACCGCGCACGGGGGCGATGGTTCCCACCGAGAAGATCCTGTTCTCCCAGGTCGCCTGTTTCGCCAGACTCGTCCCCACCACCTCAGGTGGCGGCCCCGCCGCCACGGCGGCGTGACCGTAGGCGATCAGCGACTTGATCTGGGCGAACTTCATGCCTCCCAGACCGCCGAGAAGAGCGACGACTCCCACCACAACAATGAAGTACCTCACGGAATTACGATGCCGCCCGCCGGGCAGGAGGCTCACACGTTCGCGCGAGCGTGGCCGTTCTGTCACACGGAGGCTCAAGCGAGAGGAGCCAAGGACGCAAAGGGCGACGCTTCCACCCCAGAGCGCCGAACGGTTTGCGTGTTTCGTAGAGCGAATCGTGGGCGTTGTAACGGACTCACCCGGCGATGCATCAACAGCGCGGAGTTGCGGATGCACCCAGCCAAGCACACAAAGCTATAGCTGCGCTGACGCCAGATAGAACTTGTTGTTGCTGACGTCGACGATCTTCAGTGACGGCCGCGCGGGTTCAGGCAACATCCCTCGCAGCGAGTCGAAGCGCGTGCGCTCGACCACGAAGAAGACTCGCTTGCCCGGATTGCGTCCCAGGAAATCCTTCAAATCCTCCGCGTTGCGGTCGCCCAGGAAGATCGTGCGCTTCTCCTTGGGGCCTTCGTAGATCTCGTTCTGCGTATAGAAATTCTCACCCCGCCAGTACATCTGCCATGCGGCCAGTCGCTCATCGGGCGACCGCCGTTCCTTATAATAGGTCGCGATGAGGGGCTTTTGCGACCAGTGGTCGGACACGTGTTTCATGTATACGTCGAGCAGGAAGTAAGTGAAGCAGACGGCGGTCAAGACCAGTGCGCCAGCGGCCACGGTTTGCAGCCGCCGCCACGCCATCAGCAGAGCAGCCAGGGAGAACAGCCCGGCAAACACCGCCAGCGCGATCCGGTAGTCAAGCTCGGGCGGCCAGGGCCGGCCCTGGGGCGTGTTGATGTAGTCGTACGAGAACAGCCAGATGAAGTGCTGGGCGTTCTTCTGGACCGCGGCCAGGTCGAAGGTCACCAGCAGCAGCAGCGGAATTCCCACCAGTGCGGCCAGCAGCGCGAGCCTTCCCCGCGCACGGCCCAGAACATCGTCGAGGAAGCAACCCACCACGATGGCCAGGCCGGGCACGGCGGGCAAGATGTAGTGGTGGAACTTGGTCATGGACAGGGACACCACCGCGTAGCCCGCCACGAACCAGATGGCGCCGAAGCGGAGAATCTCGCGGCGCTTGGAGATGGTGGTTTCGCTGGGGGCGCCGGCCGCGCTGATCTGGCGGAACGGGCGCATCACCACCCAGGCCAGGGCCGAGGGCGCCAGCGCGATCCACGGGAACACTCCGTAGCCCAGCTCGCGGATGAAGTACTCGAACGACCCGCGATCGCCGTGCCGGCCGAGCACCAGTCGTCGCCAGTGGTTGTCACCATACAGCTCGTTCCAGAAGGGAAAACCATGGCGAATCAGCATGGCGTGGTGCCAGGGCACCGCGACCAGGGCGCAGGCCAGCAGGGCGAGCAAGAGGGCGGGCAGAAGCTGCGCGCGATCCAAGCGCCGCCAGTTCCAGGTGAAGAGCAGATAGGCCAGGAAGACGATGACGGGCAGGCCGAGGCCGGCCAGACCCTTGGCCAGGATGGCCAGGCCGCACAGGATGGCCGCCAGGTGAAGGTAGAATGGTGCCTTGTAGCGAGTCTTTGCCGCATACCACACGAAGACCAGAAACCCGATCGCATATGGCAACATGACCACCGGGCCTGGGAGCTGGATATGGTGCTTGGGCCAGATGTTCCAGGGGCGTAGCTGGATGGAGTCGACCACGATCTGCGGCAGCACGGTCAAGGCCAGAAGCCCAACGGTCAGATAGAAAGACGCGTGGTGCGGCCACGAGAGCCATCCCCAGCGCCGCCGCGGCAGCTTGCGATCCTCATCGTCGAACAAGGCCAGCGCACAGAGGGCCAGGGCAAGAGTCATGGGCCCGATGAAGGCCATGTCGGTCATGGCCTGCCGGGCCACCAGACTGAACATGGGAAAGGTGGCCAGCGCCAGCACCGACAGCAGGCCCGCGCGGCGGCTGACGAAGCGGGAAACCGCCAGGTACACGCCCACCAGCGCCAGCAGTGACATGAGGCAGAAGGGCAGGCGCAGCGCCCACTCAGGCCGGCTGGACAGCGCGAACGTTCCGGGCGACGTGTGTGTGAGGCCGAAAACCGCCATCGACAGACTCATCAGCCAGAAGGTGAGCACCGGTTTGGACCAGAAGACATCGGGATCGATGGGTGAGCCCGGCCACCACAAGCTGATGAAGTCGCCGCGGGTGAGCATCTGACGCGCGACCTCGCCGTAGTGTGTTTCCCAGGGATCCCACAGCCCGTAGGTCCCGGCGAACGGGAGATAGAGCAGCAGCCCGAACAGGATAACCAAGACGATCACCTGTCGTTCGGAAAGGCGATCGAGCATGGCCGACCATCGGGCGCGGGCAGAGTCGGCGCCCGCGGGGGCCGATGGGTTTGTTATCTGTTCGGGTGTCATGCGAGCGAAGGGAAGCGAAATCTAGTCGCCTCGCGCACGTCTGTGAAGCACGAAGGCGGCCAAGGCGAAGATGAGAGTCGCGGCCAGGCCAGGCAGCCAGATGCGGATAAGATGGGGGAGCCAATATCGCTCGGGCGCGATGCCGGGGCTGTGCCGGCGCAGAAAATCGATCTGCGCTGCCAGATAAGTGCCCGGCAAGCTCAAGGTAGCCATTGCGGCCAGAATTCGAACCCTTCGGCTCATGCGCGTCGGAGTATAGCCAGTTCCGCGCTCTTGGCGCTCCTACGCTGACATCCACCGGGGAGTGCGCTAGCGTTGCGCATCGCCCTTTTGCGGGCGAGACGGTCAAACACATCGACTTTCGCGACGCCGACCAGGCTTCGCCAGCAGGGAGAGCAATCATGGCTGATTCGGAACACGTCAAGGTCGCCATCGTGGGTGGAGGGCCGGCCGGCTGTACCGCCGCGATCTATGCCGGTCGCGCCAATCTGGCGCCCGTGATGATCGAGGGTGGCGGCCTACTCATCGAGCCCTGCACCATGCCGGGAGGACAGCTCACCATCACCACGGACGTGGAGAACTACCCGGGATTTCCCCGGGGAATCATGGGGCCGAAGCTGATGGAACTCCTGCGCGCCCAGGTCGAGCGCTTCGGCACCAGCATCCGCACCACCGACGTGACCGCGGTGGATCTCGGTGCGCGGCCCTTTCGCATCACCGCCGGCGACGACAGCCTGCTGGCCGACACCCTTATCATTGCCACCGGAGCCTCGGCCAAGTGGCTGGGCCTTGCATCGGAAGACAAGTTTCGCAACTACGGCGTTTCCGCCTGCGCAACCTGCGACGGGACGTTGTTCAAGGGCCGCGAGGTGCTGGTGGTGGGCGGCGGAGATACGGCGATGGAAGAGGCGAACTACCTCACCCATCACGCCAGCAAGGTCACCGTCATCCACCGTCGGGATGGATTCCGCGCCTCGCGCATCATGCTCGATCGCGCGCGCAACAACCCCAAGATCCAGCTTGTCACCAACGCGGTCATCGACGAGATCCTGGGGCAAGTGCCCAAGCCGGGCGTGACCGGCGTGCGCCTGCGCGACACGCGCAGCGGAGCCACGCGCGAGATTGAGTGCGGCGGCGTGTTCATGGCCATCGGGCATCAGCCGTCAAGCGAACTGTTCAAGGGCAAGCTGGACATGGACGAGGTCGGCTACATTCTGACCAAGCCGGGATCGACCGCCACCAGCGTGCCGGGCGTGTTTGCCTGCGGGGACGTGGCCGATCATGTCTACCGGCAGGCGATCACCGCCGCCGGCACCGGCTGCATGGCCGCCATCGACGCCGAGCGCTTCCTCGCGCATGGGTAGAGTCTTGCGCTGGCTGAGAGTGGACCAAACGCCCGCAATCCTGAAATAGTAAAGAGGTACCGCATGATCTTCGATGTCCTCGCCAATGCCGATCGCTACGCTTCGGTCCACCCGTTGTTTGCCGAGTGCTTTGCGTTTCTTAGGAACACCGATCTGGCGGCGTTGCCCGTGGGTCGCCAGCCGTTGGGGTCGAGCGGCTGCACTGTGATCGTCGGCGCGTCCGCGCCCAAGACCAAGCAGAGCGTGCGTCTGGAGGGCCACCGTGCCTTCATCGACATCCAGGTCATGGTGGCGGGTGAGGAACTCATCGGCTACGTGCCGCGCGTCCTCTGCACGGAGAAGTCCAACGACCTAGCCAACGATTTCCAGGAACTGCAGGGAACTCCCGAGTACCTGACCCTGCGCCCGGGGTGCTTCGCCATCTACTTTCCCGAGGACGGCCATCATCCCGGCATCGCCACCGGCGCGTACACCGGCCTCATCCGCAAGATCGTAATCAAGGTGCCGGTGGAGCGCTGAGGAAGGCTAACCTTCCCCTCGGAAGAACGCGTTTCGCTCGGGATCGTTGTAGGTCGCGTACTCGATGGGCCAGGGGGTGATCTGGCTCTTGCCGTCTTGGTACGACAGGGTGAGCGCCATGGGCGTGACCTGCCGGTAGCTCGACCGGGGCGGCAAATCGTGGTTGTCCTTGCCGCCCGCCGAGAACAGCGTGATGAGCAGCAGGTTCTCGTCGTCGTAGCTGCGGCGGAAGCCCTCGACGATCTTCTCATGCCCGCGCACTAGGGTGTGGCAGCCGATGCGCTGTAGGAAGCGCTGGGCCTGCAGACGCCCGAAGGGGAAGCGCGCGCTCTGCTCTTGCAGGGCGGCCGGGATCACGTCCACCGAGGACGGATCGCTCCACATCATCTCGAAGCGCAGGTCCGGGTCGTTCAGGCTGCCGAGATCCTGATAGCGGTTCTTGAAGGTGCGGTCGCGCGGGATGCCGCCGTGGACGAACAGGGTTTGATCGAAGAGAAAAGCGGTCGGCAGGTCCTCGAACAGGTTCATGTAGTCGCGGAACACGTCCTCCGGGGCCCGGCCTTTCAGCGAATCAAAGGCCTCGGAGGGCTTCACGCCGCCGAATATTTTGCCATCGAATTCGACGAAGTACTCGTGGTTGCCGCGCAGGACCACCACGTGCTCGGGCGCCGTGCAGAAGAGCAGCAGGGCCGTGCGCAGCACGCCGTTGAGGCTGAAGATGCCACGATCGAGATAGTCGCCCAGCAGGACCAGCTTGGGCTCGGGGTTGCCGGTCGGGTCTTCGCGGAACAGGCGCACCTTGTCGAAGAAGCGCGACTGCATGATGGCCGCCTTCAGGCAGCTATAGCAGCCGTGCAGATCCCCGAGCACCGTGATCTCGTAGCGGCGGCCGGGCTTGGGCGGGCAGGCCCAGGTGTGGCCGTCGAGCAAGAGTTCCTGGCCGGCCAGATCGTCGAGCGTGCGCTTGCCGGTCAGCTTGCCGCGGCCCTTGTCGCGCCACTCCCGCAGGATGTGGCGGGTCCGGTTCATGGCCTGCCGGTCGGCCTCGATCTGCCTGACCAGCAAGCCCGGATCCCGCGCCCAGTCGTGCTCGAACTGATCGAAGAATGGGTGAACCACGGCGCCCGATTCCTTCACCGCCGCCGGCTGGATGGTCGCCGCCGCGGGTCCGCCCTCGTCAATCAACTCGACGTGCAGGTCCGCTTCCAGCAATTCGGCCAGCTCGGCGCGGAACTTGATCTCGGCCGGGTGCGCTTCGCCGTCGGCCATCAGCAGCGCGTCGATGGTGTCGAGCAACTGCTCTTGCCCGGCACGGTCGAACTGCTGGAAGATCTCGAAACAGCGCAGCTTGAGCCGGCTGTGCACGAACTTGTCGCTGTCCTCGTCGTGCGACACGGCTTCGGTGAACAGATCGGCCACCTGCAGATCGATGGCTTCGAAGACCTCGTGGAAGTGCGCGGTGTACTTGGCCACCAGCTCGCCCTGTGCAGCCGGGGCCAGAGAAGCCGCACCCTTGCTCACCCGGTTCTCGACCAGCCGCCGGATGTAGGTGCGGACGAACATCTTCTCCGACAGGTCGAAGTCGCCATCGATATGGCCGAAGGTCGTCAGGTAGAAAATGACCGCCTGCATCTGCCTGTCTGCGACGGTGGGATCAGCATCCAGTTCCAGCATGGCGGCGTCATTGTAGCGTGGGTTGCATCGCGACGCAGTGATTGTGAACGCCGGCAGGGGTCTGTGGCATAATCGTCTTGATGAGTGACACGCCTGGGATCGGGCCGGCCGGCGAGCCGGTGAACATGGACGATGTGGCCGCGGCCACACCGGCGCCGGTAGGACTGTCGGTGGTCGAGCAGGACCAGATGGCGGCTTTTCTGGCGCGGGTGGCGCTGTTCACCGACTTGCCCCTCATGTACCTGCGCCGCATCGCCGCGCTCGGCTCGGAGGAAACCTATGCCCGCGGCAGCCTGATCTTCAAGGAGGGCTCGGCGGGCGACAAGCTGTACCTCATCCTGTCCGGTTCGGTGCGTATCAGCCGCCAGGTGCCGGGCATGGGGGAAGAGGCGCTGGCCATCCTCAAGACCGGCGACTACTTCGGCGAGATGGCGCTCATCGACGATTTTCCGCGCAGCGCGGACGCCCTGGCCCACGAGGCCTGCCGCCTGTTCGTGCTCAGCAAGGATCGCGTGGCGGACCTGCTGTTCGTCGATCGGGATCTGGCCTACGACCTTTTGTGGACCTTCGTGCGAACCCTGTCGGCGCGCCTGCGCGAGACCAACGACAAGATGACCTTCCTGGCGGTCAGCAGCCGGTTCTGAATTCCAACCGGATGGATCCAGACGCCAAGAAGATGTGGGCCATTGCCGGCAGCACGGGCGCGGTCGGCCTTGAAATCTCCCTGGCTATCGGCATAGGGTACTTCGGGGGACGGTACCTGGACGGAAGACTCGGGTCGGCGCCCTGGCTGGCATGGATCGGTTTCGCGGCGGGTGTGGGGGCTGGCATCAAGGCGCTGGTTCGCGTGACCCGCGAATACAAGAAGTCCCTGGACAACGACAACGAACCCAAGCAACCATGACCACGAAGCCTCTTGCAGCCATCGAAAAGACCAATCTGGTTCTGGCCGTGGCCGTGACCGCGCTGGGCGGGCTGGTCTGGGGCAAGCCGGGGCTGCTGGCTGCTGGCGCGGGCGCGGCTCTGGCGTGCCTGAACCTGTGGGCCATTCACCGGCTGGCGGCGCGGGCCATGGCGCGGGCAGCGGTCGGGGCCACCGCCCAGGCGGCCGGGCTGATGGCGGCGCTGGGCGGAAAGATGCTGATTCTCTTCGCGCTGGTGTGGGTCGCCATCCGCGTATACCATCTCGCCCTCGTGCCGTTCGCTATCGGAATCTCCGTTCATCCAGTCTCGCTCGTCATGGCCGGGCTGTGGATCGGCTCGACGGCGGGCGAACAAGGCAAAGCCTAGCCATGGGTCCGCACTCAACCTGGTTTGCACTGTTCCCCGGCTACGAGGCGCTGAAAGACAACCTGCAAATCTATCTTGGCCGTCGGTGGACCTGGCAGGTGTTCACCGCCACCCACTTCGAGATCGACCACATTCTTGGCGGGCTGCTGGTCTTTCTGGTGCTGGCTTTCTTCGCGGTTCGATACGCGATCGGCGTGCGCAAGTCGTCCGACGGCGGGGCGGTGCCGCCGCCGCACTTCTGTCTGCGCAATTTTCTCGAGCTTCTGGGCGACATGATCTACGGCCTGATGGAAGGTCCCATGGGGGCCAAGAATGCGCGTCGCTATCTGCCAATCATCGGCTCGCTGTTTCTCTTCATCCTGTTCTGCAATTTGCTGTCGCTGATTCCCGGCTTCCTGCCACCGACTGCCACGCTGAAGACCAACGTGGGCCTGGCACTGCTGGTCTTCTTCCTGACCCACGTCTTCGGCTTGCGTGAGCATGGCGTGAAGTACCTCAAGCACTTCATGGGGCCACTGTGGTGGTTGGCGCCGCTGATGCTGCCCATCGAGCTGGTCAGCCACATCGCCAGGCCGGTTTCTTTGTCCATGCGTCTTCTGGGGAACATTACGGCCGACCACAAGGTTGCTGCGGTGTTTTTTGCCCTGCTTCCGCTGCTGGTTCCCGTCCCGTTCCTCGTGATGGGCGTGTTCGTGTCCGTGGTGCAGGCCGTGGTCTTCTCTCTGCTGTCCACGATTTACATCTCGACCGCTATTGCCCACGAGGAGCACTGACCGTATTGTCCTAGCCCAGTTCGCAAGGAGGATCCCCAGATGCGCCGATTCACCAAGATTCTCGCCCCGCTCGCCACCTTCGCCGTCGCGCTGCTGTCCGGTGCCGCGGCTTTCGCCAGTGATGCCGCGCCCGATATCACCAAGGGTTACCTTGGAATCGGCGCGGCCCTGGCCATCGGCCTGGCGGCCTTGGGCGGCGGCCTGGGCCAGGGCCGTGCCGCTGCCTCGGCGCTCGATGGCATTGCACGCAACCCGCAGGCCTCGGGCAAGATCTTTGTCCCGATGATCGTCGCGCTCGCGCTCATCGAGTCGCTGGTCATCTACGGTCTGCTCATCGCCTTCAACCTGGCCGGCAAGATCTAGCGCCCGCCTTCCTGCGCGGGCAGGGGTGTGGAATGGGCATTTCCTGCGGAATCGTCGGTTTGCCCAACGTGGGCAAGTCGACTCTTTTCAATGCGCTGTCGGCTGCCGGCGCCGAGGTGGCCAACTACCCTTTCTGTACGGTGCAGCCCAACCTGGGCGTGGCGCAGGTGCCTGACCCGCGGCTGGATGCCGTGGTGGCGCTCTTTGTAGGCAAGCCTGCGGTGCACGCCACCGTCAATTTCGTGGACATCGCCGGCCTGGTGCGCGGCGCTTCGAAAGGCGAGGGCCTGGGCAACCAGTTTCTCGCCAACATCCGCGAGACCGACGCCATCGCGCACGTCGTCCGCTGTTTCGAGGATCCCAATGTGGTGCACGTGGAGGGGCGCATCGACCCTGTCTCCGACGTGCTGACCGTGGACACCGAGCTGTGCCTCAAGGACATGGAGAGCGTGGGCAAGCGCATCGACAAGGCCCGCACTGCCCTCAAGGGCCCGGCGCCCAAGGAAGAGAAGGCCACACTGGCGGTGTGCGAGCGCGTGCAAGCCGGGCTGGACGCGGGCACGCCCGTGCGCGCGCAGAAGCTGTCACCCGAGGATCTGGCGCTCATTCGCGATCTCTTTCTGCTGACCCAGAAGCGCGTCTTCTACGTGGCCAACGTGGTCGAGAAGCAACTCGCGACCTTGGAAAGCGACGCGCATGTGTCTGCTTTGCGCGCTCATGCCGCCAAGGAGGGCGCGCCGGTTGTGCCCATCTGTGCCGGGGCCGAGGCCGAGATCGCTGCGCTGGACGCCGCGGACCGGCCGGCGTTCCTCGAAACCCTGGGACTCAAAGAACCGGGGCTTTCGGCGGTGGCGCGGACCGCCTATCAGATCCTGGACCTCATCACCTTCTTCACCGTGGGCGAGCACGAGTGTCGCGCCTGGACCGTGAAGCGCGGAACCCACGCGCCGCAGGCCGCGGGCGCGATCCACACCGACTTCGAGCGCGGCTTCATCAAGGCCGAGGTCGTGCGCTGGGACGACCTGGTCAAGCTGGGTTCAGAGGCCGCCTGCCGCCATCACGCCAAGCTGGCCATGGAAGGCAAGGACTACGTCGTGCGCGACGGCGACGTGATCCATTTCAAGTTCAACGTGTGAACCGGAAGTGGTGTCCAGTGCTGTCCAGTGGTGTCCCTGGTGGTCCAGCGGCATGGCATAACTAGGCATACTAGGCTGACTTGCTTGTCCGCTGTGAGCCATAGACAGCCGTTGCAGTCCAGAGATTTTGGGGGTACGTTAACGGGGTACGCTGGCTGAATTAAGGGGGTACGCGGCCGAAGACGCCGTGATCGTACCTCGGGTTCGACCGGCTGAAGGGGGTGCCAGATGCCGCAGAACCTGCTCACGGATGCCAGGATCAGGAACGCGAAGCCACGCGAGAAGCCCTACAAGCTGTTCGATGGAGGTGCGCTCTTCTTGCTCGTGAAGCCCACCGGCGCCAAGGCGTGGCGCTGGAAGTTCAGGCTTGCGGACAAAGAGAACGTCTTCGCCATCGGTTCGTTCCCCGCAGTGGGGCTGGCCGAAGCCAGGAAGGCACGGGATGCGGCCCGCGTCCTGGTGGACAAGGGAATCAACCCGGCCCACCAGCGGCAGGAGGAGGAGCGCCAGAACCTTGCCGAGGACGAGGCCCAGCGTCGTGATGCCGAAGGCGCTTTCGCCAAGGTGGCGGCGGCGTGGCTGGCCGAAAACAAGCCCGTGTGGGCAGAGGGCACGCATCGGCACAAGGCGAGCCGTGTGAATCGCTACCTGGCGCCAGCCCTGGGCGGCTTGCCGATCAACCAAGTCAGCGCAGCCCAGATTCGACCCTTGCTTGAAGGTTGCCGGGATGGTGGCGCGTGGGCGGCCGTGAACGTGAAGGGGGACCTGTCGGCCATCTTCGACTATGCCGTGGCCCGCGGGTTGGTGGACGCCAACCCGGTGCCCGGTCTCCGTGCGCTGGTGCGCATCCCTCAGTCGGAAAGCAAGGCCGCCTTGACGCTGCCTCAGCTCCGTGACCTGTTCGCGAAGCTGCGCGCCTATCGTGGTTATCCCGAAACCGTCATGTGCCTCCGTCTCATTGCTCTGACTGCGTGTCGTCCTGGCGAAGCCATCAACGCCGAATGGTCAGAATTCGACTTCGAGGCTCGGCTGTGGCGCCGCCCCGCTGAGAAGATGAAAGCCCGGCGTGAGCACGTGTTCCCACTGTCCACGCAAGCCCTGGCGTTGCTCGAAGAACTCCGCGTGATCTCGGGCGGCAGCCGCTACCTGTTCCCCCACCGGGACAATCCCGACACATTCGCAACCCACGCGCGGCTCTGTTACCTCATGCGCGATCTGAACGTCGCCAAGGGCGCCAGCCCGCACTGCTGGCGCACGACCTTCAGCACATGGGCCAACGAGAACGGCCACCGGCCCGACGCCATCGAGAAGCAGCTAGCCCACGTCGAATCCAACAAGGTGCGGGCGACCTACAACAAGGCGCTGCTGGTGGAGGAGCGCCGCCAGATCATGCAGGCCTGGGGCGACTACTTGGCCATGGCCGAGGCTGACAACGTGGTCCCGCTTCACCCGAAGGCCGCCAGCCCTGCGGGGTAGCGACTCCGCCCCGGAACTGTTTGCGGCGAATCCCCCACGGGGCCACAATGGTTCGCATGGTAGCCAGGCTGTGCGTCGTGTTTTCGTGTCTTGCCTTTTCGCTGGCGTTCCCCCGTCTCGCGCAGGCCGACGACAAGGCGACCGCACGGGCACACTACGAAACCGCCACGCGCCTCTACGACGTAGGCGAGTACGAGAAAGCGCTGGCCGAGTACAAGGCCGCCTACGTCGCCAAGGATGATCCGGCGTTCCTCTTCAACATCGGCCAGTGTTATCGGAAGCTCGGTCAAGAGGCGGAGGCGCTCACCTTTTTCCGGCGCTACCTGAAGAAGGCCCCACCCGACGATCCGAACCGCGCCCA
>Ga0181527_1001654_pt1 | contig 22554 bp, 21 predicted proteins | sample PEATcosm2014_Bin_30_FD_119762 | JGI IMG/M metagenome (GOLD analysis project Ga0181527, IMG submission 119762) | Peatland microbial communities from MTU Mesocosm Facility, Houghton, MI, USA - PEATcosm2014_Bin06_60_metaG | ecosystem: Environmental > Terrestrial > Soil > Wetlands > Peat | place...
GTCTTGGGCGGGAAGCAGGCCCGGTCGTTGCACGCCTGGTAATGCAGCTTCCCCACCGCCGCGCCGGGGCCGGCCGGTGCGTTGGCCGCCACCTTGAAGTTGGCCACCAATTCGAAGTCGCCCGTGAAGACCGAGAGCGGCTTCTCCGCAAACTCGTACTTCTCCATGGAGGGCTTCGGGTAGGTTACCGGTCCGCTCTCAAGGGCGCCGGCGGCGGTCCACGTCAGCTTCAGCGGGATGAGATATTCCTCGGTGGGCGTATTGCTGTTGACGTGGAACCCCGGGCGGACGGACACCGGGATTTTCGCCTGGACGGCGGCATTGCGCTTGCCGGCCACCTGCTGAGGTTGGCCCACCGTCAGGTAACCGCTACTTTGAGCGAAGGCTGACGGCAGGCAGAGCAGCGCGGCTAGCAGCGGCAGGCGCGGGAGACTGCAAAAGCTGTTCGACACCATCTTCGAAATCCCTCCGATCCGTAAGACCCACGTGGACGGCGGCGATCTTTCCGTCCCGGTCGATGAGGAACGTGGTCGGCAGCGCATCCACGCCGCCGTAAAGCTGGGCCACTTCGCTGTCGCCGATCACCACCCGGTAGTTCACGCCCAACTGCGAAAGGAACGGCTTCACGGATTCCCAACCATCATCGTCCATGGAAACGCCCAGCACCGCGAAGCCTTTGTCCTTGTCCCTGCGCTCCAGGTCCATGAACCAGGGGATCTCGATCTCGCACGGGCCGCACCAGGTGGCCCAGAAATCCAGCAGCACCACTTTGCCGCGATAATCCGAGAGGCGAACGGTCTGGCCGTTCACATCCTTCAGCGCAAAATCCGGGGCTTGATGGCGGTCCTTGTCCGGCTTCACCGGCCCGGTTCTTACCGAACGCGGCCCGGGAGACCAGAAATATATGAGACCCCCCGCCAGGAGAGCGATGGCGATAGCCGACGAGAGGCGCAGTGCCGACACAGATTCCTTTCCCCGATCCAATTATATCGACAATCGTCCGGATTCGATCCGCTGCGCAAACCAGGCGCGGCGGCGGGCGCGGCGGCTAGCGCCCGCGAGCGTGAACTCACGGTGCCGCCTGGCGCCGGAATACAACCACGCGGCGGTGTCGCAGAAGCTCTCGCAGCAATACTCCCGCCATCGGCGGCTACGCCATTGGACGTCGCCGGCGGCGAGGGCGCGTTTTCGCCATTCCGCCGACCAGCCCAGCTCGCCGCGCGCGCCCGCCTGCCATTCACTCTTCACCAGACGCTCGTAGGAGTGGCGCGCCGGGTTGCCCAACCTCGCCCAGATGAAGTGAAACAGCTCATGGACGAAGATGCGCGGGAACTCCGCCCGGCTGCAATCGAACGCCATACGGCGGTCCCGCACAAACGTTCCGGCGTGCACCGCGCCGCGGGGCCCAGAGGGCACCCCGCCCAGGGCGTGCGCGCTTTGAATGCGGACGGGCGCGCCCGAGACCGGCGGCAGACGGTGTAGTACTACCCCCATTTGGTTCCGCCGGGAGGGGTCCTCGAACAAAAAAAGATGGGGAATCGGCACTCTTCAAGATAACAAGACCCAGAAAGTCGGTATAGTGGGATGGGAGACCGATGCATTATGCACTACCGAGCTCTTATACCTCTACTGGTGGCTGGGACGATGATCCTGGCAGCCGTGCGCCCGAGCGTGGCGCAATCGACCGATTTCGCCAACTGGCCCGCGCGAAGTTCGCCCACCGAAATCGGTAAACGCGTGGCGGAGCACTTCGTTGTGTCCCCGCACCAGGATCGCAGGCGCATCATCTATCCGGAAGTCTGCACGTGGTACGGGGCCTTGACCTTCGCCCAACTGTCGGGCGATAAGGACCTTTCCGCCCGCCTCATCAAGCGCTTCGACCCGCTGATGACGCCCGAGGAGTCCGCCCTGGTCCCCACCGAGCGGCATGTGGACTATTCGGTTTTCGGGGCCCTCCCCCTGGAGATTTACATCGAAACCAAGGAGCAGAAATACCTCGACATGGGCAAGGCCATCGCCGACCGGCAGTGGAGCGACCCCACACCGGACGGGCTGACCAGCGAGACCCGCTTCTGGATCGACGACATGTACATGATCACGGCCGTGCAGGTGCAGGCATACCGCGCCACCGGCGAGGCCAAGTACATCGACCGCGCGGCCCTGGAAATGGTGGCATACCTGGACAAGCTTCAGCAGCCCAACGGGCTGTTCTACCATGCTCAGGATGTCCCGTTCTTCTGGGGGCGAGGCGACGGTTGGATTGCCGCCGGGATGGCTGAGTTGCTGCGCTCTCTTCCCCAGGACAATCCGCGCCGCGCCCGCATTCTCGAGGGGTACCGGAAGATGATGAAGTCGCTCCTCGAGTTCCAGGGCCAGGACGGCATGTGGCGTCAACTGATCGATCACCCGGAGGCCTGGCCGGAAACCTCCGGCACGGGTATGTTCACTTTCGCCATGGTCACCGGCGTCAAGAATGGCTGGCTCGACGCCAAGACGTACGGCCCCGCGGCCCGCAAAGCCTGGCTGGCGCTGATCGGCTATATTGACCAACATGCGGACGTCACCAGCGTCTGCGCAGGCACCAACAAGCTCAACGATCTGAATTACTACCTGACGCGCCCGCGCATGACCGGCGATTTTCACGGCCAGGCGCCGGTCCTGTGGAGCGCCTCGGCTCTGTTGCGCTAGCGCCCTCGGCCGCCGGCCGGAGCCGCCGCCAAGCCCACCCCCAGGTGGTCGAAATTCAGCATGGCGTTGAACAGCAGAAAGTAGCTGCCCTGCGTCTCATTGCGCCACATCGGATTGTTGGCGAACAACAACACGTGGCCTTTGCCGCGCGGAACGTCCACCACCGCGGCTTGATTGGCCAGCTCGGACCCGCCCGCCAGCATGCCGGAAACCAGCAGATCTTTCTCCTCGGCGAACCGCACCACCACGCGGGGCCTCAGCTCCGGCGGTAACGGAGCGCCGCGGCCGAAAACATCCGCTTGCCCGGCCGGCCCGGCCGGCGGAGAAGCCATCTGCAAGGGGCGTCCCTGCGGAATGTCGGGATCGGTCAGCGTCCCACGGCCGGTCGGACGGTTGGAGCCTGCCGTTCCGCCGCCGCCGGCACTCAACGAAAACACGGGCGACTGATTGAAGTAGACGGCCAGTTTGTCCCCGTAGCCATACGCAATCGGGCTGCGCTGATCCGCCACCGCCGCATTGATTACGCTGCCGCTGGCGCGCAACTGCGGCGTGCTGGCGATGGCGACGCCCTCGATGATTCCGTAGTCGATGGGAATCGACGCGTTCCCGGTGATGGTGATGAAGAGGCCGCCCGCGTCGATGAACCGGGCCACGTTCACCAGTCCCTCCAGGCCCATGCCGCCGCGCATGTCGTCGGTCGAGTCCGGAGAGCCGCCCAGGTTCGGCGTAAGGTCGGTTTTCTTCCATGGGATCGGATCGCCGCGCATGGGCAGGCCGTTGACGATGCGCTGCGCGGTCCCACCCACCGGGCCGAACAGAATCACGTCCCATTTCTCGCGCAGGTTGGCCGTCGCCCTCAGCTTCTGGTCGGAAATGTAATCGTAAGGGATTTGCAGGCGGTCGAAAGCCACCCGGAACCAGCCTTCGTTCTGCGTGTTGGTCCAGGTATGCACCAGCGCGACGCGCGGAGCCGCCAGCTCGTGCATGGCAACCTTGGGAACTTCGGCTGAAGCATAGACGGCAATCCCGAGAGCCGCCGCGGCGCTCTCCAGCCGCGCGCGCAGGTCGCCCGGATTGCCTTCCGTCTCGATGATGAACGAGCCGGCCGCGAAACCGCGGTCCCCGGACTTGAAGGCCTCTTCGGCGGCGAACATTTTGACGTCCTTCAGTTTGAAACGGAAGGTGGCCAACGTGTTGTCGGCGTTGTGATTGATGAGGTACGTTGCGGCCGAATCCGGTCCCGCGACTTTGCCGGCGGGCTTGGCCGCTTCCACCAGCAGCGTCATGGACGCCTGCAGAATGTCGGGCTTCGCCACCCGCACCGTGGTGATGTTGTGCAGCGGTCCCACGGTCCATCCGGTGTCGTCGTATGGCGGCGGATCGCCGACATTGTAATACTGCGTGTCAAGCAGCATGTCCGCCATGCGGCTGTAAGGCTGATCCATGCGGACCACGTAGCTGCCGGCGGCGAACTTCCGCTTCGTCCCATCCTGCCCCACCGCAACTTCGGTGTCGCTCGCGAGACGATCGACCTCGACGCCTTGCAGGCGCAGCAGGTTGACCACCTCCGCACACTCCGCGGGACGGGGATCGTCGCCGGGAATCACCCATGCCGCCGGCCCCTCATTCTTGGCCTTGTCCACGCTCCGCTGGCTCTTCAGATAGAAGTTTCCGAGGAACTCCCGGCGATTGGCCGCCACGTTGTTCATCGAGAACAGCAGGGCGCTCTGCTGCAGATTGATGTTGTTGCGGAGCGACCAGTTCACCCGCGGCAGCGGCGGGTTGGGCCGGTACCAGGTCCGGCTGGTGGCGCTCGCCGGCACAGTGCGTTCGCCGGTATCCGCGCCAAAGGCGCCAAACGTTTCGTAGAACCGTCCGATGGAGTTGTGCCCGTTGGCCACGTAGAACATGTAGTTCGGCGCCCATCCGTCGTAATACCCGTGCGTCCACACGCCCGGCACGCCGCGCTTGGTCATCTCCTCGATGTCCACGTACGCCATTTTCTGCCACTCGTCGATCACCAGCGGGTCGAGCCACGCATTGTAAGGGCCCATGCCGGTGGATACGTAGAGGAATGGCTGCGATTCGTGCAGATCGTGCAGCACGGTGGGGTGGTATTCGAGGAACGCGCTCATCATGGCCCGGGTCAGCGCCAGCGCCATGCCCAACCCATCGCGATTGTTGTCGTGCGCCACGTACTTGCCCCAGTAGATCTGGGTGGGCGCCGTCTTCGCCGGGTTGGCCTTCCGGTAGTTGTACACGTCCACGGCGCGGTCGCGGCCATCGGCCTCGGAGACCGGCGTGATCAGCACGATCGAGTTCTTGCGAATGTTTTGAACCAGCGGCGACTCTTCCACCGCCAGCCGGTACGCCAGTTCCATCAGCATCTCGGGCGAGCCGGCCTCCGGCGAATGGATGCTGCCCGAGGCCCAGTAAAACGGCAGTGCCTCGGCGATCAGTTGGTCCGCCTCCGGCTGAGGCGTCCGGCGCGGGTCCGCGAGGTGCGCGGTGAGTTCTTTGTAATGGTCCAGTTTGGCAATGTTGCCCTCGTCCGAGACCGCCACCAGGATGATTTCGCGGCCTTCTTCCGAGTGGCCGATGGTAAACACCTTGACCCGCTTGGAGGCCTTCTCCAGCTCCCGCATGTAGCGGTAGATATCCTTCGTATAAGTGAGCTTGTTGGGCGTGCCGATGGCGTACCCCAGCACCTTCTCCGGCGTGGGCACGCTATTGGAAGCGGGCAGATGGTCCACCAGCTCCGTCAGGAAAAACGGCTCGGTGGTGTACTGGTGGATCTTGGCCGTGTATCCTTCGTCGTTCTTCTGAGGGGCGGCGGCCGAAAGCGTCAGGGCAACAAAGAGGCAGATCGCGATTCTACGCATGATCCCGATGATCACATAGAAGCGGGGGCCGGGGGCCGGGGGCTGGCGTTTGCGCTATCGGCAACTGCCGTTGTTGGCGTTCGGTATCGCCAGGAATGTAATGCTGGCGGGTGCGAATGTGACGCGGCCGGACTGTGTGGGCACGCCTGCCAGCCGCGGCAACTCATCGTTGGCGCCTAATCGGAGTTCATTCCCGTTCAGGTCAACCCGTGTGTCTTCCAGATTCCGGGCGGTTAGCGTGTACCGGTCCGACTCCGTGGGAAGTTCGAGCGATTGCGATGCCGTCCGGCCGGTGTTGATCGCCAGCAGCGCTACGCCTCCCGGGTGGCCGCGCAAACAGTGGGCATAGAGATGCAAGGCTGGCGCGGGCGACGAACCCGGATTGAGCACGGCCGGACCCATGAGCCTGCGCCAAAGCAGAGCTGACCAGTAATTGGGCCGCGGGGTCAGCGTATTCTCGTCGAGCAAGCCATAGTCGCTGAAGGCCAGCGTGTTGTGGGCTACTACCTGGACGCCGCTCCGGGCCAGGCGTCCAAGCTGATCGAGATAGCGAAAGCTATCGAGAAACGTCGAGCCCCATGGGTTGCCGCCGCAGGCTGCGTCCGCGGTTTCGGTGACCCAGAGCGGCTTGCCGGGAGCGAATCGATCGCGTAGACCGGCGTAGAATGCCTCCACGCGGCCGGTGCGCACAAGCCACTCTTCGGAGAGCGCGTCTTCAGGGGTGGTTCCCGCTCCTGGAACCATACCCGCACACCGTTTGGAAAGGGCTCCATAGAAATGGTAGGAGAAGGCATCGAAGGCCGGGCCCGCGGCGGTGAGCAGATCCTCGGTCTTGAGCTGGCCCCTCGCCATGCCTGCCGGCACCAGCGAGATTCCCTCGCCGACGGAGCCGGGACCCAGAATCACCATGCCGGGAGCAGCCTGCCTGGCGAAAGGCAGGAAGACGGCGATATCGCGCGCATAAGCCGCGGCATCATATCCCTTCGGTGCGCCACCCATCTCCGCAAAGGTGGGCTCGTTCATGTACTCGGCCGCGGCGATGCTGCCGCCGATGGATTTGGTATAAGCCAGGAACCGGCGCGCCTGTGCTGGAGTCCAGACGCCGGCGGCATTGCGGGTCCCCGCGCTGGTGGCAAAGGAAGTGACGATGCGGGCGTCGGCCGCGCGCGAGAAGTCCACCACATCCTTCCATTGGCGGCGGGTCAACACTCCATTGAAGCCCGCGGGCGGATTTGACGGGGCGGCATCGTCCGAATCTTGAAAGTAGGTGGTGTTGGCCCATGTGCCGCTGACCCGAACATAAGCAGGCCCCAGCGCGGCGGCCAGTTTGCGAAGCCGGGGGTTGGTGAGATCTATAGGCGGCCGTTGTCGATACAGGGCCGGGTCCATGCCCACCGGACCGGCCGATGGCTGCGCTTTGAGAAGAGCGTCGACCTGCTTGCCATAGGGCTTCCAGAATCTACCACCAGTGACCTCCACCATTTCGATATTGAACGACTGAAAGCGTTCATCGACCGTGCCGATGCGGGCGATACTGGCGGGTGCCATGGAAGCGGGTGATGCGCTACTGGGAGGCTGTGCGTAAGCCGCTCCCGCGAGGCCTGCCAGGACTACGCCCGCACAAGGCCCAAGGTGTCGATGCATGTTCATTTCCAGTGCCCAGGCTGCGTGTTATTCTTTCGGCCTCGCCCGATCAATCGCCAGTTCCGGATGTTGCCGGACCAGCGTGTTGGCCATATGGCAGGCGAAGCAGACCGGGGAGGCGGCCTCTAGCGTCTCAGGCAGCTTGTCGGCCGGAACTTCGCTCCATTCCACGGACACCCCGTCGGCTCCCAGCAGCGCCGGCTTGCGGCCGGCCCAGTCGATTTTGCCGAAGGGTTGGCCGCACCAGGCGCAAACTTTGCCTTCGTACCACTTCGTCAGGATGTTGCGAACCAGGCAACCCTCCGGCGAGGCCGCGATCTGGCTGAGGCATTCCTGCCCGCAGCCGGCGTACTCCGGCCAGCGGGAGCACGATGCCAGCCGCAATTCCGGCGACTTTCCGAGCGCCGTCGCCGCCGCATGCCGGGCATCCACCACCACGCCCGCCGGCCTCTGGCTCTCGGGACAGATGACCACTCGCCGGCCGCGATACTTCCACCAAGCGTCTGCCACGCGCCGCCCCGCGACGGCACCCAGCACCACCGCGATCGCCAACACCACCATCTGAATCGGCACATCATCCCCCCTATCGAAGAATGCAACACTCAGGCCAATCGCCTAAGTTGCTGTTTCTAAATATAGCACCACGCCAACCGCCGGATGCTACACTTCCGATTGGGGACATATCCACAGCCTCTGGGTGCTTTGCCCCTGAGTGACAAAGCGTGCCGCCGAACGTCTATTCTCGCGTGAAGCTTCGCCTCTGGTGGGCCATACTGCTGCTGGGCCTCGCGACGCTGGGCGCCGCTCCCAACGACTATCTTTCCGCCAAACAGAAGTTCGACTCCATCGAGAGTGACCGCTTGAGAGCCGGTTCACGCGTGGAACTGAGTGTCGGCGAGTTGGACGCCTATGCCGGGCAGGCAGTCCCGGCAGGTGTGCGAAACCCGCGCCTCCAGTTGGTGGCTCCGGGCATCGCGACAGGCACCGCCATGGTGGATTTCGGCAAACTGCGCCGCGCGCACGGATACCAGACTGGCTGGCTGATGTCGAAGCTGCTGGATGGCGACCGTCCGGTGAGCGTGACGGCGCGCATCCGCTCCGCCGGCGGCCAGGCCACGGTGGACCTCCAGCGTGTGGAGATTTCCGGCCTCGCCATAGACGGCCCGACGCTGGACTTCCTCATTCAGAATGTCCTCCTTCCTCTGTATCCGAATGCCGTGGTGGGCCGCCCCTTCGAGCTGGGGCACCGCATCGAACGGCTGGACGTGGGGCCCGCCGCCGTAGCCGTGCTCATCGGACGATAAGCGGCGCGGCTCCCCCTTGACATTGCCTACGATTGTCGGTAATAATTACCTACGAGTATAGGCAATTATGCCACGCCGAACGCCATCCAGCTTGACACCGGTGCAATTGGAGATCATGAATCTCTTTTGGGAACAGGGTGAACTTGGTGTCGCCCAGGTCTGGAGGCTGCTGAGCGATCGGCGAAGGGTCGCCCGCAACACTGTGCAGACCATGCTGACCCGGCTCGTGGAAAGAGGATGGCTCAAGGTGCGCGTCGAAGCCAACGCGTTCTATTTCCGTGCGGCCCGGCCGCGCGGATCGACCCTCCGCGGGATCGTGGGCCGGCTGGTCGATACGGCCTTCGGAGGTTCGGCGACTGGTTTGGTGATGGCGCTGCTGGAGGATCGGAGAATCTCCGCGGAGGAAGCGCGGCGAATCCGCGAATTGATCGACAGGGCACAGGAGGATCGGCAATGACCGGTTGGGTCGGTAACTTGGACGCCCAATGGTCCCCTGCCATGGCGCTGCTCCTGCAAGTGAGCCTGGTACTGCTGGCGGGCATTGCGCTCCAGCAAATCGCCGGCCGGCCGGCAGCGGCCCGGTACGCCGTCCTGCTATGGACTTTGGTGGCCGTTGGGCTGTGCCCGGTGCTGGCCGTCGCGGTGCGAGCAGCCGGTGTGCGGCCCCTGGTTTCGTTCGGGAATTCCATTCCGTTCCATCTTCCGCTCCGTTCCTCCGGTTTGACTGCGACGCTCGCGAGCGACCCCCCAACCACAGTTCCGCATCCTTCTTTACTCCCTGCGGCGTTGCTGGCGCTGTGGGCGGCCGGAGCATTGGTAGGGATGGCGCGTCTGGCGGCGAGTTGGCGCACTGTGCGGAGGCTGCGATGTGCGGCGACCTCCCTTCATGCGGAACGGATCGCGCCTTTGGTAGAGACCATCGGGAACCGCCTGGGCCGCCAGGTCCCCCAGATCCTGGTTTCAGAGCGGGCGGGGGTGCCCATGGCTCTGGGTTGTTGGCGGCCGGTTGTGCTGCTTCCAGCGTCGCTCGTGGACCGCCTGGACGATGGGCAACTCTTTCAGGTGGCGATGCATGAGTGCGCCCACGCTCTCCGGCGCGACGCCTTGGTGGGACTCTGCCAGCGGGTTCTCTCCGCCGTGTTCTGGTTCCATCCGCTGATCCATTTTGCGAACCACCTGCTCGACCGCGTGCGCGAAGAGATCTGCGATAACTACGTCCTGCGCGTGGGCAACGCCAGTGCCTACTCCCGCACGCTCCTGGAGGTTGCCCAATGGCTTCCGCCTTTGCCGGATGAACGATTTGCTCCATCCCTGTGCCATCCGGCGTGCCGCCTGGAGTACAGGGTTGCGGGACTGCTCGATCCAAGGAGATGCCTTATGACGAAACTCACAGCCAAAAAGTCCGCCGCTATTGCGATCGGTTTCATCGGCGGTGCGCTCGCGTTCAGTTGCCTGGCGGGAGCGGCGCAAGACCAGACGAAGTCATCGAACGACTTCTCCCACGTTGTGCGATCGGGGAAAACCTACTCGCAGGCCGGGGATAGAATCACGATCGATGAGGTCCGCGGCCCGTCGGACAAGCGCACCATCGGTAACACTTACGAAGTCCGAGGCACATTCAAGCTGGCCTCGCGAGACCAGGCGGTGCTGGGGGCATTTGTGACGACATCGACATCGCAACCGGAGGTTCCGCACGAGGTTTCACCGGAGCAGACCATGAAGGTCTCCAAAGGCGAGGGACGGTTCACGCTGCGTTTCCACATGTGGCACGATGGCGACCCGCATGTCAGCTTCTACCCGGTGCCGGGCGGCGAGTCATTCGGAGGTGTTTACTTCTGAATCGCGAATCCGGCTTCAAAAGCGCCCGGCGCCTTGGCACGCCGGCCGCGTGATTTCAGACGAACGGATTCCGCACCGTTACGCTTCCGTACCGCTGCCCTTCGGCCAGATCTTCGCTCCAAAAAACGCTGCAGCCCAATTCGACGGCGCTGTTGATAACCAGCGCGTCCCACCAGGACATCTTGTAGCGGCGCTGGAAGCGCACGGCTCGCAGCAGATCCGCATGACCGGGGCGATGAATGATCCAACCGCCCAGATCGGCTAGAATCTCGGCGGCTTCCTGGCTGGCGATGCCGAGCTTCCTGGTGGCGGCAGAGTAGAACTCCGCGAGCACTTGAATGCTGACCGCTCCAGCCCCATCCTCCACCAGCCGCCTCAACAGTTGGGCCGATTGCGCGTGCTTCTTGCCGGCTCCTCCATCGTGAGCGTAGATGAAGACGTTGGTGTCGACGAACTCAACGCTCATGCAGCTCTTCCCGGCTCCAGCGGATCACTCCGCCAGTCCCTCTGTCGGGAGCGCGCTCGATGCGGTCGAGGAATCGCCGCTTGGCTTTCGCCGAATCCGCATCCCGGTCGACAATCTCGCGGATCGCTTCGGCCATCAGGCTGGTCATCGATTGGTTCCGGGTGGCCGCGTAGATCCGAAAGCGCCGGAGCAGGGGCTCTGGCAGGCTGAGAGTGACATTTTTGTGAACAGATCCATTCACAGTTTTCAGTGTATCACATAAATCTGTGACTGAGACGCTCTTGCGCAGCGGGCCGCCCCTTCATAGGGGTTTCGCCCATTTACCGGCAGAGGTGGTAATGTTTGGACGTGAGCATTCGTACCTGGCTTGTATGTTTAGCCTTCGCTGCAGTGCTCGGGCAGACTCCCGATGCGCGCGCACAGGAAGATCTCTCTATTCGACGCTGTGACAAGGAGCACCCTGGACAGAGCATCACGACGGTTCTCTGGTGGGCGTATGGAATACCCGAGTACCTCATCGTGGGCCCCGATTGGATCCGCACTGAGTGTCTCGCGTTCACGATGGTGCCGGGCAAAGTGTACCCAGCGCAGCAGTTTCAGCCAGCCCTGCAGCGAGAACTTGCGGACCGGATGTACCTGGCTGCGCACAAGGAGTTCAGAGAGATCGAAGTCTTAGTCCTCAAGCTTCCCGGTGATGGCACCCCGCTCAGACTCCAGCCAAAAGAGGCTGGGCGTAATGCTCATAGTGAAATCAACTACCGCTCTCTGAAGATGCCCGGCTTTGAGGTCTCAGCGCTCGCTCAGCAGCTCTCTGAGGCACTGAGACGTCCCGTGATAGACGAAACCGGGCTGGGCGGCTCTTTTGACATCAACCTCACCTGGAGCGGCACGGATCTCTTCCAGCGGGTGAAAGAGCAACTCGGCCTTGAGTTGGCCTCGGCGAAACGACCGATTCAAGAGTTGGTGGTCGATCGTATCGAGAAGTTGTCATCCCCTGAGTAGTCCTCCCCCAGTCGCGGCGTTGCGCCTCGGCTAGCGCCGCCGGGCGAGTGCCACCTCCCGCCGGCTGCCGGTCTCAGCCCCAGCCCCGTTAGAATAAAATTTGGAAGCCGCTTCGAAACACCGGCAGGATTCATGATTCAACTCACGGGGGCGGGAAAGCGCTACGGCCCCAGAATTCTTTTTGAGAACGTGGACTGGCTGGTCACGCCCAACGAGCGCGTCGGCATCGTGGGCGCGAACGGCGCGGGGAAATCGTCCCTGCTCAAAGTGCTGGCAGGCATCGAAGGCCTGGATTCCGGCTCCATCGCCGCGCAGAAGGGCGTCAGCATCGGTTATCTGCCACAGGAGGGGCTATGGCTTTCCGGCCGCTCGGTTTTCGCGGAGTGCATGACCGTCTTCGCGGACCTGCGCGCGCTCGAAGACGAGCAGGAGCAACTCGCGCGCCGCATGGCCGAACTGGACCCGGAAAGCGCCGGGTACGCCCAGGTGGCCGAGCGCTTCCATCGCGCGGAAGGCGAGTTCCGCGCGCGCGACGGATATGCCATCGACGCGCAGGTGGGCAGCGTGCTCTCGGGCCTCGGATTCCCGCAGCGCGACTGGAAGCGCCGTACCGAGGAGTTCTCGGGAGGCTGGCAGATGCGCATCGCGCTCGCCAAGCTGCTGCTGGAAAGGCCCAACCTGCTCTTGCTCGACGAGCCCACCAACCATCTCGACCTGGAGGCCCGCAACTGGCTGGAAGAGTATCTCACCGCCTACCCCCATGCCTTCGTGCTGGTGTCGCACGACCGGTATTTTCTGGATGTCACCGTGCGCAAGATCGGCGAGCTCTGGAACAAGGGCCTGCATTTCTACACCGGCGGGTACTCGCGCTACGAGGTGCAGAAGACCGAGCGCCGCGCGCAGCTCCAGGCGGCCTATAACAACCAGCAGGACAGAATCCGCCAGATCGAAGCCTTTATCACCCGCTTCCGCTACCAGGCCACCAAGGCCAAGCAGGTGCAGAGCCGCATCAAGGAACTGGACCGGATCGAAAGAATCGAGATCCCGCCCCAGGAAAAGACCATCCGCTTCAGCTTTCCGCAGCCCAAGTCCAGCGGCAGGGTAGTCGCGGAATTCAAGAACGTGGCCAAGAGTTATGGCGACCAACAGGTTTTTTCGGAAGTGGATTTCATCGTCGAGCGCGGCGACCGGGTGGCCCTGGTGGGAATCAACGGCGCCGGCAAATCGACGCTCATCAAAATCCTCGCCGGCGCGGAGCCGGTCAACGCCGGCGAGTACACGCTCGGGCACAACGCTCAGCCCGACTACTTCGCCCAGGACCAGTACAAGGAACTGGACCCCAACGCGCGCATGATCGACGACCTGGCCACGGTGGCCCCGCGCGCCACCAATACCGAGCTGCGCAGCATCCTGGGCTGCTTCCTGTTCTCCGAGGACGACGTCTTCAAGACCATCGGCGTGCTCTCCGGAGGCGAGCGCAACCGCTACGCGCTGGCCCGCATGCTCATGATGCCCTCGAATTTCCTGCTGCTCGACGAGCCCACCAATCACCTGGACCTGCGCGCCAAGGACGTGCTGCTGACGGCGCTTCAGGAATACACCGGCACGGTGGTGTTCGTCTCCCACGACCGCTACTTCATCGATAAGCTGGCCACCCGCGTGTTCGAAGTGGAGGACGGCAAGCTGCGCGTCTATCCGGGCAATTACGAAGACTACCTCTGGCGAAAACAGGGTGGCCCGGAAGGCGCTCCGCCGGCGGAGGCGGTCGGGGAGCCTGCGGCCGTGGCGCGGGAATCCGCGGGGCCCAGAGGGCACCCCGCGCCGAAATCGGGCGAAAGGCGGCTAAACCCCATCAAGCTTCGCCACATGCGGGAGCGCCGGAAAGCCATCGAAGACGAGGTCGCCAAACTGGAAGTCGAGATCGCCGACTACGAGGCGGCCCTCGGCAGTTTCGTCAGCACGGAGGAGACCAGGCGCGTAAACGAGTTGCTGAATGCGCGCCGCGCCGATTTGGAGGCGCTACTTGGGGAGTGGGAGGAAGTGGCGCAATCGATTGAAGCGAACTCTTGACCGCCGGCGCTACTCTTGAGCGGGCATCTGCTGCTCGCTCTCGTGCCAGGCGCTGATCTTCAGACGGCGGCAGACCCAGCACAGCGGTTCGCTCCCCCCATCGGCAGCCTCGGCGCCGCAAACCGAGCACTTCGCGGCCTTCGTCAGGCGATCCGGGGAAATGGAACGCTTAGCCTGTTCCAACAATTCCTCGGGGATCACCGGCTCGAGCTTTGGCTGCGCCTTCCGTCTCATGTTCACTACCAATCTCACTATGGCAGAAAGCGCGCTGCCGCACAACCCACTTTGGTGCTGGTACGTACCGGGCTAGGCGGCTTCCGGAATCTGTACCACCACGGCGACATCCAGCGACGACGAGCAACGCGGACATCTCTGGCCGGGCGCCACCCGTGCATACCTGCCCCTCAGGTCGATGTCCGCCGGCACCGTGTGGGTGCAGATCGGACAATGAACTTGCCCCTTGATGTGATTCTCAACGAGTGCCTTCATGGCATTTGCCTCACTTCATCCGACGCAAAACTTGTGGCGCGGGTTGTGTCAAAATCGTAAATATTTTTCAATGAACCGCCGGGCGGAGGCCCGTATGGGCTAATCCTTCCCGCTGGCTGGTGCTACTCTGAAAATTATGATTCAGCCCCCCACCCCCAAGATTCAGTTGATTAACACACCCGACTACCGGGAGAACTACGCCAACAGCGTCCAGGTGCGGGTGAATCTGTGGGATTTCTTTCTCCTGTTCGGCCGCGTGAACCAGACCACGCCGGAAAACGTCGCCATCCACAATTTCCAGGGTGTCTACGTCAGCCCGCAGCAAGCCAAGGCGCTGGTCCGCGTTCTCCAGCAGAACGTCACGCAATACGAAACCGCTTTTGGCGAAATCAAGCTGGAGCCGCAGTCCGCCGATGGCATCGTACAGTGAGGGAGAAACCCACTACAGGCGATGCCGGCTGCCCGCAGCGTCTTTCGCCCCCCGGATCCGCAGCGACGCAACGCCGTCTGGTCCGGGCATCACCTCTACCGTGAACCGTCCCGTGGCAGGATCGTAACTACGCGTGCCAACCATTCCAGTCCCCGCCCTGACGATGGGAGGGTCGGGTGAATAGCCCTGAAGCGTGCGCGACTGCTCACCGGCGGCAAACGCCAGGCTCACCTGCACGTCGGCGCCATCGTCCACCAGCGCCGTGACGCGCTTCTTGCCCAGCGTTACGAACTGGCCGGTGTCGCCGAGCAGGGCGATTCCAGACTTGCCGATGGGCGCGGCTACCAGATAGCGGTCTGCCGTAACGTCTTCGCTCAACAGTTCGTCGGCCTCGACAACCCGCCCGGTGTCGTTGAAGTAGTCGTACAGGAAGACCGGCCCGTTCACTCCCGCATCGGAAAGACGGAACTGGGCCTGCGTATTCGTACCCTGTGCATAGAGGAAGAAGTACCAGCCCCGCAAATCGCCGAAATCGCTGTACGTGGCGGCGATCATCGGCGCTTGGGCATTCTGGGAATCGCTCCAAAAGCTGCTGTCGAGGGGAGTGAGCGGCACATCGGGCTTTACGATCACCCCATCCGGACGGACCGCGCGCAGCAGATTCCCCACATGCAAACTTCCGAGCCGGTCGCCGACCCCCAACGGACCGGCGGAGAGCGTGGCCACCAGCACGTTATCGGTTTCGCAGCTCATGAACACGTCCGTAAATGGCCAGGCCCCCACCGCGCTCGCCAGCCGCGAGGCATATAGAAAGTTCGTCCAGCGAGTCTGGTCGAAGCGGTCCTGGCTGGTGCGGATGGTGGTGACGTTGTTGTACTTGGAGCTCTGCAGGAAGTGCCGGGCGGTGGCCGAGCAGTACTGGATGTTCACGTTCTGCTGCCCCAGGGCGCTCGCCATGTTGCCCAGAAAATCGTCCCCGTCCGTAAGGTTATACGCCGTGGTAGCCTTGTCGGCCAGCCAATCCTGTTCGAAGCCCGCGCTGCCGGAACCTGCCAGATAACTCGCCACGGCGCCCCAGTAGAGCGGGTCGATGGACACCGTCCCGGACATCCGGTACTGCTGCTGGTATGGGCTCGCCGGATCGATCCACCGGGCATGGTTCACCAGCGGGATAGCCAGGGAACTCTGGAAAGCCGCGAGGCTGGAAGGAAACAGGGGAGACGCGGCCACGTATTCGTAGATTCCGTCTCCCAACAATGTCCAATCGGCCGTCGCGCCTTTCGGATAAAACCAGCTATCCAGTTGGAGATAGCCCAGGGCGATTCCTTGCTGGGCGAAACCGGCTTGCACCGCCGATAAGGTCTGGGGATAGGTGAGCCCCGGCTCGGTGGAGTAGTAGTAGCTGGAGCCGGCATCGGTCCAATATCCCAGCCGGTTGAGCGTCACATCCGCATCGTTGGCCGGACGTACTTTGCCGGTGACCCCTGTGAGCAGCCGCCCCCAGTTATCGAAGGCGCGATTGATTCCGTTCTCGATCACCAACAGGGTCTGCTGCGTGAATCCCGCCGGGAGCGAGGTGATTTGCTGGGAAATTCCGCTGCCCAATTCACCGGTCGGCAGGCAGCCGGTGCGCGCCACCATGAAGTGCGAAGCCGGGGAGAGGATCACGGTGTTCATCGCGGAATCGAAGGATACCCACGGGCTTTCGTCGTTCCATCCCTGAAAGGTGGGAAAGGCAAACGTGCCGGAAAAAGCAATGTGGCTGAGGCCTTTTGGGTAAACCGTCAGGTTGGGAAACGAGAACGTGTTCGGACCGCCGGAGGGCAGACTTACCGTGAACAGAACCGCGGGCGAGGCGATGTAGGTTCGAATGGCGGCATGCCGTTGGGCGTCCGTGCAAAAATCAAAGGAGATTTCGCTGTATGCGCCGCCCGTAGCGTCGATTCCCGATACGACAGCCAGGTTCGACGGCGAACCGCCGATGCTTCCGGCGAATTGCCACGAGGGGTTCGGCAGCGCAATCTGGTAGGAGCCGACCGAAGAAACCGTAACCGTCAATCCGGCATTGCCCACGATGGAGACAGCCTGAAGTGAAGCAGCAGAAACCAGGAGAAAACCGGAGAGGGCAGCCCGGACGGCAACTCGGCGAAAGGGACCCATGAGATACATCTGTGGTTCTACGCAGCACAACATTAACACATTACGTGCTAATTTACCACAAATATATCTCCTTATGCCTTTATCTTGTGACAGTGATCATGGCCGGGTTGGACGCTACGCCTCCGATGGTCACGATGACCTGCTGATCTCCGGCCGGCACGTTCGGGACCAGCAGGTTTACCTGGCAGAGGCCGACGAATCCCGGCGCGAGCCCGGAAAACGAGACGGTGGCGGGGACTCCTCCGATGGTCGCGGTGGTCTGTGCCAACGTATTGCTGAGAGGGCCAATGGGCGCGGCGGCTCCGCTAGCCACCGGCCGATCCACCCCGCCCTGGCCGGTGAGGTAGATGGACACGTAGCTGCCGACCAGCGCCGGGTTCGCCGGCGAATTCAACGTGCCATCCTGATTAATAGCCGGCGCCCGGCCGCTGCCAGACACGAAAACACCGGGCGCCGCAGGCTGAATGGTCAGAGCGACGGGACCGGCCGTCATCCCGTTCGATGTGATCGTCAACTGAGCGGTCCCGGGTGCGATCTCATAAGGCACCTGGGCGTTGATTTGGGTCGGGCTCACGTAGCCCAAAGGCGCGGCGATGCCGTTGATTTTCACGGAAATGCCGTTCCAACTCGTGCCCCACGGCGCGCTGGCCGCGGTGGTGGTGCCATCCGCGAGGTTACCGGCAAAGATACTGAACAGACTTCCCGGGGCGAGACCGTTCCGATAGCTGGCGGCGTTCACGATGCCGGCCGACGCCAGAGACGGCAGAGCCGGGTTGACCACCAGGGCGACTTGAACTGTGACGGGGCTGGTTCCAGGCACGAAGATGTCCAGGCTGCCGGAGTAGACGCCGGGGTTCATGCCGGATGGGTTGACCCGCACGGTGACGATGGCCGGCGTCGTCCCCGACTGAACATCGGTAGTCAGCCATGGCGTATCCGACGCCACCGTGAAATTCACGGATGGCGCGTTGGAGGTAATGGTAACGGTTTGCGGGGAAGGCGCCGGGCCTCCACCGGTGTAGAGGAACTGCAAGCTGCTTTGTGAGGCAGCCAACCCCGGGGAGCCGCCGCTGGTGGGCGGAACGCTCCACGCCACTACGTCGCCGTTGACGTAGGTGGCATACAGGATGCCGTTCGCAACCACGGGCTGGCCATACATGCCTCCGCTGACGCCGCCATCCGTCCACAGCACGGCCCCAGTAGCGGAACTGAGCACGACCAAGCCGCTTTCGGTAGACACGAAAACCAGCCCGGGAGTCAACGTCACCGGCCCCAGCACGGTAGCCGCCGCGGCGTACTGCCAGAGCAATTGCTGGGCGGTAGGGTCGAAGGCATACACCATGCCTGGAGGCGCATTCCCATCCGGCTCCCCGGCTCCCGTAACGAGGACGCTGCCATCGAAGGCGGGCGTGGATATGGAACCGCAGCCCAACTCCGGCGAGTCGCAGTCTCTGGCGAGCTTGTAGGACCAGACCGGGGCGAGATCGGGCCGGTGCAGGACGTACATCACGCCAGTCTTGCCGTTGGCGGCGACCAGCGGCTGCCCGCCGCTTTGGAACAGCACCGGAGACGATCCCCAATCCGCGTCATCGTCCGTGGGCGCAATCGGCAGGAAGAAATACGACCGGATCTGAAGTGTGGTCGCGTCTAATGCCAGAAGCGCGCTTCCCCAGACGCCGTTTTGCGCATCCTGCGACGCCGCGTTTCCCGTGGTGATGTAGACGAGGTTGTTCTGCTCGTCAATCGCCGGTGTGCCCCAGACCCCGGCGCCTTGTGTGTTGGGGGGCATGACGTAGGCAATCTGCGGATGCGTCGGGTCGTTCAGAGGAATGCGCGCGAAACCTCCGCGCACCGTGGGGCAATCGGACACTGAGGCAATGCCGATATAGAGCGCGTTCTGGGAGATCATGGGAGACGACCAGAGATACGATCCGACCGCCGGGTCGGCGAGTGGAACGCGCCACAGGATGGCGCCTGTGCCACGGTCCATGGCGTACACCGCGGAATCGCCGCCGCCCACATAGACCGTGTTCCCGGCCACGGCGGGCTGCGAGCTGACGCCGATTCCCTGCGGTTGGCACGTTGGGTCCGCCGGTTTCGGCGCCGTGCCCAGAAACTGGCTCCATTGGGCCGCGCCGGTGAGGGCATTCAGGGAGTGGAAGTTGCCGCTCCAATCTCCGAAATAAACCGAGCCGCCGGAAGCCGAGACACCCGAGGAGACCGTCGCACCCACGGATGTCTTCCACAACTGCCGCAATTGCCCCGCGTTTCCGGAGAAGATCGTGGTCTCGCCGGGCCGGAAGCTGTCATGTGAGAGGTCGCCCAGATACATGGGCCAATCCTGGGCGAAAGCGGGCGTCGCCACCGCCATGAGGCAGGGTGCAATCAGAATGGCACAGAGCCGCATATATATTAGATTTCCGGCGTGATCGGAAGGTGACACGCTTCTCAGGTGTACATTTGTGAGAATATGCCTCGGTGCCCGCGCGCATTGTGTATATAATGACATCAATGTCAAAGAGGACCGGCTTGCTCCTGTTTTTGCTGCTGGCAGCGGTGTTTCTGGTCCTTAATCGTGCCGCCTATCGGGGCTACTTCCAGGACGACGACATCAACTCGATAGCGTGGACGCGATGGAACCCCGCTCTCGAGTACCTCAAGGGGGCTCTGACACCCGTATACTCGCATAGCTATCGCGCCGTGGGCTTCTACTATTATCACCTGACGGGGCGCGCCTTCGGGTTGGATTTTCCCAAGTATGTGGCGGTGATTCAGGCGATTCACCTGCTGAACCTCTGGCTCCTCTGGCTGCTGATGCGCCGCATGGGGAGCCCGCCGCTGGCCGCGGCCGCAGGGTGCGTCTTTTTCGCGTTGCATGCGGCGCTGCTCGATACCGTTTGGAAGCCGATGTACGTCTTCGATCTGCTGTGCGGCACGCTTTGTGTGGCCAGCGTTTTGTTCTGGGCGCGCGGCCGTTGGATCTTGAGCTTTTTCGCGTTCTGGCTGGCCTACAAGTCCAAGGAGCTGGCGGTGATGCTGCCAGTGGTGCTGGTGTGTTACGAGTTGTGGTTCGGTGGCCGCCGCTGGCTGCGGCTGGCGCCGTTTGTGGCGGCATCGCTGTCGTTCGCGGCACAGGCGTTGCTGCTCCATCCCGAACAGGCCGGCGACTACAGCTTCCACTTCACGCTCGATACCATTGCCGCCACAGCTCCCTTCTATGCCGAGAAGGTGTTTCTGACACCCTATCTGGGGTTTCTGCTGCCCCTCGGCGCGGTCGTGGCGCGGAACCGGCGCACGTGGTTCGGGTTGGCCATGATGGGACTCTTTCTCTTCCCCCTTTTGTGGCTGCCGGGACGGATCTACAGCGGTTATTGTTATCTGCCGTTCACCGGTCTCGCCATCGCCATGGCCGGCATTGCGGAAACCGCCAAGCCGGCGGCCATCGCGATATTCTTCCTGCTGTGGCTGCCGGCCGACATTTACTGGCTGAACGCGCAAGGCGACGAGACGCTACGGCACGATCGGGATACCCGCGAGTGGATTACCACGCTGGGCAAGTTTGCGAAGACGGGGCCGGCGGTCACCGGCTTTGTCTACAAAGGGTTCCCGGAAGCATTTCATAACTGGAGCGCGGAAGCCGGGGTGAAGTATTTCTTCCGGTTGCTGGATATCACAGTTCCCCCGGCCAATTCGCCGGAGGGTGCGCAACTTCTACGGAATGGCCGCGTGGCGATCCTGAACTGGGATGCGGTGCGGCACAGGTTGGAGATTCAGACGCCCTGACCGGCTCGCATGGCGAACGAAATCCGAGGGGAACCGCTTCGACACAGGTATTCGAGCAGCAGAATCATCTTGTGGTCCTGGTCTTCGGAGCAACCGGGGGAGCAGCGCCGCCGTCCCGGCTGAAACTGCGCGATCCGCTGGGCCAGTTCCGAACGGGAGCAGCGGCCTTCTTCCGTGGATTCCAGGATGCACGCGCCCAGAAACTCGGCTATGAATTGAAGCTCGTCGAACGAGAGGCCCACCAGGAACCGCCGGGCCTTGGGTTTGAGAGGGCGATCAGCACACGAAACTAGAGCGGCTACCAAGGTCTTCTGCACGGCAGGTCTCCTGTCGGTGATGAACCATACCAATTTTCGGGATCTGGCCGTATTATTGCGAAAACGGGGTCCCCGCGCAAGGGGGGAGTGCCGCGGCCCTACATCGCGTAGAATTGATGAGGAGCCATGCTGGAAAACATCAACCTCAAAAGGAAGTTGTCGCGCGAGGAGTACAAACTGTCTTTGCCTTCCATTCAGCAGCGCCTGTACGATCTCGAAAAGGCATGTTGGGACCACCACGTCGCGACCGTCATCGTATTCGAGGGCTGGGACGCGTCGGGCAAGGGCACGGCGATCGCGGCCCTGACGCAGCGGCTGGACCCGCGCGGGTTCAAACTCTATCCCATCACCGCTCCTCGCACCTACGAGCAGCAGCGCCCCTGGCTGTGGCGCTTCTGGCTGAAAGTCCCCGACCGCGGCGAGATGGTCATCTTCGATCGCAGTTGGTATATTCGCGTTCTGGACGAGCGCGTCGAGGGCGCCATTCCGGAGAAGGCGTGGCGCGACGCCTACCGCGACATCGTCGAGTTCGAACGCACGCTGGCCGACGACGGCACCGCCATCCTGAAGTTCTTCCTGCACATCTCCAGGAAAGAGCAGAAGGAACGCTTCCGCGCCATCGAAGCCGATCCGCTCGAAGCCTGGCGCGTCACCGACGCCGATTGGGCCCGCCACAAAAAGTACAACGAGTATCTGGCCGCCACCGAGGAGATGCTGGAACTGACCGAATCCGAATTCGCGCCGTGGACCATCGTCGAGGCCACCTCGAAATGGTACGCACGCAAGAAAATCTTCGAGACCATCGTCGCCGTCATGGAGAAGCGCCTGGGCGTCGACGCGCCGCCTCGCGTGGAAATCCCCGCCGAGGTGGCCAAGGACGCGGATCTCCGCGCGGCCATGGAGTCGCTCGGGGGAGAGAGGCTCTGATGCTGGAAACACTCGATCTGACCCGAAAGCTCGATCGTGCGGCCTATGTCCGCGAGGTCACCGCGCGCCAGATTCAGCTCCGCGAATTGGGCTACCAGGTCTATTTGCAGAAGCGCCCGGTGATCGTCCTGTTTGAAGGTTGGGATGCCGCCGGCAAGGGCGGCGCCATCAAAAGATTCACCGAGAAACTCGACCCGCGCGGCTACGTGGTCTACTCCATTGCCGCGCCCCAGGGCGAGGACAAGACCCGCCATTACCTCTACCGTTTTTGGCGCCGGCTTCCCGAGCGCGGCCAGATCGCCGTCTTCGACCGCACCTGGTACGGCCGCGTGCTGGTGGAGCGCGTCGAGGGCTTCGCCGCCGAGGAGGAATGGAAGCGCGCCTACAAAGAGATCAACACCTTCGAGCGCCAGTTAAAGGACTTCGGGATCATCCTGGCGAAGTTCTGGATTCACATCTCGCGCGAGGAGCAGCTCCGCCGCTTCGAGGAGCGCAAGGCCATCGGCTACAAAGCCTGGAAGCTGACCGACGAGGACTGGCGCAACCGCCAGAA
>Ga0181527_1001655_pt1 | contig 22553 bp, 15 predicted proteins | sample PEATcosm2014_Bin_30_FD_119762 | JGI IMG/M metagenome (GOLD analysis project Ga0181527, IMG submission 119762) | Peatland microbial communities from MTU Mesocosm Facility, Houghton, MI, USA - PEATcosm2014_Bin06_60_metaG | ecosystem: Environmental > Terrestrial > Soil > Wetlands > Peat | place...
GGTGGTTCAGCAGCCGTAACAAGGAATATGGCGGCAAGCTGTGGAGCGTCTGGGGTCCGAGCACCGCCGACTATATGGCGCGCACCTCGCCCCAGGTCGCCGCCAAGACGGCGCAGGACGCCATCGACGAGGAGGCGCTTAAGACCGGCCGGCCGGTCGGCCGCTTCGTCGGCGACAGCTATCGCGTCAGCATCCCGATCGTATGGGGCGTCTCCGGGGTGACCAAGCAGGAGGCCTGCATCGCCTGCCACGAATCCATGGGTATGCATGCAGGCGACGTCCTGACGGTGTTTTCGAGCAGCGTGCCGACGACCGCAGACCTCGCCCAGTTGCGGCAACATGTTTTATGGATATCGCTCGGCGCCTTGCTGGCGATCTCGGCCATTCTAGCGGCGATCTGGCTGATATTCGGCCGCGTCGTCGCCCAGCCGATCAGCAAGATCGCCGGAATTCTCCTCGAACTGACCAACAACCGGATCGTCGACGTGCCCTATGGCGATCGCCAGGACGAGATCGGCGCCATCGCCCGGGCAACCGAAGTGTTCAAGCAATCGGTCGCCGAGAAGATCGTCAATCTTCGCGTGCGTTGCGGCCTCGACGCCGTGCGTTCGAACGTGATGATCGCCGACGAACGCTACGACATCATCTATATGAACACGTCGCTGCAACAGATGATGCAGGAAGCCGAGGCCGAGCTGCGCAAGACGCTGCCGTCGTTCGATGCCGCCAAGCTGATCGGCGCGAGCATGGACATGTTCCACGGCAATCCGGCGCAGCAGCGCGCGGTCCTCGATACGCTCACCGGCACGCACGAGGCCCATATCGCGATCGGCAGCCAGAAATTCCATCTGGTGGCCAACAACGTCATCGACGCGCACGGCAAGCGGGCCGGCACGGTCGTCGAGTGGAAGAACGAAACGGTCGAACGCGCGATCGAGGCCGAGGTCGACGGGCTGGTCCGGGCGGCGGTGGCCGGCGACTTCGCTCACCGCGTACCGCTCGACGGCAAGAAGGATTTCATGCTCACGCTGGCCGGCGCGATGAATTCGCTGTGCGAGAATACCGGCAGCGCGCTGCACGATATGGCGGCGATGATGTCGGCGCTGGCCGAAGGCGACCTGACCCAGCGCATCACGGCCGACTATCACGGCATGTTCGGCAAGCTGAAAGTGGATGCCAACACGATGGCCGACCGGATCGCCTCGACTATCGGCGAGATCAAGGCCGCCGCCCAGGAGGTGACCAGCGCCTCGGCGGAGATTTCGACCAGCACCACCGACTTGTCGCAGCGCACCGAGGAGCAGGCCGCCAGCCTCGAACAGACCTCGGCGTCGATGGAGGAAATCGCCGCGACCGTGAGGAAGAACGCCGAGCACGCCCAGGCGGCCGATGAATCGGCGACCGGTACGCGCCAGGCCGCCGATCGCGGCGGTCAGGTCGTGGCCAAGGCCGTGGAGGCGATGGCCAAGATCGAAGATGCCTCGCGCAGGATTTCCGACATCATCGGCGTGATCGACGAAATCGCGCGGCAAACCAACCTGTTGGCGCTCAACGCCGCGGTCGAGGCGGCGCGCGCCGGCGACGCCGGTCGCGGCTTCGCGGTAGTGGCGTCGGAAGTGCGCAGCCTGGCGCAGCGGTCCTCGCAAGCGGCGAAGGACATCAAGGATCTGATCACCAACTCGAACGGTCTGGTCACCGAAGGCGTCGCCTTGGTCAACCGCGCCGGCGCTTCGCTCAACGAGATCGTGGAATCGATCAAGAGCGTCGCCACGATCGTCGCCGACATCGCCAATGCCAGCGCCGAGCAATCGAAGGGCATCGAGCAGATCAACCTGGCGCTCGCCCAGATGGACGAGGTGACGCAGCAAAACTCGGCGCTGGTCGAGGAGAACGCCGCCACCGCCAAGACGCTCGAGCAGCAGGCGGAAGCGATGGACCAGCGCGTCGCCTTCTTCAAACTCGACGAGCCCGCCGCGGCCGAACCGCCGGCTCGGCAGTCGGTCGTTGCCATGCCTGCGCGCGGTCTGGCGGCGAAGCCGCAGCCCGCCGCGGCCAAGCGCGACGTGGCGACAGCGAGTCGGGGCGCTCAGATCCGACGGACGCCGGCCGCAGGCGCCGTCGCCGCCAATAGCAACTCGCAGTGGAAGAATTTCTAACCGCGAACCAACGGGCTCGGCATCAGCGGCTTTCCGCGATCGGCTTCCGTCCGCCGAGCCGCTTGTGCAAATGCACCATCAACGCCATGGCGAACAGCGGCGTTGCCAGATTGACGATCGGGATCGAGACGAAGGCGGCGATCAACAGCCCGGCGATATAGACGCTCGCGGCGTGGCGCTTGCGCATGGCCTTCGCCTCCGGCACCGGCCGAAACCGCATCGCGGCAAGCTCGAAATAGGTGCGGCCGAGAATATAGGCGGTGGCGAGAAAAAAGATCACCGCGCCGAAGCCGGCAAACAACAACAGCGGCGCGGCGCACAGGTAGATCGCGACGGCGAGCAAGGCCGTCTTGACGCCTTCCCAAAGGGCGAGCCACAGCGGCAGCGCCGTGCCGGGCGGATCGGCCGGGTAATGCTCGCGCTCGACCTCTTCGGCGATCCGGTCGGCGAAGAAGCTCGCGACCAGAGCGGTCACCGCCGGCATCAGCAACACGCTGCCGACGACGATGCCGAGGCTGGCGCCGACCGAAAGCAGCCAGGCGATCGCATGCGCCGGCATGTGCGCGTTCGGCCCGAACGCGGTTTCGACCGAGGCGCTGCCGGCGCCGAGGAGATGCACGATCAGCCGATCGAGCGCTATGCCGACGACGACGATCAGCGCGAGCGCAAGCCCGATCGACTTCCACAACACCGCGCGCAACGGCGGCGCGAACATCTGGATGAATGCCTTGACCGCGTCGTCGAGCATCGCGCCCTCTCCCACGCGGCAGAGGTAGCGACGGGCCTCCACCGGCACAAGGGCCGGGTCAGGCGACGATCAGTCCAGCCTCGGCCGCGCCGGCGGCCTGCGGCACCAGCGGAACATCCGCTGCCGGTAGCCGCGGCACGTCGGCCCAACGCAGCGCCTTGTAGTCGAAGCCGCGCGCGATGGTCGGTTTGACCACGTGGAAATAGGGCGAAATGTCGAAGTCGCGCGGGCAATAGAGCGACGAGTGGCGGATTTCCAGGATCTCTTCGCGCGCCTGGCGGCTGCCGGTCAGCCTGATCTTGGGCAGGATCGGATAACGCACGGCGCGGAACGCATCCGCGATCAGCGCCGAGCAGATGAGCCGCGTCGGATCGCCCGAACCGAGCGCGATCAGGCGCCGGCGCCAGCGCTGCGGCACCGGCAGCGGCAACAGATAGCGCATCAGATCGATGATGTTCTTCAGATCGTAGGCGAAGCCGATGCGCTCGACGGCATAGGCGCAGACCATGGCGCAGTCCGCGGCGGTCAGTTTGACCGGACGGCAGATGCGGGTGTGCAAGCGGATATATTTCGACAGCGGCGTCGACACCACGCCTTCGCCGAGATTGGCCTCGATCAACACGTGGGGCTCGCCGTCGGCGGTGAAGCAGCCGGAAAGCGGACCGACGTAAAGCGCCGCGTGCGACCAGGTCGATTGGGTCAGGTATTTGATGATGCCGGCGATGTGGTTGTTGCCTTCGACCAGAAGCACGTCGCCGGGTTGTAGCGATTCGCGCAACGCCTCGGGATCGCTCGCCGTGAACGGCTCGTAGCCGTGAACGGGCTTCTGCAGGCGATGGGCGATCAATCGCCCGAGGCCATCGAGCATCATGCTCATCGGGATTCTCTGGGCCTCCCTGCCGGCGCGCGCGGTCTCGCTGCGTCTTGCTTTGTCCGCAATCTAACCGAATTCCCTTGCCATTTGGTTCATGCCGCAACTTGCGGTATTGAACGAAATTAAACCGTGACGTTTGCCCGCCAGGCGCCGTTCGGGCAAGCTCTGCCGGATCGCAAGCGATTGGAAACCATGCCGCGCAAGGTTCTTCCCAAATTCAGCCGACGCTCGTTCCTCGCCGCCGCCGCCGCATTTGCGGCGGCACCGGCATCCGGCCCCGCATTCGGCGCGACCGCGCCGGCTTCCGGCGCGCTCGATGTGATCATCGTCGGCGCCGGCGCAGCCGGCATCGCCGCCGCGCGCAAGATCGCCGCCGCCGGCCGGCGCTATCTGCTGATCGAGGCGACCGACCATATCGGCGGACGCTGCGTCACCGACACCAAGAGTTTCGGCGTGCCGTTCGACCGCGGCGCCCGCTGGATCTATCTGCCGGATGTGAACCCGGTGACCAAACTGTCGCCGCGCCGCGGCATCGACGTCTATCCGGCGCCGCAAAGCCAGAAGGTGCGCGTGGGCCGCCGCTTCGCCCGCGAGGGCGAGCTCGAGGATTTTCTGACCGCCCAGGTGCGCGCCACGCGCGCCATCGACGATGTCGCGCGCAAGGCCGACATTCCCTCCGAGCAGGCGGTACCGAACGATCTCGGCGATTGGCGCGCCACGATCGAATTCGTGCTGGGGCCGTATAATTGCGCCAAGGACCTGGCGCAGGTGTCGTCGTTCGACTTCGCGCACGCAACCGAACGCAACACCGCGGCCTTCTGCAAACAGGGTTTTGGCGCCTTGCTGGCCACCCTCGGCCAAGGCCTTAACGTGCAGCTGTCGACGCCGGCGAAGACGATCGACACCCGAAGCGCGATCGCGGTGGAGACGGCCAAGGGCACCATCGCGGCGCGCGCCGCGATCGTCACCGTGCCGACCAATGTCGTCGCCTCGGGCGGCGTCAAATTCAGCCCCGAACTCGGCCATCACCAGATCGACGCCTTCGGCCGGATGTCGCTCGGCAGCTACGACCACATTGCGCTCGAACTTATAGGCAATCCGCTCGGCCTCGACAGCGACGATCTGGTGTTCGAGAAATCAGCCGATACGCATACCGCGGCCATTCTCGCCAATGTCTCCGGCTCGCCGCTCTGCCTGATCGACGTTGCCGGCGCGTTCGGCCGCGATCTCTCGGCGCAGGGCGAGGCTGCGATGTTCGACTTCGCCGCGAATTGGCTCGCCGGGCTTTATGGCGCCGAAGTGAAAAAGGCGATCGGCCGCAAGCACGCGACGCGCTGGAACGCCGAACCCTATGCCCTCGGCGCCTGGTCCGCCGCGGTGCCGGGCAGCCAGTTCGCGCGGCGGCAATTCCTCGACCCGATCGCCGACAATGTCTGGTATGCCGGCGAGGCCGCGCACGAGACGCTGTGGGGCACCGTCGGCGGCGCCTGGGAATCCGGCGAGCGCGCGGCCGACGCCGTGTTGCGCCGGCTCGGCCCGGGGAAGCCGTCGGCGCCGGCGGAGGCCGAAGCCGCGCCAAAACGCAAGCCGAAGCGCGAGCGCGCCGAGCATCCCGCGCCGCGCCGGGAGGCGACCACGCCACCATCGCCATATTGGGGCGGCACGCCGAACATCATGCGCGAGGAGCGATAAACTCATGGTTCGCTCTCACAAGACAGTTCGCGATGCCGAGGCTGCGGAGGATGCCGGTACTGCGCGCCCGGTGGCGCGCGCACGCGGCACTCCGGCAACCGCTGATCCTTAAGCCTGCAGCGCCCCGCCGGACCGCTCGCCGACTTCAGCGACGAGTTCGGTCTATTCCCAACTTCGGACATATCGGTGCTTCGCAATGAACGGTTGACGATACGGCGTCCACTTTCGGGTATTTCCTTTTCACGAGAATCCACGCGTAATCGCGGCGAAGGAAACCGCTATGCCGATCCATGATTTCAGCGCCCGGTTGGGCACCGGCGAGGAGCGCCGCCTCGCCGACTACCGCGGCAAGGTGTTGTTGATCGTCAATGTCGCCTCGAAATGCGGCTTCACACCGCAGTACAAGGGCTTGCAGGCCCTCTATGAACAGTTCCAATCCCGTGGCTTCGAAATCCTCGCCTTCCCATGCGACCAGTTCGGCCATCAGGAACCGGGGTCTGACGCGGAGATCGCTACGTTCTGCAGCGATACCTATGGTGTGACTTTCCCGCTGTTCGCCAAGATCGAGGTCAACGGCAACAACGCCCACCCGCTCTATGTTTGGCTAAAAGAACAGAAGGGCGGGTTGTTGGGCGACGGCATAAAATGGAACTTCACGAAGTTCTTGGTTGATCAGGCTGGTGCCGTGCGTGCGCGCTTCGCACCAACGACGAAGCCGGAAAGTCTCGCGCGTGAAGTGGCGGAGCTTCTGTAGGCGCGTGCGCGCTCACGCTCAGGACCATCGAATAGCGGTTTGCCCGATCTCGCTTGTGGGTCAGTCGCTACCGAAGAATTCAGCGCCAGCGCCGAACAATGTCCGGAATGCTCCGCAAGCGACCGTTCACGCCCGCAGCACGCCGCCGGTGCGTTTGCCGACTTCGGCGACGATCTTGGCTGCGAGCGCTTCAATCTCGGCGTCGGTCATGGTCTTGTCGCGCGGCTGCATCGTCACCGCGATGGCGATCGATTTCTTGTCCGGCTCGATGCCTTTGCCCTCGTAGACATCGAACACGCCGACGCCCGAGATGAGCTTGCGGTCGACGCCGGTCGCGGCGCGCACGATATCGGCGGCCTTGACGGTGCGGTCGACCACGAAGGCGAAATCGCGCACCACCGGCTGGAACGGCGAAAGTTCGAGCGCGGGCTTGGCGCGGGTCGGCTTCGACTTCGGTTCGGGGATACGCTCCAAAATCACTTCGAACGCAACCAGCGGGCCATCGGCATCGAGCGCCTCGAGCGCGCTCGGATGCAGCTCGCCGAAATAGCCGAGCACGTTCTGCGGCCCGATCTGGATCGTGCCGGAGCGCCCGGGATGGAACCAGGCCGGTGCGCCCGCCACCACTTGCAGGGCCGCCGCGGCAGCGCCGGCCGCGGTGAGCACCGTCAGCGCGTCGGCCTTGGCGTCGTACGCATCGACCTCGCCGTCGCGCTTCGACCAATGCCGGCCGATGCCGGACGGCTTCGCCAACGCGCGACGGACGCCTGCCGCCGCGGTGAACTGATCGGCCGGCTGGTCGCCGCGAAAGATCTGGCCCACTTCGAACAGGCCGACATCGGGAAAGCCATGGTCGGCGTTCTTCTGCGCCGCCGCGATCAGCCCCGGGATCAGGCTCGGCCGCATGTCGGAGAGGTCCGCCGCGATCGGATTGGCGAGCGCCAGCTCCGGCTTGCCGCCGCCGAACAATTCGGCCTGTGGTTTGGCGATGAACGACCAGGTCACCGCCTCGACCAGGTTGCGCGCGGCGAGCGCGCGCTTCGACTTGCGGCTGCGCAACTGGATCGGGGTGAGCACCGGTTTGCGCTGAGCCTCGCCGCGCGGAAACGGCGTCAGCGGCACCCGGTCGACGCCGACGATGCGCACCACTTCTTCGACGATGTCGGCCTTGCCGTGCACGTCGGGCCGCCACGACGGCACCGCGATCTTGACCCGCTCGCCCTGGCCGGCGACGAAGAATCCCAGCCGCTCGAGCACGCGCCGCATCTCCATGAGCGAGACATCGAGGCCGGCGAGCCGTTCGAGTTCGGCGAGCGGAAAATCGATAATGCGCTCCGGCGCTTCGGCGCCTCCGGCGACGGTGATTTCCGATGGCGCGCCGCCGGCGAGGTCCAACACCATGCGGGTCGCCAATTCGAGCCCGGGCACCATGAAGGCCGGATCGACACCGCGCTCGAAACGATAGCGGGCGTCGGAATTGATGCCGAGTTTGCGGCCGGTCTGCGCGATGTCGAGCGGCTCCCACAGCGCCGATTCGATCAGCACGTCCGTGGTCGCCGCCGAGCACCCGCTCTCTTCGCCGCCCATGATGCCGGCGAGCGATTCGACGCCCCGGTCGTCGGCGATGACGCAGATCGTATCGTCGAGCTGATAGGTCTTGCCGTCGAGCGCCAAGAGGCTCTCGCCCGGCCGCGCGCGGCGCACCGTGAGATCGCCGTGCACTTTCGCGGCATCGAACACATGCAGCGGCCGGCCGCGGTCGTAGGTCATGAAATTCGTAATATCGACCAGCGCATTGATCGGACGCAGGCCGATCGCCGTCAGCCGCTTCTGCAGCCAGTCCGGCGACGGGCCGTTCTTGACGCCGCGCACCAGGCGGAGCGCAAACCCCGGACACAGCGACGGCGTCGCCCCGAAGTCGAGCTTGACCTGCACCGGGCAGGGAAATTCGCCCTTGATCGGCTTGATGGCGGCGTCTTTGAACTTGCCCATCTCGGCGGCGGCAAGATCGCGCGCAATGCCGTGGACGCCGGTGCCGTCGGCGCGGTTCGGCGTCAGATTGATCTCGATCACCGGATCGTCGAGCCCGGCATATTTGGCGTAAGGCGCGCCGACCGGCGCGTCGTCCGGCAGATCGATGATGCCGTCGTGATTGTCCGAGAGCTGCAGCTCGGCCTCCGACACCAGCATGCCGCGGCTTTCGACGTCGCGGATCTTGCCGACGCTGAGCGTCATGTTCTTGCCGGGAATGAAGGCGCCGGGCGGCGCGAACACGCTTTTCATGCCGGTGCGCGCATTCGGCGCGCCGCACACGACCTGGATCGGATCGCCCGAGCCGGTGTCGACCATGCAGACGCGCAGGCGATCCGCATTGGGATGCTGTTTCGCCTCGACGACGCGCGCGATGACGAACGGCGCGAACAGCTTCGCCTTGTCTTCGATGCGCTCGACTTCGAGCCCGATCATGGTGAGCTTATCGGCAAGCTCGCCGAGCGGACGATCGGTGTCGAGATGTTCTTTCAGCCAGGCGAGGGTGAATTTCATCATGGGCGCGTACCTCCACGCGCAGGCAATACTTCCCCTCCCCCGCTTGCGGGGGAGGGTAGGGAGGGGGCTTCGGCCGCGTCGACCGCCGCAGCGATCACGTCCCAGACTCCTTCTTTGTTCGTCATAACGTCGTAATTGCTAAAGCGCAGCACACGAAATCCCCTCGAGCGTAAGAAACTGTCCCGCCGTGCATCGCGCAACTCTTGTGCGTCTTCGAAATGCTGTCCGCCATCCAGCTCGATCACCAGCTTCGCCGCGTGAGAAACAAAATCGACGATATAAAGTCCAATCGGTGTCTGACGGCGGAAACCTACACCGTTCAAGCGGTGGGCACGAACGAGATACCAGTTTGCACGTTCGGCATTGGTAGCGTTAGTCCGCAACGATCGCGCGCGTTTTCGCGCTATCGGTTTGACGCGCCAGGCTGGACTTTTCACAGCTTTGTCGATCACGGGTTACGACGAGGCCGCAGGCCCCCTCCCTACCCTCCCCCGCTAGCGGGGGAGGGAAAATAGTTACGGGCTCAATCCTCCCGCCAGCGTCGGCAGATCGAGCGGGCGGAAGCCGTAATGGGCGAGCCAGCGCACGTCGGCGTCGAAGAAGGCGCGCAGGTCCGACATGCCGTATTTGAGCATGGCGATGCGATCGGTGCCCATGCCCCAGGCGAAGCCCTGATACTCGTCCGGATCGAGACCGCAATTCTTCAGCACGTTCGGATGCACCATGCCGCAGCCGAGGATTTCCAGCCAGTCGTCGCCCTCGCCGAAGCGGATTTCGCCTTTGTCGCGGCGGCATTGGATGTCGACTTCGAGCGACGGCTCGGTGAACGGAAAGAACGACGGCCGAAACCGCATGCCGACGCGATCGACTTCGAAGAAGGCCTTGCAGAATTCCTCGAGGATCCATTTCAGATGGCCGAGATGCGAGCGCTTGTCGATGACGAGGCCCTCGACCTGATGAAACATCGGCGTGTGGGTCTGATCGCTGTCGCAGCGATAGGTGCGGCCGGGACAGATGACGCGGATCGGCGGCTTCTGCGTCAGCATGGTGCGCACCTGCACCGGCGACGTGTGCGTGCGTAAGAGGAGCCGCGAGCCGTCCGGCTTCGGATTGAAGAAGAACGTGTCGTGCATCAGCCGCGCCGGATGGTCTTCCGGGAAATTGAGCCGGGTGAAATTGTAGTCGTCGGTCTCGATGTCCGGACCTTCAGCCACCGCAAAACCCATATCGGCGAAGATCGTCGTCAACTCGTCGGTCACCTGCGTGATCGGATGCACCCGGCCGATCTCGGCCGGCGCCTCGCGCACCGGCAGCGTGACGTCGACGCTTTCGGAATTGAGCCGCGCGGTGAGCGCCGCGTCCTTGAATTCGTCGCGGCGCGCGGCGAGCGCCGCGTTGACGCGGTCCTTCAGCCCGTTGATGAGCGGCCCCTGGCTTTTGCGCTCGTCGGGCGCGAGCGCGCCGAGCGTCTTGAGCAGCGCGGTGATCGAGCCGCTTTTGCCCAGCGCCGCCACCCGCACCGTTTCCAGCGCGGATTCGTCGCCGGCCGTGGCGACCGCGGCCAGGATTTCGGTTTCGAGCTGCGCGGTGTCGGTCATGTTTCTAATCCGGCATGAAGGGCAGATCGGTATCGGACGGTTTGCCGCCGGCTTGCGTCAGCATGCAATGAACCTGGCCGCGATGGTGGGTCTGGTGATTGAACATATGGGTGACCAGAACCCAGCGCGGCTTCGTCACTTCGCGGCCGATCGCGCCGGAAAAGTAGGTCTGATCGGCGGCAAGCCAGGCATCGGCGACGGTCTCCGCCCAGTCGAGAATCTTGGCGTCGAAGCCGATACGCTCCGATTTCAAATTCTCCCAGTCGCCATAGAGCGTGACCGAGCCTGGAATTCCGACTTGCGGCTTCGGCAGATCGGTGAAGCGGCTCATCCAGGCCTGGTCGCCCCACAACAGATGGCTCAGCGTCTTTTCGATCGACCCGAAAAAGGCGCCGCGCTCGCGCTGCCGTTCGGCGGCGGGCAGCCGGTCGGCGACGCCGTAGAGATTTTCATTCTGCCAGCGGTTGTAGCGCGCCATGCGCTGCACATAGGCCCGATCAATCATGGCACGGTCATCATGACGGCTCTACCCGGCACCAGGCCGGGCATGACGGAAGAGCGGCTAGGCGAGCGCCGACTTGGCCTGGCCGACGATGGCCTCGAATGCCGCCGGCTCGGTGATCGCGAGATCGGACAGTACCTTGCGGTCGACCGTGATACCGGCCTTGGCGAGCCCGGCAATGAACCGGCTGTAATTGAGCCCGAACGGCCGCACCGCGGCGTTCAACCGCTGGATCCACAGCGCGCGGAAGGTGCGCTTCTTCCGCTTGCGGTCGCGGAAGGCGTACTGGTTCGCCTTCTCCACCGCCTGCTTGGCGATACGGATCGTGTTCTTGCGCCGGCCGTAATAGCCTTTGGCGGCCTTGAGAATCTTCTTGTGCTTGGCATGGGAGGTGACGCCGCGTTTGACGCGAGCCATGGCTGATCTCCTTCAGGGATTGCGAACGTCGAAGCCGGAACTGCCGCCATTCGGCCCTCCCCGCCCCGCGAACGGGGCCAGGAAGGGGTGCGGCAAAAGCCGTCAGCCGTTCGGCAAAAAATACTTTTTGATGTTGTCGCCGTCCGTCTTGAACAGCACGTTGGTGCCGCGCAATTGGCGGATCTGCTTCTTGGTGCGCTTGATCATGCCGTGGCGCTTGCCGGACTGGGCATAGAGCACCTTTCCGGTCCCCGTCACCTTGAAGCGCTTCTTGGCGCCCGACTTGGTCTTGATCTTGGGCATTTGGCTCTCCTGATAATACGCGCTCCCGCCCGGCTATCCGCCCCCGCAAGCGAGGAAGGGTAGGAAGGGGGCAGCGCCGGCGATCCCTGAGATCGCGTGCTCAATGAGCACACTCGCCGCCACGGCAGCCCTTAATCAGCCGGGCGGCGAGAGGGCGGGGTTATGGCAGAGGGCGCCGGTAATGGCAAGAAACCCGTAGCGGGAACCCGTGGCGGGCCAAAGCCCAGGCGGCGCCGGGCCTTACCCGACGGCCGCTTCGCCTGTGGCGCCACTTAGCGCGGCGCCAGAACCATGACCACCTGGCGGCCTTCGAACCGCGGTTCCTGCTCGATTTTGGCGATCTTGACGGTATCGCCCTTGACGCGGTCAAGCAGCTTGTACCCCAGATCCTGGTGCGCCATTTCGCGGCCGCGGAACCGCAATGTCACCTTGACCTTGTCGCCTTCTTCGAAGAACCGCTGCATCGAGCGCAATTTCACGTCGTAATCGTGATCGTCGATCATCGGCCGCAGCTTGATCTCCTTGATCTCGACGACCTTCTGCTTCTTGCGCGCCTCGGCGGCTTTCTTCTGCGCCTGATATTTATATTTGCCGAAGTCGAGAATCTTGCAGACCGGCGGGACCGAATTCGGCGCGATCTCGACCAGATCGAGCCCGGCCTCCTGCGCCATGGCGATGGCGGCGCCGATTTCCGTGACGCCCTTGTTGGCGCCGTCTTTGTCGATGAGTTGGACCTCGCGGACGCGGATCTCCTCGTTGATGCGCGGCCCCTCTTTGGGAGCGGGCTGCGGCGCTCTGCTGGGACGACGAATGGGCTTTATCTCCTTTTAATCGTTGCGACTGATCGTTGCGACGCGTTCGGTAAGATTTGCCACCGGACCATCGCCCGACACGACGACCTTGATCGGCACGACTGGGTGGCAAACCGGCAAGATCGGGAGTTTTTCCGATTAAGTCAACGCCGATGCATTGCGTAGATAGTAGAGGCCTTCGTCTCGTGATTATGTTCCGTCCCCGGAAACGCGCGGGCGTAGCGCGCCGCGAAGGCAGACGGAATGCAGTCGGATGGACGATAACGACCTGAAATTCCTGCACATTGGCGATGGCGCCGGGCGGCGCGTGATCGCCGTGCGGGCGCGAGACGGCAACCGCCCCGGGCTGTTCTGGCTCGGCGGCTACAAGTCCGACATGAAGGGCACCAAGGCCCAGGCGCTCGCCGACTGGGCCGAGCGCGAAACCCGCGCCTGCGTGCGGTTCGATTATTCCGGCCATGGCGAATCGGAAGGCGCATTTACCGATGGCACGATCGGCCGCTGGCTCGCCGATAGTGTCGCCGTGTTCGACGCGTTCTGCGGCGGACCGCAAATTCTGGTCGGCTCGTCGATGGGCGGCTGGATCGCTTTGCTCCTGGTGCGCGCGCTTCGCCGTCGCACCCCGCCCAACCCTCCCGCGCAGGCTGCGGCGAGCGGGATTGGGGCAGCGGCGAGCGTCGCCGGCTTGGTGCTGATCGCCCCGGCTGTCGATTTCACCGAAGAATTGATGTGGAAGCGGTTTACGCCCTCGATCAAGCGCGAGATCGAGGAGAAAGGTATTTGGGCACGACCGTCCGGATATTCGCCCGAGCCCTATATCGTCACCAGGCAATTGATCGAGGAAGGCCGCAACCATCTCCTCCTGGGCGGCATGATCGAAACCGGTTGCCCGGTGCGCATCCTGCAGGGCGTCGAGGACCCCGATGTGCCGTGGCAGCATGCCAAGGCGCTCGTCGCGCGGCTCGCCTGCGACGACGTGGTGCTGACGCTGGTCAAGGACGGCGACCACCGCCTGTCGCGACCCGAGGACATCGAGCGCCTGATCCGCGCGGTGGAGGAATTTTAGGCTGCGGCCTTGGTCGAGACCGGCTCAGCTTTCCGCCGCCGCTTCCTCGCCCTCGAAGGCGACCCCGAGAAGGTCGTCGGTGCGCCAGACGACGCGGCAGCGCCGCCGGGTGCGGCCGCATTCAAAAGTCAGATCGAAGCTCGCCGGCACGCCAAAGGTATTCGCGAATTTCAGGCAGGCGCCGCCCGAGGTGATGTTCTGCACGGTACAGTGAATGACCGGCGAACGGCGCGGTACGATGATCTTGGCGTTGCGCAGCACGCGAGTGCGCTGCACGCCGCGACGCTCGCCTTCCGCTTTGTCACGATCCTCTCGGTCACGATCCGCGATCATTCCGCCTGCCTGCAAGTGAAAACGAAACCCGACAGATTGCTCTGTATCAAGCAAGTGTTACCGATCGCGGAATGGTCAACCGACCGGGAAGTTAAAACCGACAAACGTGACGGAAAATCGAAGCCGGCCGCTAACGCTTTGGTGACCGTAAATCCATCGATTGTGAGAATGGCGCGCCACTTGGAATAAAACTGCGAACACTTATGTCATTGAAATTCCGCTCTAAAGCCAGTGGCCACGGTCGATATCGTCGACCAGCGCGCGCAAATCGCAAATATGACGGCGCCGCCTTTGACCGGGGTGAGGCGGCGGTCGGACCGCCGCCGCCTATCCCATTGACCGAGCAAGCGGTCTCTACCCCGAAGCCCAGCCCCCTCGAGACGGTCGGGGTCGGTGTCGCGATACCGCTCAACTGCGATAATGGCATATATGCAACATTGGGGGCGAAACTGGTGCAAGACAGGGATTTCCTGCAGGTTTCGACTCCCAGATCGAGAGTTCCCGAGGTACGTTGCTGACTTGGGACTCGGCGACTGGCGGAAAGCCGGAGCATGGGCGTTGGGGGCGTCATTTGCGGCTCGGACCGCAACAGGTTGCGCCTCCTTCTGGCGTCGAGTTCGCTCGCCGCTATTTTGATCGGCAGCGGTACGCCGCAGGCCTACGCGGCATCGTGCGTCATCAACGATGTCAGCAATTCCGCCGGTGCCGGCCCGTTCAACAACACCACCAATTCGATCAACTGCATCAATATCCAGAACTCGACCGTCAACGGCGGCGCCGGCAACGTCTCCAATACCAGCCCCGGCGTAATCGCCACGACGTCGGCAACCTTGCCGACCGCCATTCGCATCAACAACAGCACCCTTATCGGTGCCATTATCAACACTGGTTCGATCACGGCGACAATCGGCAACGGGGAGGGCGTAGTCGTCATAAGCCAGGCGTTCGTGGCAAACGGAATTACCAACAGCGGAAACATCGCAGCCCAATCCAACGGCATCGAGGATGGCGTCGAAGGCTTTGCCCTTTCCAGCTTTGCCGGCGGTATCACCAATAGCGGCACCATCGTTGCGAGCGGCTTCCTCGGTGCGGGAATTTCGAGTGCTGGAGTATCCACCTTCACGGGCGGGATTAACAACGGCGGCACCATCTCGGCGGCTCTCGGCATTACACTGGCAAATTTTTCGAGCTTCTCGGGTGGCATTTCCAATAGCGGCACGATCAGCGGTTCGTTCGCCAGCCTAGGACTTCCTGTCGGAATTTCGGTGGATGGGACAGGTCATGTGGTTGGTGCCTCGCCGGCAACCTTGTCGGGCGGCATCACGAATAGCGGTATCGTCTCGGGGGGCATAGGCGTTGAAGACCTGTCAACTTTCGCCAGCGGCAATTTGAGTAACAGCGGCACGATTAGCTCTACTAACAACGCGATCGTTGTCACCTCGATAACAGACTTTACCGGCAACATTACCAACAACGGCACGATATCGGCTGGCGCCGTCGGCATCTTCGTTGGTCAAACCGCGGCCTCCTTTGGAGGGGTCTCGACCTTCGCGGGCAATATCAGCAATTCCGGCACCATCACGGCGAAGACCGGCATCGCCATCGTCGGCAGCACCATCCACGGCTCGATCGTCGATAATGGCGTGCTGCTGGGATCGAGCCACGGCATAACGGTCGACAGTGCGAGCAAGCTGATCGCCAACACCGCGACCGCCATCGCCATCAGCGGGCCGACCTTCACCGGCGGCATCAGCAATGCCGGCACGATCCTGGGCCACAGCGCAGCGCTCGCCATTGTGCTCACCGGCTCGACCTTCGCCGGCGGCATCGCCAACTCTGGCGTGATCGGCGGCATCAAGATCAACGGCGTCACCACCTATGGCGGCGGCGTCACCAACAGTGTCGGCGCCACCATCGGCGGCGGCATTTTCATCGAAACCGTGTCGGCCTTCAGCGGCGGCATCACCAACTCAGGCACGATTACGGGGGTCAACTCCGTCGTCGTGATCTCCGGCGTTTCCAGCTTCTCGGGCAGCATCGTCAACAACGCCGGCGGCTTCATTTCGGCATTCGGCCCCGGCATCGACGTCACCACCGTCTCGACCTTCACCGGCGGCATCACCAACGCCGGCACGATTTCGACCGGTAGCCGCGGCCGCACGGGCCTCGCCGGCGTCTCCGGCATCCTCGTCACCTCCGTTTCGACCTTCACCGGCAACATCGTCAACGCCGGCACCGGCACGATTTCGGCCGGCGCCACCGGCACCGGCATCAACGTCAACACCGTCAAGACCTTCACCGGCAATATATCGAACGCCGGCACGATCACCGGCGGCTTCGGCGTCCGCGTCGGCAACGGCGTGACGTCCGGCGGCGTCGACATCCAGACTTTCGCCGGCAGCGTCAGCAACTCAGGCCGTATCACCGCGGCGACCACCGGCATCCAAATCGTGGGCGTGTCGAGCTTCGGCGGCAATATCGCCAACTCAGGCACGATTTCGGCGGCCGGCATCGGCATCGACATTGGCTTCAAGATCACGATCGGCACGCTTACGATCAACAGGCCGGTGTCGACCTTCACCGGCAATATCGCCAATTCCGGCACCATCACCGCAAAGACCGGCATCGATATTGTCGGCAGCACCATCAACGGCTCGGTTTCCGATAGTGGCAATATTATCGCGTCGAGCCACGGCATTCTGATCGACAGCGCGAGCAAGCTCGCCACCAACGGGACCGCCATCAAGATCACGGGCCCGACCTTCACCGGTGGCATCACCAATAGCGGGACGATTTCCACGACGGGCAATACCGGCATATCGGTCGGCAACTCTGCGAGCGTTATCTCGACCTTTGGCGGCGGCATCAGCAATGCCGGCACGGTTTCATCCGTGCTTAGCGCCGCCATTGCTGCGGGAGGCGGAGGGGGCCGATATTTTGTTTCGCAGTTTTCGGGCGGCGTCACCAATTCCGGCGCGGTCACGGGGTGGTTCGGCATTTACGTGGGCGGTATTTCGACGTTCTCCGGCAACGTCGTCAACAGCGGAACCGGAACGGTCACGGCCTTCGCTTCCAACGGGTCAGGGGTCGGGCCTGACGCCATCGTCGTCCAATTGATCTCAACTTTCGCCGGCGGCGTCACCAACGCGGGCAAGATTTCAGGCCAAGTGGGCATCAACGTCAGCTCCGTTGTCCAGTTCGGCTCCTCCAGCGCCGGCGGCGGCATCAGCAACAGCGGCACGATCACGGCGACCATTGGTCAGGGTATTTACGTCAACAATGTCTCGACTTTCTTCGGCGGCATCACCAACAGCGGTACGCTCTCGGCGGCGCTCACCGGCATCGGCGTCATCGGCGTCTCGACTTTCTCCGGCGGCATCGTCAACAGCGGCACGATCTCGGCGGGCGGTGCCGGCATCTCCGTCGCCGGCGTCACGACCTTCAGCGGCAATATCAGTAATGCGGGCGCGATCACCGGCAATGTTGGTATCTTTATCGGAGCGGGCGTGACGTTCTCGGGCGGCGCGGCGATCGTCAACAGCGGCAATATCACCGATGCTCCCCCGGGGGGCGCGATCGACGTCAGCAATGCCACGAGCCCGGTCATCATCGATCAGAACGGCGGCACCCTGACCGGCGCGATCAAGCTTTCCAGCAATACCGATGTCCTCAACATCGCCGGCGGCGTCATCAACGGCAACATCATCGGTCTGGGCAGCCACGATACCATCAACTTTGCGCTCGGCTCCGGCACCTTCACCTATGGCAGCGGCTTCGGTTTCAGCACGATCAATCAGGTCAACGTCAGTTCCGGCACCGTCATCCTCAATGGCACCAACAGCGCAACCAATATCGCGGTCAGCGGTGGCGATCTGGAGGTCGGTGACGCCGCCGATACCGGCGCACAGCTCACCGGCGCGGTGAACGTAACGACCGCAGGCACGTTGTCCGGGCACGGCACCGTGGTCGGCGCCGTCACCATCGGCAGCGGCGGCAATCTGATGCCTGGCGGCTCGATCGGCACGCTGACTATCAATGGCGGCCCGCTGGTGTTCGGATCGAACGCCACCTATACGGAACAATTGTCGCCGACCCAGCATGCCCTGACGAACGTCATTGGCGCCCCTGGCACCGTGTCGATCAACAGCAGCGCCGAGATCGAGTTCGCGCCGCAGCTTGGGACCTATAGCGCGACAAAGTTTCCGATCATCACCTCGACCGGCACGATAACCGGCACGTTCAGCCCGACGTTCACTTATACGGGTAACGTCCGGCTCAACGCTCCGACGCTTAGCTACGACGCCAACGACGTCTATCTGTCATATGCCGCTTCGACCAGCACGCTGCAGCTGCCGTTGGGCGCCACCATCAATCAGCAGGATGTCGCCAATGGCATCAACAATGTGATCATCGGCGGCACCACGCCGCCGCCCGGCTTCCAAGACCTCGCTGGTCTCTCCGACGGTGCGCTCTTGCACGCGCTCGATGAATTGTCGGGCGAGGTCGGCCCGGCTTTCATCGCCGGCGCCTTCACCGCCGACGATCTGTTTCTGAGACTGATCACCAACACGTATAATTTCGACCGCGGCGGCGGTTTCGGTCCGCCGACGGCATTCGCCGCGGAACAGCCAATGCCGTCGCCGCTGCCCGACGACGTGGCGCTCGCTTATGCGTCTGTCGTCAAAGCGCCGGCAGTGGCCACGCCACCGACTTTCGCCCAACGCTGGAGCGCATGGGGCGCGGCCTATGGCGGCGGCGGCGTGGTGGGCGGCGATCCGGTCATCGGCAGCCACAACACGTCGAGCTCGGTCTACGGCTATGCCGGAGGCCTCGACTATCGTGCCACCGCTGACACCGTAGTTGGTTTTGCGCTCGGCGGTGGCGGCACCGGTTGGGGCCTCACCGACGCGCTCGGCAGCGGCCATTCCTACAGCTTCAACAGCGCCCTCTACGCATCGAACCGCTGGGGACCGCTCTACCTCACCGCCGCGCTGGCCGATTCCGTCTACGAGGTCCACACCACGCGCAACGTGACGGTCGCAGGTGCCGATACGCTCGCCGCGGATTTCAGCGCCAATGTGGTCTCGGCGCGGTTCGAGGGCGGCTATCGCTATGGCATCGGCACCTACGGCCTCACGCCCTATGGGGCGGTACAGGCGCAATGGATGCAGCTGCCGCAATATAGCGAGAACGCCACGTCGGGCTCGCCGCAATTCGCTTTGACATATGCCGCGCAGAATCCGACCGACGTACGCAGCGAGCTTGGCGCCGGAATCGATACCAGCGTCTTGTTGAACGGCGGCGACGCGCTCAAGCTCTACGCGCGCGCGGCATGGACCCATGACTCGGACCGCAACCCCGCCGCTACCGCAAGCTTCCAGACTCTGCCCGGCGCGAACTTCCTCGTCTATGCGGCCAAGCCGGACGCCGACAGTGCGCTCGTCACCGCCGGCGCCAAATACCTACTCGGCAATGGGTGGTCGGTCGTCGCCAAATTCGACGGCGATTTCTCCGGCAATACCTCGCTGTACGCCGGTTCAGGCACGCTCCGGTATTCGTGGTGAGAATTTCGAGCGAAGGCCCCAGCACGCCGGCCGCTAACCAAGACCGCAATTTTGTAGGTGGCGCGCCCGAAGGGATTCGAACCCCTGACCTCTGCCTTCGGAGGGCAGCGCTCTATCCAGCTGAGCTACGGGCGCCGATTACCGCTGTGATCCGATTTCAATAGCGAAACCGCGGCGACCCGGCAACGGCAGAAAGCTCTTGGCGCTTGCCGGGCGCCGGGAGGGCTTTTATGGTTGCCCGCCCCCGGGTAGAGACGCGGAGAAAACGCGATGTCGCAACTGGCGGAAAAGCCCGAGCAACGGGAGCCGAAAAAGGCCCAGATCAAGGACGCCGCGTTCAAATGGGACGATCCGCTCGACCTGGAAGGTGAACTGACCGAGGAAGAGCGGATGGTGCGGGATACCGCCCGCGATTATTCCCATGAGAAATTATTCCCCCGCGTGCTCGCCGCCAATCGCGAAGGCACTTTCAACCCCGACATCATGCGGGAAATGGGCGCGCTCGGGCTGCTCGGCTCGACCATCCCGCAGGAATACGGCGGCGCCGGCCTCGGCTATGTCTGCTACGGCCTGATCGCGCGCGAAGTCGAGCGCGCCGATTCCGGCTTCCGCTCCATGATGTCGGTGCAGTCTTCGCTCGTCATGCACCCGATCTATTCCTATGGCAGCGAGGCGCAGCGCCGCAAATATCTGCCGAAGCTCGCGACCGGCGAGCTGGTCGGCTGTTTCGGCCTGACCGAGCCCGACCACGGCTCCGATCCGGGCTCGATGGTGACGCGCGCGGAGAAGGTGCCGGGCGGCTATCGCCTCACCGGCGCCAAAATGTGGATCACCAATTCGCCGGTCGCCGATATCGCGGTGGTCTGGGCCAAGCTCGACGGCCGGATTCGCGGCTTCATCGTCGAACGCGGCACCAAGGGTTTTTCGACGCCGACCATCCACGGCAAGCTGTCGCTGCGCGCTTCGATCACCGGCGAGATCGTCCTCGACGGCGCGGTGGTGCCGGAAGAAAACATGCTGCCGAACATCTCCGGACTTGCCGGCCCGTTCGGCTGTCTCAACGTGGCGCGAACCGGCATCGCCTGGGGCGTCATCGGCGCCGCCGAGTTCTGCTGGCATCGCGCCCGCGACTACGTGCTCACCCGCAAGCAGTTCGGCCGTCCGCTCGCCGCCAATCAGCTGGTGCAGAAAAAGCTCGCCGATATGCAGACCGAGATCACGCTCGGCCTGCATGCGGCGCTGCGCCTGGCGCGGATGATCGATCAGGGCAATGCCTCGCCGCCGGCGATCTCGATGCTCAAGCGCAACAATTGCGGCAAGGCGCTGGACATCGCCCGGCTCGCCCGCGACATGCACGGCGGCAACGGCATCCACGAGGAATTCCACATCATGCGCGTGATGTGCAATCTGGAGACCGTCAACACCTACGAAGGCACCCACGACGTCCACGCCCTCATTCTCGGCCGCGCGCAGACCGGCATCCAGGCGTTCATGTGATGGCATGATCCGTCGCCCTGAGGCGCGCACGCATCGCAGACGCGTCGGTTCGTGAGCAAGATCGAGGCCGGCAAAACGCTTCGGGACATGTTCGACCGACTCACGAAGAATTACAGTTCGCTTGACCGCCGTTTTTGTTGCGTTGTCAAATAAGCAACTTATAGTATCATGAGGCGGGCGGCCGTCATTATCGAAATGTCCGCGAAACGTGCACGCCGCTCCGTATCGTCGCTACGGTCGCAGGAACGATATGCTCAAGTCGTCGCATGTCGTGGCACTCGGCATCGCCCTGGGCGCGCTGGCTTTGGCGCATTGCGTCCGCGTTCCTCCGCCCGACGATCTCGCGGCTCCCCCACAGGTCGATGAACTGGTCCAGCGCGTCAAATGCGACCTGTACGAGGCGGTCGCGGATCGCCTCGACGCACCCTACGGCTACGAGTGGCTGCACTCCTGGACCGTGCAGGCGAGCCTGAACCTCATCGTCAACGATCTGTCCCAGATCGACCCCGGCGCGACCTTCACGCAGCCGCTGACGACGAAGTCACTGCCGCTTCGCGTGACGAACATGGCGCGGTCATGGAATTTCGGGCTCGGCGCGCAAGCTAACAACACCGCCAGTCGCAATGAAACCGTCACGTTCACGGTCTCGATGAGCGAATTGACGGACCAATTCGGCGATGGCCGACAGAATTGCGATTTCCCGAATTACGTCGATCTCCGCAGCGACCTGGGATTGAAGGAGTGGGTTACCTCGGCCTTGAGCCCGGTCGACGACGGCTATCTGAATGCCGGCTATCACAAGACGCCGAAATCCGGCGCCGGTTCAGTGTCTGTCAAGGCTGCGGTGTCGGACGCCAGCAAAGCAATAATGCAATCGAAGATAGGGCCCGGAATATATGACTGCGACAACCCGAGATCCTTACCTCCGAGACGCGCCGGTCCGCCCAGTCGCGTAGCGATACGCGATGACCTTGGTCTGCTCTTCTGTGAGCTTTCCCACGTCGTCGATCCCAATGAATACGACTTCTCAAAGTTGGACGGCGGGCAGGTCAAGCAAATTGCACAAATCGTTGCCGACATCCACCAGGCCATTCGGGATTTGAGCCTTCTGCACACTCGGGCTGGAGCAAATGTCAGCGCAGCGCTCGAGAGGACCGCGATTGAATTGTCGGTGTTCCTGGACCCGCCAATCGACACGATATCTCACCAAGTCCAATTCATCATTGTTTGGAACGCCAGCGCTTCGCCGAGCTGGACATTACTGCATTTCAAGGGACCGAGTCCGTCGGGCTCGTTGTTTTCGGTGACCCAAACGAAAACGCACACCCTGAATCTCGTACTCGGGCCACCTTCGAGCCCCGACGCTCAAGGCGCGCTCAACGCGCTCCAGATCGGTACTGCCGTCGGCAATGCACTGAGCACTGGCACTCCAGCCGTTCCTTAGCCATACTTCCTGAAGTTGTGCCGACAAAAAGCTCCGCCTGATCGCGGCGCGGATCTATCAACGACGGAGCACTGCAGGAAAGAAAGGGAAGGCAATGGCAAAATCTCGCAAGAAGGGCTCAGCATCTCGCACCAGGATATCACCCGCGAAAGCCAGGACGGCGACGTCAATAGCCAAAAAGGCGGCTCCAAAAGCGAAAGCTTTGGTTGCCGATGCCGTTCCGGCCACCGGCACCTGCACGGTCAC
>Ga0181527_1001667_pt1 | contig 22411 bp, 20 predicted proteins | sample PEATcosm2014_Bin_30_FD_119762 | JGI IMG/M metagenome (GOLD analysis project Ga0181527, IMG submission 119762) | Peatland microbial communities from MTU Mesocosm Facility, Houghton, MI, USA - PEATcosm2014_Bin06_60_metaG | ecosystem: Environmental > Terrestrial > Soil > Wetlands > Peat | place...
AAATTGGAGGGCGGCCAATCTTGGCCGCAGCCGCCTTTTTAGGCGGCCAGAGCCGGCTGAAAGCCGGCTGCGGGCAGGATTGCCCGCCCTCCAATTTATGCAGAATCGCGTCTCGTCTGGAAACTATGCGGCATTGCGCTGAAGCGTGCGCCACAGAGCGGCTACCGCGGCCGCGGCAACAGGTGCACCGTAATCTTCGCGGGTGCGACGCGCTCCATCACGATCCCCGGCGGCAGGTTGAAATTCCCCTTATCGACCGGCAGATTCAGCGTACCCGCGCGCGCCCCGCGCAGATTGAAGCTGGCCACCAGCCGCGTCAGACTGACTGAATCCATCAACCAGGCACTGCCGCGCACTTGTACGTCCAGCCGGTCGGTGGATGGCGCCGCAATGTCCATACCCGATGGCACACTCACAAACTGTACCGGCACGCTGACCGTGCGGACCGTGGTTCCCGAGGACAGAAACGAGGTGCTCCAGATGGCCGCCGCCAGGCCCAGCGCGGCCAGCTTGACGCGGACGTTCGAGAACAGCCGCTGTCGCAGCCTGCTTCCCAACCCGTCCGCGGGGTCCGCGCAGAGCTTCTCCAGCGTCTGCGCCAGCTTTTGCTCGTCGTCGAAGCGGACGATGCGGCGGGCCTCCATCAAAGTCACTTCGCCGCGCTCCTCGGATACCACCACCACCAGCGCGTCGCAGCGCTCGGAAAGGCCCATGGCCGCGCGATGCCGCGTGCCGTAGTAGCTGGGCAGCGCCTCGCGGTCGGTCAGCGGCAGCACCGCGGCGGCCCGCACGATGCGGTCGCCGCGCACAATCACCGCGCCGTCGTGCACCGGCGAAGTCTTCTGGAAAATCGCCTCCAGGATTTCTGACGACACCGAAGCGTCCAGCGTGATGCCGTTGCTGATCAGTTCCGCGACGGCGTTGCGGCGCACCACCACAATCAGGGCGCCAATCGAACCTCTTGCCAAATGGAAGGCTGCCTGGGCGATCGACTGGTAAGTCTCGGCCAGCCTGGACTCCGCCTGCGACCGCCAGTTCAGCATGCTGTCCAGCCGCATGAGCAGGCGCCGCAATTCCGCCTGAAAAACCAGCAGCAGCACCACGATCGCCAGGATGGCCGCGCCATCCAGCACCCAGCTCGTAAGCACCAGGTCGAAATGCCGCGACACCAGGGCGGCGGCGTGCAGCCCGAGCACTACCAGGGCCACCCGCAAGGCCCGCGCCTGTTGCGCCAACCGCAGCAGGATATACAGCGCCGCCGTCAACACGACGAAATCCACGACGCTTTGCCATCGCACCAGAATCAAGGGAATCATCCGTCCTTCTAATATCCCGCGATTCCGCCGCGAACTACAATGGAGGTCGCCATGCAGCCTTATCGATATCACGTCTTCGTGTGCGACCAGCAGAAGCCCGAAGGTGTGCCGTGTTGCTCAGCACGTGGCTCGCGCAAGGTGGTGGACGCCCTGCGCGGCGAGGTCGCGGCCCAGGGGTTGGCGGACCAGGTACAGATTACGGCGTGCGGCTCGCTCGGCCTGTGCGAACGTGGGCCCAACGTGGTGGTCTATCCGGAGGGCGTCTGGTATTCGGGCGTATCCGCGAACGATGTGCCCGAACTGGTGCGCAGCCACTTTCGAAACGGGACCCCGGTCGAACGGCTGGCGAATCGGGATGTCCAGGCGGTGCGCGCGGAGATTGAATCCAACAAGAGCAAAATGCAGGCGGGCATGCTGGCGAAGGATGCCGCGGGCGTGCTGCCGGACGACCTTGCCCAAACCATCCGGGGGTTTCAAGACAGCCGCGCCATCCTGACCGCCATCGAGCTGGACGCTTTCAGCGCCGTGGCGGACGGCGCTTCGGCCGGGCAGGCCGCCGCGAAGATGGGCACGGACCCGCGCGCCACCGAAATGCTGTTGAATGCGCTGGCCGCCCTCGGCCTGCTGTCGAAGCACAGCGGCACATTTCACAACACGCCGGTAAGCGCGCGCTATTTCGTGGCGGGATCGCCGGACGACTCCCGCGCCGCCACCATGCACACCGCCAACCTGTGGCCCCGCTGGTCCACCCTCACCGATTGCGTGCGGGAAGGCACGGCGGTGGCGCGCCGGGAGCCGCGCGAGGTGGACGATCGATGGACCCGGCCGTTCATCGCGGCCATGCACCGCAATGCGCGGGAGCGCGCGCCACACGTGGTGCGAGCCGTCGGAACCGCCGGCGTGCGCCGGATGCTCGACGTGGGCGGCGGATCGGGCGCCTACTCCATCGCCTTCGCCCAAGCCAGCGCCGAACTGCGCGCCGAGGTGCTGGACCGTCCGGAGGTGCTGGAAATTGCGCAGGGCCACATCGATCGCGCAGGCCTGGGCGGCCGCGTGACCACGCGCGTGGGCGACCTGCGCACGGACGACTTCGGGGAAGGCTTCGACCTGGTGCTGGTCTCGGCCATCTGCCACATGCTGAGCCCCGGCGAGAACCGCGATCTGCTGCGGCGTTGCCGCCATGCTCTCGCTCCGCGCGGCCGCGTGGCGATTCAGGATTTCATCCTGGAAGAGGACAAGACCGCGCCCAAGATGGCTGCCCTGTTTTCGCTCAACATGCTGGTGGGCACGGAGGGCGGCGCCAGCTATAACGAAAGCGAATATGCGGAGTGGCTCCGCGAGGCGGGTTTCGGCGAAGTGACCCGTGTCCGTCTGCCGGGACCGAGCGGGCTTATGGTGGGCCGCGTTACGTAATTCTGCGCGGACTGCCGGCTTGAAGCCGGGTCGCGGAGCCGTCAAGAAACTGTAGGGACTCCGACTGGGCAGGAAACGCGGGGCATCGGAAGATCGCTGACCCAGGCGGGGCAGGCCCCTCAACCCGCCCCATATGTTGTTACAGCACCCTGACCAAAAAATAAAGACGAACCGTTGTTTGATGAGATAAATAGCACAACAGATTCGGAGCAGTCAATTCCGCTTGGCGATTTTTCTGTTAGCATCGGAAATCTATGAGCAACCCTGTCGTGCATTTCGAAATCGGCTGCCGGGACAAGGCAGTTACCGCGCAGTTCTACGCGAAGCTTTTTGACTGGAAGATGGCGGAAATGGGTCCGGCCACCATGATCGACACTGGCGGCGCGGGCATTGCCGGCCACATTACGTCGCTGGGCCACGAGCCGCACCACTTCACGCACTTCTATGTGATGGTGGACGATCTGCAGGCGGCGCTGGACAAGGCGCAGGACTTGGGCGGCAAGACGCTGGTGCCGCCGGTGGAGATTCCTACGGGAGGCTTCGCCTGGTTTGCCGATCCAGACGGGAATACGGTCGGGCTCTTCAAGCCGAAGTAGCCGCTACAGTTCGGGGGACTGTCGGCTGAAGCCGGCAGCGGCACGCTTAAAATTGATGGTAGTACAAGATGCTCACTTGGCCTGCGGATTGGCGGCGAGTTCTTCGAGCTTGGGCAATTGTTGCCGCACGATGGCGGCGTCCTTGGCGTTGGGCGCCAGCTCCAGGTACTTGTGGAAGCACTTGGCGGACTCGGCGTATTCCTTCTTGACCATCAGAATGAGGCCCAGCACATAGTTCATGCGCGGGATCTTCTGGTCTTTGTCCAGGCGTAATCCATCGCGCGCGGCCCGCTCGGCCGCCTCGACATTGTTCAATCTGGCGTTGGCCACCGCGTTGAAGAGGTAGGCTCCTGGGAAATCCTCGGGATCGAGCTGGATCCACAAGCGCGAGTACTTTTCGGACTCGGCCCAATCCCCCCGGCGGTCGGCGGCCACGGTCAGGTTCTCATACGGCTTGACGTACCTGGGGTCGCTTTTCTGAGCTTCCTTCCAGGCTTCGACGGCGCCGGCCGCGTCATTCCGGCTCTGCCGCGCAAGGCCAAGCTGATACCAGGCGATCGCAAACGTCGGGTAGAGCTTGACGGCCTTGGTGAATTCGGTTGCCGCGGCATCCCCCTTCTCCACGCGCATGGCTTCCAGACCCTTCTGGTAAGCCTTCCTGGCATTCGAAGGAGCCTGCAGTGTGGTGGCGCTGACGACGAGAGAACTGGCGCGCGAGAGCGGATGTAAAATGATGGTGCCCAGGCGGGCAGAGTCCATCGTGCTCTTGATGGCCAGGCTGACGCTCTCGGAACGAAAGCCCGAAAGAACCGCGCGCAACTCGCAGTTTCGCAGCGCCTGGGTAATGGGCATGGAATACTGGGTCGAGCTGGCATTCAGGGGTTTGTTCAGCTCGTCGCTCCGCGAAATGGCGGGCTGGCCTGCGTCACCCGACGAGACATCGCTCCCGCCGGCTGACACCTTGAAACCAAAATGTCCCTTCTCGTCGGTCCAAGTTTCGAAACTCGCGCGGCCGTCGCATACGCGCTCGATGCGAACCGCATCGGCGGGCGGCGAACCATCGTCCAACATGACGTTGCCGGAGAAGAAAACCACGCGCTCCGCACTTTTGTCGATTTGGGACTGTCCAGGATTCTGGCCCCTCGCCGCGACCACCGCGGCCAACAGCAGTCCCGCACCTACCCACGTTCGGCAAACCATACCGCCTCCTGGCTTGTTTACTCAATTATGCGCCTGCCAGGCTCAAAATGGAATACGGCTTTCCACCGCATCGGCGTAAAGACTCGCACTGGAGCGATCGCCATACTTTTACAATTGCAACATTATGGCGGGACTGAAGTCCCGCTCTCAAGTTTCTGCATTTCGGTGAGCACAGCAATGGAGGGCGGGCTTGAGCCCGCGCCACGTCTAAAGTGTGCGCGACGGCTTGCCGGCCATCTCCAGCAGCTTCCGCACGGTGTTCCAATTGCGGCTGGTGCCGGAAACCTGCAGCGTCTTCTCCACTTGAGGCAGCGACAGCTTCGGACGCGCCATGCCGTTGGGGAAGTACATGTACAATTCGCGCCCGTCGATGTGCAATTCCTCTGGAGCTGCGTCCATGGCGCGGACCTGCTCCCGCGCTGCGGCGCTCGGATCGGCGGCCAGAAAGTGGATGGCGAGTTTGCTGGGGTCCATGCCGGGCCGCGCCGCGAACGGGTTACGGGCAATCACGCCCCTCAGGTCGGAGGGCGTGCGAAGAATGACCGTGGCGCGGAAGCCGCAGGCGCTCTCGATGGCGTCCTCGATCCGCTTGCGCAGGCGAACGAGATCGCGTCCCGCGGTTCTGAAGAGAACATTGCCGGAGTTGATGTAGGTTTGGACGTCTTCGAATCCGAGGGACTCATACAACGCCCGCAGTTCGTCCATCTTCACCTTGTGGTGGCCGCCGACATTCACCCCCCGGAGCAGAGAGATCAGCATGGGCATATGAGGTACAGGATAGCTTATGACCGCTCCCTTACGGTCGCGGCTCGGTAACGGTCACGCGGGCTGCGTTACAATAACGGTGAATGCCGCAGCGGGAAACCATGCTCGTCCCGCCGGTTCCTTTTGCGCCGCAGTTGCTCTCCAGGTTGGGCGAACTGGACAGGGCCGTGCAATCGGCAATCCGGGGGAAGCCAGAAGTCGTACGGCTCTCGCTGGTCTGTCTGCTGGCGCGCGGCCATCTGCTGATCGAGGATGTGCCTGGCGTGGGGAAAACCACGCTAGCCCAGTCGCTGGCGCGCGCGGTGGCTTGCGGTTTTCACCGTCTGCAATTCACCAGCGACATGCTGCCCAGCGACGTCCTGGGGGTCACCATTTACAACGCGCATTCCGAGGCGTTCGAATTCAAGCCGGGTCCCGTCTTCACCAATTTCCTGCTGGCCGACGAGATCAATCGCACCACACCCAAGACGCAGTCGGCGCTGCTGGAAGCCATGAACGAGAGCCAGGTGACGATCGACGGCCGTCCGCACCTGCTGCCGCGTCCCTTCATGGTGATCGCCACGCAAAACCCGGTGGAGCACCACGGCACCTACCCGCTGCCGGAGTCGCAGATGGACCGCTTCCTGATGCGCCTGCGCATCGGCTACCCGGACTCGGCCAGCGAGCGCGAGATTCTGCGCAATATCGAGATGGCCACCGCCGACAGCGTGCGTCCGGTGCTCTCGGGCGATGACATCGTCCGGCTGCAGGCCTCCGTGCAGCGCGTGGCAGTGGAGGAGTCGCTGGTCGATTACATGCTGGCCATCGTGGAGAAGACGCGCGCGCACGAATCGCTCACCCTGGGGGTGAGCCCGCGCGGCTCGCAAGCGCTGTTCCGCGCGGTGCAGGCGCTGGCGCTGCTGGAGGGACGCGAATACGCCATTCCGGACGATGTGAAACGCCTGGCGGCGCCGGTGTTCGGGCATCGCGTGATGGTCTCGACGCGCACGGCGCTGGCGCAGCGGCGCTCCGACCTGGGCGACCGCATCATCGAAGAGATACTCGGCGTGACCGACGTGCCTCTCTAGTAAAGGGCGGCCTGAGTCCGCCGCAGGCTGCGAGCCTGCCCCACAATTCCATATGAAAACCGCCATCATCGGCCTGCCCATGGTAGGCAAGACTTCCCTGTTCACCATCCTCACCGGCGCCCACCAGGAGACGCGCATCGGCTCGACCGCTGTGCACGTGGGCGTGGCCAAGGTGCCCGACGCGCGCCTGGAGGAACTGGCCAAGCTGTTCGAACCCAAGAAGGTCACGCATGCCAGCGTGGAATACGTGGACATGCCCGCCATCTCCAAGGAGAGCTTGCGCGACGCCAGCTACGTCGCCAGCCTGCGCGTGGTGGACGCCTTCGCGCAGGTGCTGCGCCTGTTCGAGGACGACACCATCCCTCATGAGAAAGGCAGCCTGGATCCGCTGCGCGATCTGGAAGATGTGGAGACGGAGCTGATTCTGAGCGATCTGGTGGTGATCGAAAAGCGGTTGGAGCGGCTGGACAAGGACCGCAAGAAGATCAAGAATCCTGAACTGGACCGCGAATTCGAGTTATTGCAGAAGTGCAAGGCGGCGGTGGACGCCAACCAGCCGTTGCGCGAGCTGGATCTCGACCATGAAGACGAGAAGCGCATTCGCGGGTTCCAGTTTCTGTCGCAAAAGCCCATGCTGTATGTGTTGAACCTTGGGGAGGCAGACGCCCCGAAGCTGCACGATAAGGAGCGGGAATACCGCCAGGGTCCGCTGGCCGGACGCAAGCACACCGCGGTCGCGGCCATTTGCGGCAAGGTGGAAGCCGAGTTAGCCGAGTTACCCGCCGCGGAGCAGAAAGAGTATATGGCGAGTTACGGCTTGAGTGAGTCCGGACTGGAGCGGCTGATTACGGCGACTTACTCGCTACTGGGGTTGATGTCGTTCCTGACTGCCGGCGAGGACGAGGTGCGGGCGTGGACGATTCCATTCCACACTACGGCGGTGAAGGCGGCCGGCGCGATTCATTCGGACTTCGAAAAGAAGTTCATCCGGGCCGAAGTAGTGAACTGGCAGTCGCTGGTGGAGTTAGGCGGGTATGCGGGGCTGCGCGAAAAAGGTATGCTGCGGCTGGAAGGCAAGGAGTATATTGTCAAGGATGGCGACGTGCTGGTGATCCGGCACGGGTAGAGTGGCGCACGCTTCCGCGTGCCGCCGTGGGCTTCAGCCCACGGCCTCGCGTTTCTAAATTCGGTGAGCAGAGCAATGGAGGGCGGGCTTGAGCCCGCGCGGGGCTTTAGCCCCGCTCTTCGGCGAGCAAAGCTCGCCAAGCCGTGGGCTTCAGCCCACGGCCCGGCGGTCATCCGAACATGGCGAGCTGAAGCTCGCCACAGCACGCTAAAGCGTGCGCCACGACGGCCCGCTGGTAATGTCATTTCTTGACACGTCCTACAGCCGCGAATCACCATGGCGGCTCCACTCCGGCCCTCTGAATCTACTGCGCACCACTGCAAAGTATAAGACGCCCAAGCCCACCAGCAGGCCGGCCAGCGTCTTTCCCGCCAGTTCATTGGGCGGCATGATCAGCACCATGCAGATGAAGGCGGCGAACGCGATGGCCCCCAGGTTCAGCGGCGCGCCGAAAAGGCCCAGGCTCCATACAGCCTGGCGTGGCCAATCCGAACCCGTCTGCCGCGCGCGCCATGCCAGCGCGATCGGAATCGTATAGGCCAGATACAGCGCCACCGTGCTGAGCGAGGTTACAACGGGCACCGCCTTGGTCCAGAGCATGGCAGCCATCGACGCGGCCACGATCAGCCAGATGGCCGGCGCGGGCGTCCCGTGGCGCGGACTGACCCAGCGCACCTGCTCCGCGAAGGGCGTGCCGTGGTCGCGGGCCAGCGAATACAGCGCGCGCGAGGCCGAGGTGATGCACGCCAATCCGCAAAACCACATGGCCATGGACGCCAGCGCCGCCATGGCGTTGCCCGCCTGCGCGCCCAGCGCCTGTTGCAGGATGGCGATCACCGCGGGAATCTGGTTGCCCTGCGCGTCCTTGGCCGCCAGCACCGCGGGAATGCTGCGGATCGCCAGCGTCAGCGCCAGCAGCAAGAAGTAACCCGCCACGCCCGAAACCGCAACCGATAGCACGATGCCCCAGGGCGCCCGCCGCCGGGGATCGCGCGTTTCCTCAGCCATGTGCGCCGAGGCGTCGAAGCCGGTATAGGTCCACTGCGCCTGCAGCAGCCCCAGCACGAACGCCCACCAGTACGGCGAGCGTCCGTTGCTATTCATCGCCGCGAACAGAAACGGCACGGGCTGTTTTGGCGCGAGAAAGTAGAGCGCGAGCACCACCGCCGCCACGCCGGCGATGTGCACCGTCACGCTGAAGTCGTTCAAGATGGCCACCAGGCGGATGCCGTAGTGATTCAGAATGCCCTGGTTCAGCAGAATGAACGCGAACATCGAGAACAGGTTGAAAGGCGTGGATGGCAGATTCAGAAACGGCAGGATGAATTGGGCGCAACTGTAGTTGATGCCGGCCTGCGCGGCGATCAGCCCCAGGATGTTCAGCCAGGCCACCAGCCAGCCCCAGCCTTTTCCGCCCAAATCGGCCGCCCAGTGGTAGGTGGCGCCGGCGGTGGGATAGGCCGAACACAGCTCGGCCATGCTGGCGGCCACCACCAGCGTGAAAACGGTGGCCAGGGGCCAGCCCAGTGTCATCTCCAGCGGGCCGCCCATTTCGAGGCCATAGCCGAACAAGGTGACCGCGCCGGTCAGAATGGAAATGATGGAAAAGGAGATGGCGAAGTTGGAGAAGCCGCCCATGCCGCGGAACAGTTCCTGGGCGTATCCGAAGCGGCCCAGATCCGCGCGATCCTGTTCCGGGAAAGACATCGCGCGGCGCGGCTAGAGTTCCACTTCCCGCTTCAAGTGCTTGCTGATGGCCTGCTCGACCAACTCCTTCAGCGTCTGGCCCGTCTCGGTGTGGACGAAAGTGTTCTCCACGATGTCCCAGTCGAGTTTGTAGCCGCGGGCCCCCAACGTCACCTTGATCTGCCCCGTGGCGGCGTCCGGCACAATCGTGAATTTGCCCGGCGGCCGTTCGAACGAGATGGTAATCGCGCCGCCGTGAAGACCGGACTGGAAGCCATAATCGTCACCGGCCAGGACCAGGTCGCCCTGCAATGCCGTCAATGCTTCGTGAGCGTGCTTTTTGAACTCGTGTTCTTCGATCATGCGATTCTCCCCTGTGGCTCACCCGAAATCGTTCTCTTGCGCACCTTCCACCCTAGCATTCCAATATGCCGCATGGCGCGCGGAGTGGCAAGGGTCTTTTGCGCGGCGGGGTCAGGGCGCCTCGTCGCCGATGCACCGGGACCCGAATTAGATAGCCGGGCGCCGGGCTGTCCCGCACGGCTGACTTGCGCTTGCATGGGCGATCGGGTCTTGTAATGTGTATAATTAGCTATCGAGATACACATCAATGCGGACGAACATCGTGATTGACGATAAACTGATGCGGGACACGCTTCGCGCAACCGGCTTGAAGACCAAGCGCGAGGCCGTTGATGAGGCGCTGCGGACCCTGCTGCGCCTGAAGAAACAGGCGGAGATCCGCCGGTTCCGCGGCAAACTGGACTGGCAGGGCGACCTCAACGCGATGCGGAGCGACAGTTGATTCTGGTCGATACCAGCGTGTGGATCGATTACTTCAAGGGTACCATCACGGCGCAGACCGAGAAACTCGATGGTCTGCTTGGCCGCGAATTCTTGGCCATCGGCGACTTGATTCTGACGGAGGTCCTGCAGGGCTTCGCGGACGAACGAGACTTCAACACAGCCAGGAGAATGCTGACTTCGTTGGAGGTCGTAGAGTTGGGCGGAGAGGAAATCGCGATTCAAGCGGCGAGAAATTTCCGGGCTCTGCGCAAGTTGGGCGTGACCGTCCGCAAGACTATCGACACGGTGATTGCTACCCGTTGCATCGAGAGCGGGTATGACTTGTTGCACAACGACAGGGACTTTGATCCGTTTGCCAAGCACCGCGGACTGCGCGTAGTGGTCTGAGAGCCCGGTTGCCAAGGAGGGCCGCGGTTTGCGAACTCCACGGACGGCGCACAACTGATACAGTGGCGCTGGTGGACGCGGGTCTGAGGGTGAGATACTGGGTCCGTGCCGACAGTTCTCGGTCAGGTCCCTACCGCCTGTATTTCTACAGCCATGAACCGAACGAGCCACCATGTGTCGATGCCCGTATGCTCATGCACCGCCAGTAAACCACCGTGCAGTGGTGTACCATATGCCTGGAGCGACCATGATCGTCGATAAGCGTGCCGACCTCGCGGGACCTGGCATCGGTGACTACGAGGAACTGGAGAAGATCCTTCCCCAGGACTACACTTCCCTTCTGACCCCCAAGGAGACCCAAAAGGCCATCTTCGCGGCTAAGAATTACCTTGAAGAAAACCTCTGCAAGGCGCTGAACCTGATGATGGTTACGGTGCCGCTGATCGTGGACGTCGAGAGCGGCGTCAACGACTACCTGGACCGCGATGGCTCGCGCACTCCCATCCAGTTCCACATCTCCAACGACCACAACCAGCATCCCATCGATGCGCAGGTCGTGCAGGCGGCCACCAAGTGGAAGCGCATCGCCCTAAAGCGCTTCGGCATGCAGCCGGGCGAAGGTCTGTGCACCGACATGCGCGCGGTGCGCAAGGACTACTTCCTGGACCACGATCACAGCGCCTACGTAGACCAGTGGGATTGGGAGCGCGCCATCACGGCCGACCAGCGCAATCTCGATTTTCTGAAGGAAGTCGTCGGCAAGATCTGGAAGGTCCTGGTAGAGACCGAGCGCTACGTGCAGGATCTCTTCCCGCAACTGAAGACGAAGTATCCGAACCTTCCCGAGAAACTGACCTTCCTGCACGCCGAGGATCTGTTGGACATGTATCCGGACCTGCCGCGCAAGCGGCGCGAGACGGCCATCCTGCAGCAGTGCCCCGCCATCTTCATCGCCGGCATTGGCTGGACGCTGGCCGACGGCTATCCGCACGAGATGCGCGCGGCGGATTACGACGACTGGGTTACCCCCGCCGTGTCCGCGGACGGCCGCCAAGTGCACGGCCTGAATGGTGACATCCTGGTGTGGAACCATGTCACCCAGCGCCGCCACGAACTGACGTCCATGGGCATCCGGGTCAACGACAAAACGCTACGGCAGCAACTGGAGATGACCGGCCAGCTCGACTTCCTGAACTATCCGTATCACCGCGCGATCCTGGAGCACGAACTGCCGCTCTCGATCGGCGGCGGCATCGGTCAAGCGCGTACGCTGATGTTGCTGCTGCGCAAAGCGCACCTGGGCGAGGTCAGCGTCACCGTCTGGCCGAAAATCCTGAAAGAGATGTGCGCCCGTAAGAACATCTTCGTTCTAGAGTGACGTCATAGAGAGTGAACTCCGCCGGCTGAAAAGCGGGGCTGAAGCCCCGCGCGGGCTCAAGCCCGCCCCCCAATTCACTCCGGCAGCGCCCAGGCATACAGCACGCCCTGCACTCCCTCGATCACGTATTGCCGGCCATCCAGCTCATACGTCATCGGCGAGCTGACCATCGAGCCGCCCGCGTTCACGTGCCACAGCGTCTTGCCCGTGGCCGGATCGAGCACCAGCAGGTTGCCTTGCGCATCGCCCGTGAACAGCAGGTTGCCGGCGGTGGTCAGAATTCCCGCGACGCTCTCGCCGGGACCCAACTCGTGGTTCCATCGAATCTCGCCTGTGCGGTAATCGATAGCGCGCAGCGTGGACTCTTCCCAGATATCGTGATCGCGCCCCGCCCACCCCTCCGGCTTTCCGGTGGCCGTGTAATAGAAGATGCTGTACACACGCCGCGCCACCACGTAAAACAAGCCTAGCGGCGGGTCGAAGCTGGGGGCCATCCAATTGGTGGCGCCATCGGAGCCGGGATACAACAGCCGTCCATCGGCGTGCGGCTCTTTCTCCTTCAGCGCCACCGGGCGGCCGCGCGCGTCGACCCCCGAAGTCCAGTTCGTCTCGATGAAGGGTGCGGTCAGCAGATGCTCGCCGTTGGTCCGGTCGAGGACGAAGAAGAATCCGTTGCGGCTAGCCTGCGCCAGCAGCTTGCGCGGCCTGCCGCCGAAATCCGCGTCGAACAGCACCGGTGTTTCCACGGCGTCCCAATCGTGCGTGTCATGCGGCGACGGCTGGAAGTACCACGCCAGCTTGCCCGTGTCGGGATTCAGCGCCACGATGGAGCACGTATACAGATTGTCGCCCGGGCGCGCGTCGCCGGCCAGCACCGGATTCGGATTGCCGGTCCCCCCGTAGAGCAGATTGAGCGCGGGATCGTAAGTGCCAGTCATCCACGTCATGCCGCCGCCATGCGTTATGGCATCGCTGTTGGCGGGCCAGGTTTCCGATCCCGGCTCCCCGGGCCGCGGCTCCGTGTACCAGCGCCATTGCTGCTTGCCGGTCTCCGGGTCCACCGACTCCAGAAATCCGGGGATATCCGTGGCATCTCCCGAGACGCCCGCGATCACGTGATTGCCCACCACCAGCGGCGCCATGGTGGCGAAGTACCCGAGCTGAACGTCGGCCAGTTCGATATCCCAGCGCACGCGGCCATCCTTGGCGTCCAGGCAGATCAAATGCGCGTCCGGCGTTTCGAAGTACAGCCAGTTGCCCCACATGGCCACGCCGCGATGACCGATATGATCGCCGTCGGACTTCTTGTAGTGGTAGTGCCAGACCTGGCGGCCGGTGCGCGCGTCGATCGCCCACACCTGCTCCGGCACGGTGAAGTACAGGATGCCGTTCACCTCCAGCGGCGTCGACTTGATGGCCTGCGAGTTGGCCTGGAAAGCCCAAGCCAGCGTCAATGACTTGACGTTCGAAGCATCGATCTGCTTGAGCGGGCTGTAGCGGCGTCCCGTGTAGTCGCTATTGTAAGTCGGCCAGGTATCGGTGGGCGGCTTCAGCAGCGTGGCGGGGTCCAGCCCTTGTGCCAGCGCCGCGGTCAAGCTCGCAGCCAGGCTTGCAGCAATGGCGCCGCCCAGCGCCGCGCACCTCAAGTTCTTCACTTCAGCGTCTCCAAATACGCAAATAGATTATGGATGTCCGCATCCGTGTATTTCGTCAGCATGTCGCGGTGGGCCTGCAACGGATCGTGTACGCTTACCTTCACCCGATCGCGCGGCCAGGAGTGATACCAGCCGCCCGCGTCGCGCAGCGACACGGAGAAGTCGTCCAGGTGGTCGAGCTTGCCGCTAATCTGTTCGCCGGAAGGCGTGGTCACGGTGACGGTGGCAGGCCTTGGGCGCGGGGCGAGAATGCGCTCCTCGAGGTAAAGCGGCGCATATTTCTTCGCGATACCCGCCAGATCGCCGGTGGGCGAGTGGCACGACGCGCACTTTCCTGCTCCATTGAAGTAAGCGCGGCCGGCATCCGCATTGCCGGTGAGCAGGCGCTCCAGCGGATAATCGCCGCCGACGTGGGAACTCTTGGCGGCCTGTCCAACGCGCATGTGCAGAAAGGCCACGATGTCCTGGATCGCGTTGTCGGGCAACGGCAGGGCGGGCATGCCCTTGTCCGGACGGCCGCTGCGAATGACGGGCCCGATCAGGTCGCCGCCCAAATCCTTGCTGACCAGCGGCGAGCGTACCAGGTCGGGCGCGCGCGCGCCGGTGGCATCCTCGCCATGGCAGAAGCCGCAGGATTGTGCGAACTCTTTCTGGCCGCGCGGGGCCGGCGCGTGCTGCTGTGCGGAAGCCGTCAGGGAACCAATCAACGATGCGGCGGAAAGGTAGACGATGGAGCGGATCATCAAACCGGATAGCCTCTCGCTTGGAGTTACCCTTATGTTGCCACAACCGCGGTAGCGCACGGCGTCAGAAAAGCTTCGGTGGATTTCCCTTTGCTTCGACAACGGCGCGCACAAAACCTTCCCACCGCGCAATGATGTCATGCCATTCGTTCGAGTCGAAGTATGCATCGATCGGCTTACTCAGATCGAATTCGGGCATATACATTCCTATTACACCCTTCTCGAGTAATCCCTCTGCTACAACGTCCTTTTCCCGGAAGATCAGGACCGGCAGGCCAAGCTGGTAAGCCATCGCAGGCTCGATCTGGCAGTACGGACTCGTCCACCACACCGAGGAAATCGGCGATGGCGCGCAATCGTCGAGGTCCGCGTCGGCGCGAACCGCGCCCTTCTCAACGAGAGTGCGTCGAAAGGCGATTGTGATCATGCCATTGGATTCGAGCATCAGCCTCCGAATCGCCTTAAGCGGAGCATCCATGTCATAGTCTGTTACGCCCAGTGTTCGCGGACTAAACCCGCGATCCAAGAGGTGTTTGTTGATCTTCTCAATGAATTGGGCCTGCTGTTTCCGGTGCGGATTCGGATAGCTCAGGAATATCGAGATTCTCATGACCTATCAATCATATATGATCGTCAGACGTCGGGTGGACTGTGCCGAATTACACGCCGGTTGCTGAATGCCTGTCAAGGCGCCCGTGGCGGCGCTTTGCATTCTTGCCGCTCCTCTGCGAACATGGGCAGACATGGCTCTTCCACGAATCTCCGGCACCCTTGCCGTCGCCGCGCTATCTCTGTCGCTAGCATCCGGCGCGCAGCTAGACGACGCCACCCGCAGCCTCTCCTGCGACATCTTCCGCCAGTTGGTCGAAATCAACACCACCGACTCCGTGGGCAGCACCACCGTCGCCGCCGAAGCCATGCGCCAGCGCCTGCTCGACGCCGGGTTCGACCCGGCTGACGCCCAGGTTCTCGGGCCCAACAGCCGCAAGGGGAACCTGGTGGCGCGTCTTCACGGCACGGGCGCGCATAAGCCGATCCTGATCATCGGCCACCTGGATGTGGTGGAAGCGCGCCGCGAAGACTGGACCACCAACCCCTTCGAGTTCGTCGAAAAAGACGGCTACTTCTACGGACGCGGCACGCAGGATATGAAGGTCTCGGACGCTGCCGCAGTTACCGCGTTCATTCGCTTCAAGCGGGAACACTACCGGCCTGATCGCGATATCATCCTGGCCCTTACGGCCGACGAGGAGGGCGGCAAATCGAATGGCGTCGATTGGCTGCTGCGCAACCATCGCGATCTGGTCGATGCCGAATTCGCGCTCAACCCCGACGGCGGCGGGGTCACTTCCGTCCACGGCAAACCGCTGAACCTGGACATCGAGGCCAGCGAAAAGCTTTACGCCGACTTCCAGTTGACCGCGACCAATCGGGGCGGCCATAGCTCGTTGCCCGTGCCCGACAATGCCATCTATCACATTGCTGACGCGCTGGCCCGCCTGGAGCGCTCGCCGTTTCCCTTCGAGTTGAACGAGGTCACGCGGACTTACTTTGAACGCCGCGCTGCGCTCGAAACGGGGCAAACCGCCGCAGACATGCGGGCAATCTTGCGCACGCCGCCCGGCGAAGACGCCATCGCCCGCCTGTCGCGCGATGCGCGCTACAACTCCACCATGCGCACCACGTGCGTTGCCACCCGTCTCGGCGGCGGCCACGCCAACAATGCCTTGCCGCAACTCGCGCAGGCCAACGTGAACTGCCGTATCTTGCCAGGCCACTCGGCGGAGGAGATTCGCCAGAAGCTCATCGCTATCTTCGCCGACCCCCAAGTTACAGTCCGCTTCGTAGACAACCAATACAATGTGACCGACCGCGCTCCCGACAAGACGGCGTTTCCGCCCATCTTGCCCAAGCTCGCAATACTGCGGCCGCTGGAACATGTAGCCGCGCAAATGTGGCCGGGGCTGCCGGTCATTCCGGACATGGAAACGGGCGCCTCCGACAGCATCTACACCATCGCGGCCGGAATTCCCACCTATGGCGTGAACGGCGTCGCCATCGATCAGGACGATATCCGCGCGCACGGCAAGGACGAGCGGGTCCGCATCGCCTCGTTCTACGACGGCGTGGAGTTTTTCTACCGCTACCTGAAGGAACTTACCTCGTGGCGCACACTTTAGCGATGGATGCGGGGTTAGTTAGGGGTATTTCGTCTCCAGGGGCCACGGGCCGTGCGTACGTGAGTCTACGATGAAACCAGTCGGAAAGCCGGATGCTCGAAACGGGCACGTCCGGTTTGATGAGCGGGGATGGAAAACGGGGCGGCGCTTCGGTGTCAGTACCCGCGCCCATCCTCGACTCTACCCCGCCTTTTCAACAACTTCCAGATTGGGTTTCTCCAAAGCGTGCTGCGGCGAGCTTCAGCTCGCCATCTTCGGACGGCCGCCGGCACCGCGGCCGGCGAGACATTGTTACCTCGGCGCTTGCTTGGCTATTGTTGCTTGTTTGGAAGTCATTGCCTTCGCTTATAAGCGTGTCCACTCGCATCACCGCGCAGCGCTCGCCTGCACGAACGCGCTGATCAGCGGATGCGGCTTACCCGCCTCCGACGACAATTGCGGCTGAAACAGCGTAGCAATAAAGAACGGATGCGCGGGTAGTTCGGCTATGCGGACGTCCCCATTTTCCGAGAAGCCGGACAGCGCCAGCCCCGCGGCCTCCAGCGCCTCGCGATACGCCGGATTCACTTCGTAATTGCAGAAGTATCGCTCGGAAACTTCGTCGCGCCCGTAGATCTCCCAGGCGCGCGTGCCGCGCCGCAGGTGGATGCTCGCCGCGCCGTGCAAGTTGGGCGCGCCGGCCGGCCGGTCGGGCATGGGACACGCCACCGCCGTAATCAGCAGGTTCGAGGAGGACACGCCGTGCTCGGCCGAGTCGGCGTCCGCAAGTCCCATCACGTTCCGGGCATACTCTAACAGAGTATGTTGGAACCCGCCTCAAGTGCCGATCAGCGGCCAGCGTTCGGTGCGCGCGAAACGGATGGCCGCGAATGCGCCTTCCATGCTGCGGTATGGGCTGCCCGACGCGATGAACACTCCGTCGTAATTCCGCAGGATTTTGTCCGCGTCGCGCGCCGCGCATCCGGTAGCGACCCATTTTGAATCCACGCGGATGCCGAGCGCCTCCGCCGCATGCTCCAGCGAGCGGTTGATGGCATGGTGCGTTTCGTATTCCGGATTGAAGTCGCCCACGATGGCAATGCGGGCAATGCGCACAGTGTCGTTCATGCGGCCTCCCATCATGCTATCCACTCACCAGCCCGCATTGCAACTCGCGCCGGGCGCGGCTGAACGTGACAACCACGCTGGCATGCCGTATCCTGAACGCAGAAGAGGGAATTGCCGAGTGACATTGACCATTGACCTTCCGGACGAGTTGGAAGCGGCCTTGCTGGTAGAGGCGCACGCTCAGGGTGTCTCAGCCGATCGCTTTGCACGCCGCCTATTGGAAGGGGCTCTCACTGAACAAATGACACATCCGGGCCAGCCGTTTGAGACCGGCCGTGGAATGTTGGCCAAGTACGGCCCAGCGCCTACAGCGGAAGAGATCGACGCCAACCGAGCCGACATGTTCCACGGCTTCGCAGAGGACTTCTGATGGTCGCCGGAGTCGCCGATACCCATGCAGCCATCTGGCACCCGTTCGACGATCCCATGTTGTCCGCAGCCGCGAGGAGATTCATTGACCACGCCGCCGTAGTACATCTGGAAACTCGTCCGTCCCACTCCATTCGAACAGGCCGCTGAAAGTGCTCTTGGAGCTGACCAGGCGGCCTGCGGATCAACGGCTCGCCGAGCAGGTGCCGTGATACTAAAGCGTTACGATGACGGATGGCGATTCGAGTCCATGTAACAAGCTGCAATTAGGACTGTCACGCCTCAAGCCACTGGATCTTCGGCAAGTCCAATCCCCGATCGGCCAAGCCTTGAAGGAGATAGAAATCGCTTGCCTGTTCCTCTTGCTCCATCCTCACCGGCTCGCCCTTCGGCGTCCCCCCTGGGGCCTTCCTCGCCCAGGCACAGGCAGCCGTAATGGGGGTCTTTGCAGGCCTGCATACGTTTTCACAAGGGAGCGCCTGCTCCCTTTTTGATACACTCGAAGTAGGGAAAAAATCAAAGCTGATAGCTGATCGCTGAAACTTCCCGGCGCGCACTTGATCCATCCTGCCATACGTGACCTGTTCCTCAGCCTGAGCCGTCACCCGGCTTTTCAGGAACTGCTCAGACGTTTGCCGTCCGGCGGCAACCTGTCGCTTTCCGGCCTGACCACCACTGCCAAGGCAATCTATACCGTCCTGCTGTGGCAAATGACCGAGCGTCCTCTGGCAATTGTAGTAGATGGCAACAAGCGGGCTGAGGAGATGTTCGAGGCGGTGGACACGTTCTACACGCTGCTGATCGCCAGCCGCGAAGCTGCCGGCCCCCAACTCCTTCCAGCGCTTGATGTTCTGCCGATGCAGGGCATGTCGCCGCACGCCGAAATCTGCGAGCAGCGGGCCATCGGTTTGTGGCGCCTGGCCACCCGTCGCGTGCCCATCACCGTCATGCCAGTGGCCTCGGCCCTGTTGCGTATCGAGTCCGGCGACTTCTACCGGCAGCTTGCCCTCAACCTGCGCGTGGGCGACGAAGTTCCTTTGCAGGATGTAGTTTCACACTTGGAAAGCGTCGGATACGAGCGTCGCGAGCCGGTGGAAATGGTCGGCGAATACTCCGTGCGCGGCGGCATCCTGGATGTATTCTCCCCGGAATCCGGCAAACCGGTACGCGTGGACCTCTTTGGCGACCTGCTGGAATCCATTCGCCGCTTCGAGGTGGAATCGCAGCGATCGATTCTCAAGGTCGAAGACGCGTTATTACTACCATTGACGGAGTATCAGAAATCGCGGGCTCTGCTGGTAGAACTCGCCGAACTGTTACAGGAATCCGGCGTTCCAGCGCGTGATCTGCCCCCGCCCGGCGAGCCCTTCCCCGGCTGGGAGCTACTGGTTCCCATGGTCCGCCCGCGCCGTCACTCGGTGTTCTCCCTGCTCGACCGGCCCCTGATTCTGTGGGATGAACCCGCCCAGGTGCGTGGCGCTGCCGAACGCCTCTGGAAGCGGCTCGACCAAACGCCCGCCTCGCCAGCCTACGATCCTGAGCGGGTCTTCTTCAACTGGAACGACCTGGAAGCGCAAGCCGCTAACATCCCCCAAATCGCGCTCGAAGAACTCGAAGTGATCGCGCACCCAGCACCCAACCCAGCACCCAGCTTTTACATCCCGACCCGCCCGTCGCTGGCTTTTCACGGCAACATGCCGGTGGCCATCGCGGAGGCGCGCAATCTGGCCGAAGCCGGCTCGCGCGTGGCATTTTTCGCCGAATCCACGGGCGCGGTCGAGCGCGTCGCCGATATCTTCAACGAATACGGCGTCCCCTACCAGCTTGGGCTGGAGCAGTCCGAAACCACGCCCGAGTATCTCGTCGGTCGCGCCTACATGGCCGGATCGATAGCGTCCATCTACCTAATCCGCGGCACCGTCCGCCGCGGCGTGGTCTTCCGGGATGCCGGCCTCGCCATATTCGGCAGCGAAGACCTGTTCGACACTTCTGAACTAGTCGCGCGCGCGCCGGCAGGCAAATCCGCGCTGGCCACCTTCTCCGCCGACCTGATCGATCTGAAGCCCGGCGACTACGTGGTGCATGCCGAGCATGGCGTCGCCCACTTCCTGGGCCTGCGCGAGATCGACCACGGCGAGGCGCGCGGCGACTACATGCTCCTGGAATATGCCGCCGGCGCCAAGCTCTACGTGCCGCTCACCCGTATGGACTTGGTGCAGCGCTTTCGCGGCGCGGGCGAGTCCGTTCCCGCGCTCGACCGCATGGGCGGCGCCACCTGGAGCCGCACCAAGACCCGCGTCAAGGCAAAAATGCGCGACATGGCCGACGAGCTGCTCAAGCTCTACGCCGGTCGTAAGATGGCCGAGGGCTTCGCCTTCTCGCACGACAGCAATTGGCAGCGCGAGTTCGAAGACGCCTTCGAGTTCACTGAAACCCGCGATCAGCTCACGGCCATCAAGGATATCAAGCGCGATATGGAAAGCCCGCAGCCCATGGACCGCCTTCTATGCGGCGATGTGGGCTACGGCAAGACGGAAGTCGTCATGCGCGCCGCCTTCAAAGCCATGGGCGACGGCAAGCAGGTAGCCGTGCTGGCACCCACCACCGTCCTCGCCTTCCAGCACTACGAAACCTTCAAGCGCCGCTTTCAACCTTTCCCTATACGCGTTGAGATGTTAAGCCGTTTTCGCACGGCCAAAGAGATCAAGGCGGTGCTCGCGGACCTGGCGGACGGCAAGGTGGACCTGGTGGTGGGAACCCACCGCCTGCTCTCGGCCGATGTGGTCTTCAAAGACCTCGGCTTGGTCCTGGTCGATGAAGAGCAACGCTTCGGCGTGAAGCACAAGGAACGCCTGAAGCACCTCAAGCAAAGCGTGGACGTGATCAGCATGAGCGCTACGCCGATTCCGCGAACACTACATATGTCATTGCTTGGTCTGCGCGACATGTCGGTGATCGAAACGCCGCCTAAGGACCGGCTTTCCATCCAGACCATGGTGGCGCACTTCCAGCCCGAGTTGATCAAATCGGCGCTGGAACTCGAAATAGGCCGCGGCGGCCAAGTCTATTTCCTGCACAACCGCGTGGATTCCATCTGGGCGCGCGCCGCCTTCCTGCAACAACTCGTTCCCACGGCGCGCATCGGCGTCGGACATGGCCAGATCGGCGAGGCGGAGCTGGAGAAGACCATGCTCAAGTTCATGCAGCACGAATATGACATCTTCGTTTGCACGACAATTGTAGAGAACGGTCTGGACATTCCGCTGGCCAACACCATCATCATCGAAAATGCGGAACGCTACGGTCTCGCCGAACTATACCAGCTTCGCGGACGCGTGGGCCGGTCGAACCGCCGAGCCTACGCCTATTTGCTGGTGCCGCCGGATACCGAGCTGAGCGAAGTGGCCCGCAAGCGTCTGGCGGCGCTGAAGGAATTCAGCGACCTGGGTGCAGGGTTCAAGATTGCCGCGCTCGATCTGGAACTGCGTGGCGCCGGCAACCTGCTGGGCGGCGAGCAGCACGGCCACATCAATGCCGTGGGCTTCGACATGTACGTGCGCCTGTTGGAGGAAACCGTCCGCGAGTTGAAGGGCGAAGAGGTGCCAGCGGAGATTCACTCCAGCCTCAACCTGGGCCTGGACATCCGCATTCCGGCCGATTACATTGCCGATGACAACCAGCGGCTGCGCGCCTACCGCCAGATCGCCAACGCCGGCACGCCCGCCGACCGCGAGCGCGTGGAGAAGGAACTGGAAGACCGCTACGGTCCGGTGCCCGATGCGGTGCGCAACCTGCTGGCGTATTCCGGACTGAAGACGGCCGCCGAGAAGCTGGGGATCGAAGCCATCGACCGCCGTCATACCCTGCTCAACGTGAAGTTCCACCCGGAGACCCACATCGATCCGGCGCGGCTGCTGAACCTGGTCAGCACCAGCCGCGGCGCGCAATTCACGCCCGCGGGCGTGCTGATGTTGCCGCTGGACGGCGCTACCGCGCCGGGGGAGATATTGGGGTTTCTGAAGCAGCGATTCGAGCAGTTGCAAGCATAGCTGCCCACGCGGCGACACGCGACACACCAAAAAAGGTGTCGAAAGTGTCGAATTCTGTCGATTTTTGTCGATTTTTCGTTTTCTGGGTGCGAAGTTGTCAAAGATCCGGCAGATGCCTTGGCCAGAACACGTGGCGGTGAGTCGCTGGGCGCCTTTTCTAATATGACCTTACCACAGCGCCGCAAGCGGTTTGGCGTACCGGTTGAGGTTTCACCTGTCTTTTCAATTGCGTAGAGAAATTCGAGATATGTCATCGGTGGATGGTAAAGGCGCGCTGGCGCACGCGGGCGGGCTGCGAGCCTGCCCCACGCAAAGATAAGTCCGGTACAATAACTTACAATGTCCACCGGCGCTACGTTGGCAATCGCGCACGTCGAGGGATCGTCGCCGCCTGCCTTCACATTAATGCGTCTGCCAGAGGGTAAGTTGGCCGCGCCGGTTGCGATATCATCGCCTTACCAGTTCCAAGTTGAAGGCCAGCCTAACTCCAACCTGATGGAGCAACTCCGCTGGTATCTGGAGCACTTCCTCGACTATCCCTTCGATCCCGAAATCGGCCACGCCGAA
>Ga0181527_1001673_pt1 | contig 22373 bp, 8 predicted proteins | sample PEATcosm2014_Bin_30_FD_119762 | JGI IMG/M metagenome (GOLD analysis project Ga0181527, IMG submission 119762) | Peatland microbial communities from MTU Mesocosm Facility, Houghton, MI, USA - PEATcosm2014_Bin06_60_metaG | ecosystem: Environmental > Terrestrial > Soil > Wetlands > Peat | place...
CTGAAAGTCAGCCTACCCAGAATGTAGGCAGGCACTTTGCAACCTGCTGGTCGGAACAATTATTTACTCATCAACGACTTATACCCATATCCGCGCACGTTTTGAAAAGGAAGGTCCGTCCGAATCCACTGTAGCGAACATTTGGCGCGCCAGGCCGCACGATGGCCGGACCCGAACTTAGCTTCAATACCCGTGTAAAGGGGATGGGGCAGGGCATTTTATGATGACGAAATCATGGCTCGCGAAGAGACGTGTGGCCCGTCACAAAACAGCATGCCATCCGATCTGAGAACAGGCATGTTCACGGTGAGTTTTGACCGTGGTCAAGCTCCCCGGCGCGAAAATCGATGGCCAACTCTCCGGAAGGGACGGAGGGCGGTTTGCGCCAGCCTCGATGCCCGATCGGAATCTCGGGCCCCGGGCCGCTAAAGGCTCTTCCGGATAGAAGTTTGCGGGGAAAATGAGAGTGTGAAGTGAAACGATTTTCCTCTTGCGAAGGAGGTTTTTGAGGCATCATGACCAGGGTGGCAAACGAGTTCCTCGAGCGACGGTCCACGGGTGGGAGCGTTGCCCTGCTTGATCTTGCAGCAGCCGAAGTCCCCCGTGAGTGCCGATGGTCGCGCTGTCCGGGGCTCGCGTGTCTCTGCGGAACCGATTAAAAAAACCGCTCCGCACGCCCGGAAAGCCTAAAAAACCGGGAAAGCTGCGGTATCGATCCCATCTTTGAAAATCCCAGGGAGAATTCGCTTGACAGAGCTTAACCTTACGCTTCAGAATTTCCTGTCTTCAATGCAGAAGGACAACCTGAATCCGAATCCTCAGCTTAGGTAGCACTTAAGGACTTAAGCAGGGTGTGCAATCACTTAGGTCCGGTGTGAGGACCTGGAACCAGGATTCGAAGACACAAACGGAATGTAGCCGACGGGGGGACTACTATGAGGTTCTTTTCAGGGAACAGGCCGACTGCCTCGTTGCTGGTGATGCTAACCGCGGTGCTCCTGCTGGCGCCAACGGCGCTTTACGGGCAGGCGACAGGCAACGTGACCGGCATCGTCGCGGATACCACAGGCGCCGTCATTCCAAAGGCCACGGTTGTATTGACCGACCTAGCGACCGGGATCAAGCGCACCACGAGCAGTAACGGCTACGGCGCCTTTGCGTTCGCCGGCGTCATCCCCGACACGAGTTACAGGCTGGATGTCAGCGCAGCAAACTTCGAGTCCTGGGAGTCGCAGCCATTCCCGGTGCGCACGGGCGATCAACTGGACTATACCGACATCCGCTTGAAGGTGGGCGCCACGGTCGCGGCGGTTACGGTGGAAGCGCAGATCGATTCCGATCAGGCCGCGCTCCACACCGGCGAGCGCAGCGACATCATCACCTCCGAAAACCTGAATACCCTGACCATCATCGGCCGAGACGCCGGCGAGCTGGTGAAGATGTTGCCCGGATACGCGATGTCAACCGGCGATCAGGGCCTCTTCAACCGTCCGGGATTCAACAACGCCGTAGTAGGCCTGAGCGGCCCCACATCGGCATATATCGCCAACGGCTCCGGCGCGGCCGGCATCGCCATCGTCAGTGACGGCGTTTCGCTCACCGACATCGCCACCAATTCGGGGTCGGTGCAGCAGATGAACATCGAGATGGTCCAGGAAGTGAAGGCCTCGAACTCTTCCTACGGGGCCGAATACGCGAAAGGACCAGCGCTGATCAGCTCCTCGACGAAGACGGGCGGCGCCAAGTTTCACGGCGAGGCCTATTTGGCGGCACGCAATGATATTTTGAACTCCAACGACTGGTACGACAATTACCTCCGCCAGTCCCGCCCGAACGAACAGTATTTTTACCCCGGTGGTAATTTCGGCGGTCCGCTGCCGATTCCGTTTACGCGTTTCAATCGCAAGAGGGATAAGCTGTTCTTCTTTGCAGGGTTCGAGTATTACAACCAGGTCTTTGAGGCCGATCAGCAGGCCATCTCCGCCTGGGTACCGACCATGGCCGAGCGGCAAGGCGATTTCAGCGCCGCTTCGCTCGACGCCGAGCTCTGCGGGGGGCGTCCTGACGGCAACCCCAACCCCAATGCCATTCAGCAAATGTGCTATACGGACAACTTTCTGCCCAATGGGACGGCGGTGAGCAACAACAACGCCACCCCCTACATGAACGGCGCCGGCGCGGCGCTGGTGAACTGGTTCCCAAAGCCCAACGCCGACCCGTTCACCAACCCCTTTGGTTACAACTATATCGAGCAGCTCCAGCAGACCCAGAACGGGGGTGTGTTCCGGTCCACGCTGCAATATAACATCAATTCCAACAACAACCTGTTCCTGGTCTACGGACTGCAGAAGGAAATCGACCAGGATCCTGTCGATCTCGGCTACTTCCCGACTGGCTCCGTGCCTTATCCCGGCGCCATCAGCACCGGGGACGTTTCGAATGTGCTTGCTGCGCGCTATGCTCACTTCTTCGGTGCGAGCGTGACCAACGAGTTTTCCGCCGCGATGTCTTTTGTCAGCCTGCCCGGAAAGATGGGTAACCCAACGGCGGTCGACCGGTTTGACATTCCGGGCAATGGCGGGCTCGGTTTCAACTATTTGGGCATGTACAAAAACAACAACGACTTTGCCGTGCCGGCCATTAACAGTGGAGGCGGGAACGGGTATCCGAACGTGCTCATGCCCGGCGGCTTCTACAACAACCGGATCCACACCAAGAAGGTGGATCCGATCCTGCAGGACAACGTGAGCTGGCAGTTAAAGAATCACTTCCTGCAGTTCGGTGCTTATTGGGAGACGGGCACCTACAACGGCGTCGCGGATACCGGCGCCTATCCTCAAGGCGAATACACTTTCAATGTCAACAACTCGTACTTCGAGTATTCGTCGACCAATCAGGCGCCGTATAACGGCTGCGTGAACCCCAATCCCGACGGCAACCTGCGCAACTCAGGCGCGGCATACCTGGGAAGCTGTTATAACCCCACGGCGCTGATGTTCGAGGGGTATGCCGATTCGTTTACGCAGACCAATTTCTCGCCCCTCGTTGACTTGCGTTACACGACGGTGGCCGGGTTCGCCACGGACACGCTGAAGCTGCACAATCTCAGCCTGATCTTCGGCGCGCGCTTCGAGCATCTCGGTCCCTGGACGGACCGTTATAACAATGGCCTGGCGACGTTCTCCGACAGCCTTTACAACACGCAATGCGGCGGTTACACGCGCAACTGCGCCAGCGCCGGCTTCCCAGGCATCACGTGGTATTCCCAGAAGACCGGCGTGTCGAACTCCGTCAACTCCCCAGCTACGATCTACTTCACTCCCCGCGTGGGGACATCCTGGGACATCTTCGGCAAAGGCAAGACCGTGCTGCGCGGCGGCTGGGGCATGTACCGCAACCAGGAGCAGTTCAATCCCTATGCTCTGGCGGCGGCCACAGCCCAGGGATACAAGACCACGAATTTGGTGGGGGCGCTGACCTACAACCAGATCGACAGCCAGTCGCCCATCCTGCCTCCCGATTTCAACGCCTATGTGCTTTCGCCCAACGATAAGGTTCGTCCCATCTACTACGAATTCAACGGCGGAATCGACCAAAGCATTCCCGGGATTGGATTTTTGCGCCTTGGGCCTTCGCACTTAGCGGTCGCGTATGTGGGCAACCACAGCGTCAATCTGGGATCGTATAGCGGGAGCAACAGTTACAACAGCGCGTCGGACATCAACATTATCTGCGGCATTGAGACGGGTTGCCCCACGAATAACAACCCGAACATGGCGGGCGCAAGCGATAACCTGTTCAATATCGATGCGTCGTATTCGGCGCTTTGCGCGTACGAGGGCGGTGCCTTATGTGATATTTACGGCAATCCCAAAATCGGCAGCATCAGCAGCTTTGGCACGCCGGAGTTCGATTTCTACCGTCCCTACCCGTTCTACCAGCACGTCTACCAGCTCAGGCACAACTTTTACTCGAACTACAACAGCGCGCAGATCGAGTGGAACAAGACCGGGGGCATTGTCTCCTGGGGCGCCAACTACACCTTCGCTAAGAACCTTGCCACCGCCTCATCGTACAACAACCATCTCGTTGATCCGGTCAACCTGCGCAACGACTACAACCCGGTGCCGTACGACCGGACACAGACCTTCAATATTCACTACCTGGTTGACCTGGGCAAACGCTACAAGGGCGGAACCTGGTGGCTCTCCGAACTTGCCAATGGTTGGCGGATCTCGGGAATTTCCACGGTGACAAGCGGTTTCCCGCTGGCCTCTGAAAACGGCGAGAACTTCGGCTTCGGATACGCCGGGTTCGCGAATGCCGTGCCGGTTGTGAACCCAACCCAGGCAAACCAGCAAGCTGCAACCACAACTTGCGAGGCTCTCTATGGCATCCACGGATATTGCGTTACTTATATGAATCCCGTGGTTTGGCTGGGCACGCCGGACGTGCAAATGATGCCCGGACTTGTGAAGGGTGTCAGTGTCAAGGGCGGGTCGCATCCGCACCAGTTCATCAACCCCCTGGCTTTCGAAATACCGCAGCCTGGGAGCAATGGCGTCTACCGGCTGCCCTACCTGCGCGGTCCGGCGTACATGGAACACGATCTAACGGTGATGAAGGAATTCTCCATAGGAGAAGGAAAGAACCTGGAGTTGCGGATGGGTGCTTTCAACGTGTTTAACCACCCGCTGGTTTCGTTCAACAACAACAACACCACGAACCTGAATCTCGGTATCCAGGACGGGCTCGTCGGGAAGGCGCTGACGCAAAGCATGCTCCAGTACCAGGATTTCGGCATTGCGAATATCAAGGTCGGAAGCAGGCTGGCGGAGCTGGAAGCAAAGTTTACGTTCTGATGGGTCTTTGTCCGGGCAACCGCTAGGTGAACCTGGAGCGGCGCCCGGAAGGGGGACAGGCAAACGGCCGGCAAGGGCGGAACGGCTGGCCGGGCAAGATTTAAAAGCGCGGCATCCGCCTTCTGCCGGGGCTGCGTAACCGGGTCGGCGGGTAAGCCGCTCGTAAAGGGATCTCTGATTGAGCTTTTGGGAGGGAATGTATGGCCATCGAATCTGCAGTCATGTTTCGCAGGGTTGCGCGGGTTGCGTGCCTGGTTCTTGTTGCCGGCCTGCTGCCGGGCATTGCCGCCAAGGCCCAGTTGCCGATTAAAGCGCCGGCCCCGGTCACGGTGGGCTCGGTCATTCCCTTCAGCCATGGCAGCACCGGCGAATGGATTCAGATCTATTCGATGAAGCAAGACCCGGTGCACGACCATATCCTCATGCTGGATTCCGCCGGCAGCGCGATCTACGATATGGCGCCTGGCGCATCGGCGCCGGTGGAGATCGTAGGGCCCGAGCCATCCAACAAGGACGCCTCCGATTGTTCGCTGCTGGAGTTTAAGGGTTCGTACTGGAACGCCGCCATTGCATTCGATAAGTGGGACAACCTTTATGTCACGGATCGCTATGGCTCTTCTGTTGAATTCTGCCGGGTTCCGTACAACGCCAACTCGGGAACCTGGCTTTTCAGCAATGCGGATATCTGGAAGGGCCCCACGTACGTCAATGGCAGCGGCCAGACGGTGGCCATCCCGCCCCAGGATCTCCAGGTAGGCGATGACGGCGTCACGTTCTATGTGAGCACATCCGATACCGAGTCCATCTTCAAGTACGTAGTGAACGAAGCCGGCACCGTAACTTCGGTCACGGCTCTGGCTACGGGTCTGGAGACGATGATTTCCCAGCTTGCGGTCGACCACGCCGGGAACGTGTATTTCCTTGAGAACCAAGGCGCTTATCCCAACAATGTGCATGGCATCCGCGAAATTGCCGCCGGCTCCGCACCCATTGTCGGCGACGGAACCGGAACGGCCGAATCGGCGTTGCCGCGGATCGACCAAGGCGGCTGGAACGGTATTACCGGCATGTTCATTGACCCACAAGGGGACATGTATTTCGGCAGCGCGAACAACATTTCATACGGCGGGCAAGCGGATGGCGTCTTCATGATTCCCAATGAGGGCACTCCGTCGAGCCCGAACCTGGTGTGGGCCGATACGGTGATGGTTTCGCCGGTCGATGGCGGATACCCGCCTATGGTCGATAAGAGAGGATTGCTTTGGATCGCCACCAGCTATAACAACAACTGGGCGCCCGCCGGCGTGAACGCCCCAACCTGCGATTCCTCGACCGTGCAGACCGAGACGGCAACGTGTTTGGAATCCACCATTGTGCTGTGGAAACCCGGCGCTCTCGACCTGGGGAGTACTGCAGTGGGTGGGGCGGTCAGTGTGCCGATCACGGCCTACTCGGTATCGGCAGGCGGCGGAACGCTGACGCTGACGGCGAACAACTCCTTCACTGAAAACGAGGTGGTCACGATCTCGGCAACTTCGGGCGACCCCCTTTACGCGCTGAACGGGCTCAGCTTCTTCGTGTCGGGAACCGGCTTGAGCAGTACGGCTTTCGAGATTTCGACCAGCGCCATCGCCGCGGGCGCCAGCGGTTCGACTTCCGCCAAGGCCGCCGCCAACCAGACGCAAGCCATCTACTATATGTTCAACCAGCCGGCTACGCCGGCCAGCATTGCTCTGGCGCAGCCGAGCAATGCAAGTTTCAAGACCGTCGCCAGCAATCCAATGGAGCAATCAAAGCCGACGGCTCCGGTGTTGCCCTGCACCGCGGGCACCTCCTATCCGGCTTTCAGCGCCAACATGACGACAACCAGCTCCTATAGCTGGTGCCCGTATTACGTGCAGCTGAATACCACCAAGGCTGGCTCCGTGGAGGGCGAGGTGCAGATGCTCGACTCCCAAAGCAACATCATCGACGGGAGCAATGCCTATCTGACCGGTACCGGGCAAGGCGCGGCAGTTTCGGTGGTTTCTTCTGCCACCGTTCAGTTCATTGCTTCCGGACTGAACAGTCCCAAGCAAGTGGCGGCCGATCTGTGGGGCAACACGTATGTCGCCGATTCGGCCTTGAAGGCCATTGAGAAATACCCTGCCGGCACCACCAGCCCGACATCGGGCAAGGTCATCGGTAGCGGCCTATCGGCGCCCACCGGCGTGGTCGTTGACGGCGTCGGCAATCTCTATATCGGAGACTCCGGCAACGTCTACGAGATTCCATATATTGACGGTGCCTTGGACACGTCGCAGCAAACGAAGATTGCTTCCGGTTTAGGCACCGGGAACCTGAATCTTGCCATCGATGGCGAAGGCGATGTCTTTGTGGCAGATGAGGCCGGCAAACAGGTGGTCGAGATACCCAATCCGCAGACAGCGCTCATGCTGCAAAGCTATCCGCCGGTAACACTGGGATCCGGTTTCACGGGTCCGTCGGCGATTGCCACTGACAGCTCAGGCAATGTATGGGTGGCCGATGGAACGAACCTGTGGGAGATCTCAATGCCCTGGGGGGGGTTGACGAAGGTTGCAAGCGGCCTCCAAGCTCCGGTGACCGGCTTGGCCGTGGACCCGTCGGGTTCTGTTTTTGTGGCGGAAGCCGATGGACTGGTGTGGATTCCCTATAGCACGACGACGGGCGCCCTGAATGTCAACAGTCAGATTCTGTTGACCAGCGGTCTGGGTAGCGGCCCCGCTATCCCCTGGGGCGTGGCGGTTGACGGCACCCAGAATGCCTATGCCTCGTATGGCAACGGGTCAACCGCCGGATTGGCGCAACTGGGCATCGGCGGCACGTACAATTTCAGCAACTATGGAGAGGTCAACCCCAATGTTCCGTTCGAAGTCGATGCGCAGATTCTAAACCTGGGCAACATGCCGCTGACGGTTTCCGACGACCCGACCGTCGATCTAATCACCGGGACGAACGCGGCCGATTACACCGTGGCGCCGGCGACGGAAAACTCGCCGGCCTGCAGTGCCTCCACGAACACTCCGCCGGGCGGTTCCTGCTATCTCGGCATGGTCCTGCAAGCTCCGGCCGCGGGTGAAGCCACCGCGTCGATCGCTGTCCTCAGCAATGCCGTGAATGCCACGTCGGGCGTCAATATCGCGGTATCGGGCAACGTAATCCAGGATCTTCGGCCGGCGACAACCGCTGCGATTACCATCACTCCCGTCACCGGTACAGGGTGCTCGGGTGCGACCTATCCCGGGTGCATTACGATCAAAGTAACCGTAAGCACCGTCGGGACAGGCTACGGCACACCTACGGGGCCGGTGACGCTTGCGGTTGGCAGCGGCAACGGCAATCTGCCCAGGCAAACTCAGACCCTGGATAGTACCGGCAGCGCCACGTTTGCTTTCAACAGCCTGCTGGGCGGGAGCTACAACGTCAGCGCGGACTACAGTGGCGACGGCACAGCCGGCGCCACCCAGAACACATGTTCGACAACCACCTGCTTCGCCGGCAGCGCCACCAAGACCACGTTCACGATCGCTCGAGCAATCCCGACAATCACGCTCGGGGTGCCGGTGACCAACAGTCAATGTCTGAATTACACCACTTTGACCGATGGAACTCCGTCGTCGAACTGCAGCCCCAACTCGGAATTCGTGACCGTGTGGGCCGGAAACACCTATGTGAACGCGGCAAAACCGGTTTACGTTTCGGCTATTGTGACTTCGGCGGTGGGAACGCCTACAGGGACGATCACCTTCACGCAGAATGGACAACCTGCCGATCCGACCCAGGGCGTCAATGGGGCTATTGCGCCGAACGGCAACGGCGTCGCTACGTTCTCGTTGCAGAATCTTGGCTTGGGGGTGTACAACCTGACGGCACTGTACAGCGGCGACGTCAACTACGCCTCGCAAACGATCTCCGTGCAGACTTTCTACGTAATCGCTCCGAGCGTCCAGATCACCGAGTCTTCCGGGACAGTAAACGTTACGGCCGGGACGCCGGCTCAGGTGACTCTGACGCTGATGCCGCTGGTGGGGTTCAGCGGACAAGTGAGTCTGGAGTGCAACTCGTCCGATGCGCCTATTACGCTGCCTGCGACCAACCCAGCAACCACGTTGCCCCAGTACTCCGAGTGCACGTTCAATTATGCCGATCCCAGCACAGGTACCGAGCCCGTAGGTGCGAGCGGCGCGACGGCATCGACGATCGTAGTGACCATCAGTACGAACGTGGCGGTCAACGGCGGTACCTCGGCGTCCATGGCGAGTCAGTCGCCCTGGGCGCTGGCCGGCCTGTTCGGGCTCGGTCTGGCGGGCGTGATCGCCGGGCGCAAAAAGCTCTATCGCTCCATGGCCCTGATTTGCTTGGCGATGATGCTTTCCGGTCTGTTGATGGGCATTACCGCTTGCACGAACGCCGGGTACTCGACGCCGCCGCCTGCGCCCAAGGTGACGACGCCCAGCGGAACCTATAACGTGCAAATCATCACCTACGATCCGGAGGCGCTGAAACAGAACTCTCTGACAACGCCGACATTTACGTTGCCGTTGAACGTTCAGTAGCGGTTGCGGAAACCGGCGGAGCGACATAGCACTTTCCGGGAACTGGAGGCGGTTCCCGGAGAGCTGAAAGAAAGCTAAAGCCTCAACCTGCGAGTGAGCAAGAGCCGCTTGCGGAAGTTTGATACGAGTTTGTTTCGGGAGGAATGCAATGGCCACCACCTCATTTACCACTGTGCGCCGGTTTGCCGGTTTTGCAATTGGGCTGCTGCTGTTAACCCTCTGCTTCTCAGGGAGAGCCGTAGGCCAGGGTACTGTGCCGCTGGTGACCGCCAGTTCTGCCGCCGGGTTGTCTCATCCCACGGGGTGGGGAACCATTCAGCAGACGGCGATCGACTCGTTTGGCGACTGGTTTGTGGTGGATTATGCCAATGGCGCGCTCTACGAGTTTCCTGCGGGAGGAGGAGCGGCGATAGTGCTTGGTCCCCCGACCCCGACGCCGAGCCTGGGGGGCGGCTACCAAAACCCCGTCATCGCCATCGACCCCGGCAACAATATCTACCTGAGCGCCAACTGGAACAACTGCCTGGTGATGTTCCCGTGGAATGCGGCGACAGGGACCTGGACCGGACTGAACACGCTGACACCCGCTAACCCAACAACGACCATGTGCACCAACTCCGGAAAGAACAACGAGGCCGAAGCCTGGGCGCAGTACGGCATCGCCGACCAAACGGGCATTATAGGATACGGATACTTTCAGCCCTGGGCTGTCGCCATCGGCAACAACAACAACTTGATGATCGGCGAACAAGGCGGCAGCGACGGCGAGGGTATTCTGAGCCTGACCGTCAATGGCGCCTGGTCCAGTCCGGTGGCCGGTTCATGGAACTGGATCCCAATCTCTGGCACGGGCCTGACCGCGCGCCCGATCGCCATTGCCCAGGATCCGGAAGGCAATGCCTACTTCGTTGAGGACTCCGGTGGACTCCCGGGCGTCCTTGAAGTCCCGGCAAGCACAACCAACGGACAATATGCGTCAGACAAAACTCTCCCCCGCGTGGACCCGGATCTGCCTGCCGTGACAGGCGTCATTACCGACGCAGCCGGCAACCTGTACATCAGCGATTCACAGGTCGGCGTTGTCATGGTCCCCAATCCGTCGGGAACCCCGGAAACCTCTTCGGCGGTCCTGGTCGCTCCCGTGCCTGCCCATGGCCAGGTTGCCATCGATTGGGCGCACAATTTCATGTATGTTCCAACCACGCAGACGCAAACCAACAACCAAGCGGATGTGGCCAAGGTCGGCTTTGGTTATGCGGAGTTCGGCTCTTCCCCGGTGGGCAAAACAGTCTCTACCGGGTCAAATGTTCTCTTTGGCTTTAACGGCAGCGCCACGCCGGCGAGTCTCACCATCATCGAAGATGGCGTGCAAAATCCCGATTTCGCCATCACCGGCGGAACCTGCACCACCGGAGTAGCCTACGCGGCTGGAAAGAGCTGTCTCGAGAATCTATCCTTTACTCCAAATTCCGTGGGTAACATCTCTGCCAAGTTGTTGATGCTCGACGCCAAGAACAACATTTTGGCGTCCATGGTGCTGCATGGCCTGGGGATGGGCGCGAACATCCAGGCGTCTCCCGCGCAGCAGTCCGCCATTGGCTCCGGCTTGATGACGCCTACCCAGGTGGCGACTGACGCGCTGGGCAATGTTTACATTGCGGATCCAGGGCTGGGTAAGGTTCTCAAGCTTGCGGCCGGATCGTCCACGCCGGTTTCTATTGGCACCGGATTGACGTCTCCTACCGGCATCGCAATAGATGGCGCCGGCGACGTGTTTATCGCAGATAGCAGCACCGGCAGCGTGTACGAAGTGCCCTTTGGGCCGAACGGCCTGAGTTCGACGGGGCAGGTGACCCTGGTGAGCGGCCTAGGTACTACCGGGTTGCAACTGGCCGCGGACGGGTTGGACAACCTGTACATCGCCGATCCGAGCAATGGGCGGGTCGTAAAGCTGAGCGATGTCAGCGCCTCGACCACGACCAATCTGGGACAGACGGAGGCCATGCTGACCACCGGCTTTACCTCTCCAACTGCTGTGGCCGTGGATGCAGCTAATAATGTTTACGTGATCGATGGCGTGAACCTCTTTGAGCTTCAGGGCGGCATGGGCGCGCCAACGACCCTGCTGAACAACTTGAGCGGCGCCACGGGGTTGGCGATCGATCCCTCGGGCGCGGTCTATATTTCCTCGGCGAGCGGGACCACGCGCATTCCCTACGTGAGCGGCGCCTTGAATCCCGCTGGTGAGACCGCGGTTGCTTCGACGGTGAGCGGTATCTCGTCGGTCGCTCTTGACCGCGCGAACAATGTCTATCTGGTCCAGGCCTCGGGCGGGGCCGTCACCCTCGTGAGCACCAACGGCGCGCTTACTTTGCCTACACCTGCGGCACTTACATCTTCCACAAATGAAACCACCATCCTTACGAACACCGGAAACTCGACGCTGACCGTCACCGGCTATACCAGCACCAATGCGGTGGATTTCACCGCCGCTGACGGGACCTGCGAAGCTGACAGCCCATTGGCCGCGGGAGGCACTTGCCAGGTAGTCGTTACCTTCGACCCAGGGGCTGGAGAGCAGGGCACGCTGACCAGCACGATCGGTGTTACCAGCAATGCGATCAACGGTCCGGCAAACATCAGCGTTACCGGCGTGGGACTGGCGCTCGCCAACTCCGCAACCAGCCTTGCCGGGGGAGCCAAAGCGGCAGAGGTGGTCGATACGCCGATCACAGTAACGGTGGCTCCGACGGCCGGCACAGGCGTTGCCCCCACCGGGAGTGTCACGGTGAGCTACACAACCTGGAATGTGGTCATTCCGAGTTCGGGACCGAACGCGGGTATTCCCACCATTACGCCGGTAACGGCGACGGCAACGTCGAATTTGACCAATGGCAGCGCCAATTTTGCTCTGGCGCCGGTATTGGCGGGGACGCAGACCATGACCGTGGACTACAGCGGCGATCGAGTCTACGGCCGATCGACGGGATCGTTGTCCGTTACGGTGGCCAAGTCCGCCATTACGGGGATTGCGCTGCCCACCTTCCCTGATCCGACCGATATCAACCTGCCGTTCGTGCCGGCGGGGACTGGCAGCGGCACCGTTCCGTACGACGGATCGGAAACGCCCTACCAATACAACTTCATCATGAAAGTGGGCACCGCCGCGGGCGTTCCCACCGGGCAGCTTACGGTGATGGACAACGTGACCGCGTGCCCGCCGGGAACTTCCGCAACGGGAATCGGCGCGGCGACGTGCATTCTGGCCGGATACACGGCCCCGGGCGGATACTCGGGCGTGGCATGCCCTAACTCGGCCGGCGCCGGAGTGCTGACCATCGAGAACGCCGGCACGTCCACCGGCGCCCAGGCATCGTTCCCCACAAGTTGCTTGTGGTACGTGCCCCAGGGTGTCAGCTATTCGCCGGTGATCTTCACGCACTACATCTCTCCGGTGTATAGCGGGGATGCGAATTTCCTGGGCCTTACCGGGCCGACGTCAACGTTGCTGCAGTCTGTCCGTGGGCCCATGGTGCAAATTACCCAATCCGGCAATTCGGCGTCACAGACGGTTGCTCCGTCGCTGACGGTTCAAGCCGGTTCCACGGCGAGCATGAATCTAACTCTCACCTCCATCCTCGGTTATGGGCTTGCTGGAAAGAACGCCCAGTTGAACGCCTCTAACTTCCCGGTCTCGCTGGCCTGTGACAACCTGCCGCCACACACACAGTGTTCGTTCACCTATCCCAACCCGGACTTGAACGTGGCCAACGCCGTGGATATTACGTGTCCCTCCGGGGCAACGACGACACAAACTGCCGACGGCTCAGTGCAATGCACGCCGGGACTGGCGACCGTGACTATTTACACCGATGTATCCGCGGGCACCACCACCAGCCAGAACGCTCGCGCGACCTCCGTCACGCTGGCCGCAATCTTTGGCTTCGGAATGATCGGGCTGTTCTTCCGGCGCAGGGCATTTGAAAAGGGACGTATGCTGCTGATGGTGTTCCTGATGATTGCCGGCGGCGCTCTGGCGGTGAGCATTACAGCCTGCAACACAACCGTCCTGGCGCCGCAGTCTTCGCTGGGCACGCCTGCCGGAACCTATGCGGTGACGATCACGGCGGACGAAGTGGGCACGTTGTGTGTCGCTTCCCCCGGCGGCTCGGGCGACAATTGCATCGTTCCAGGGAGCGGATCGACAACAAATAACGGCATCTTGGTTTATGGCAGCGAAAACCAGGTCTCTCTGCCGTTCTACATTAACGTGACCGTGCAATAAGCACCGGTTGGCACGGAAGTCAGGCCTGTTACCATCGCGCCGCGCATGCGGCGCGATGTTGTCTGAGCCGTTGTTTGAATCGACGTTGCGCAGCGAGGTAAATTGATTCAGTGTGGGTGGGCTTGTATTCAACTTCTCGGAGCACGACCAGGAAGTCCGCTAGCGTTAGCAGCGATTCGTTGGCGTCTTCACTTGATGTCTCGAACTCCCGAAGGAATCGATCGGCAAGCGGTTCGACCCCTATCAGACCGCGGAGACGCCACTCAAGTGCTTGGCGCCCCCATACCGGCCTCTCGAGGTTGGAACGTATTTGCGCAAGGATGCGCGACAAGAGCTGCGCCGCCTGCGCTCAACGCCTTTGAAGCAGAAGTGCCCAATCGTGGGTATAGCGCCAACCGGAGTCGTCCGGCGGATCAGGCGAGGTCCATGATGGGCCGGTGGCGTCCTCTGTCAGCGGAATTCTTTGTCCGCTGTTGGCATTGAACCATTCGGCGCCATAGGCGCCAGGCTCCAGGTGGAGGGTCACCTTGCCTCCCTGCGGCGGGTAAACCGCGTGTAGATGGCCAGGTTCAGCAAGACAATGGTCCCCCTGATCGACCAGCTCATCGTGAGGATTGGTCTTCCACCACGCAAAGCTGGTGAAGAACTCCACGATGTGCCCGTATCCGACAAACATGGTCTGGGTATCGTCGCCACGGCCGTTCATCCAGCCGCCGCCTGTATCGGGCCAGATGTTGGTTCCACGGCGTGTACTCTCCCCAGCGGTCTGATAGCCGCCCGCCATGTAAATCTCCCATGCTGTTCTGCGCAGAACGTCGGCCGAGTCAGAACCGGCAGCTGCCCACGCCGGATAATGAACTGCGCCTGTCTGCGCGGGCACCGATTGCGCAAGAGCGCAAGTCTGGACACTGCGGGAACGCTTCCTGAAACTGGGGGCGAGGGTGATGGCCTCAGTACGGCGGCTGGTCCTGCACCTGCCGCAATCGTTTCCGTTTCTGGCCACCTTCCGGCACATGGCGATGGAACTGGGAGCATCGCCTGGGTAGAACGGCGTCGCTCCACCGCAAGACATCCCGATTGTTCTGACGCAACCGACAGCACGGGAAATCCTTGTCCCGAAACCCCTGCCGCGCCTCCGGCAAATGCCAATCAGGTTCGTCGCTGCCCCCGCAGGGAAAAATCACGCAGCCACCGACATGTTCGGCAATCTCATACCGCCCAAAAGGCCGTTCGCTATGCCTTCATGAATAATGCAGGCTAAAACCGCTGATGCTTAGTTTGTACTGGAACTGTGTAATGGATGGAGCAAAGGACCCTGATGTTGAGTGAAACCAGCGGCTTGCTGATATCGAGAAGGGCGATTGCGCTTGGAGAGCCAACTCTTGGTTAGCTACGGAGATGATTTGACTGCGATCTGATCGCTGCCGCTCCCGCGTCCACAGGGAACGTTTCTGGGAAGGGACATAGACGTTACGAATTGCCGCTCCCTGCCTCCCAGCACGAAACCGCCCAAATCCCCTCAGAGGGGCCGCGGAGTGGCCGGGTGGCTGGTTGGGTATGCCGGGTGGTACGAAGTCGGCCAGACCTTTTTGACCAGGTTACACCCGAATCCCACAAATCCAACAGGCTTTCGTGGCGGCGTCGATTGGAGAGCTCCGCAACCCGCCTATTGAGGATGTCAACAGAGCCACCGAAGCCCTTTGAGCGGCTAAAGCACCGCTTCGCCGCGTTCGTCGTTTCGGATGCGGATGGCTTCATCGATGCGGCTGATGAAGATCTTGCCGTCGCCGATGCGGCCAGTGCGGGCCGCGCCCAGGATGGCCTGCACAACTTTCTCCTTCATATCGTCCTTGATGACCACTTCGATCTTGATTTTGGGGTTCAGGTCGATCGTGTATTCACGGCCGCGATAGAACTCGGTATGGCCCTTCTGACGGCCATGGCCGCGGGCTTCGAGAATGGTCATGCCATCGATGCCTGCTTCGATCAGCGCTTCCTTTACTGCATCCAGTTTGGCGGGCTGGATCACTGCTTCAATCTTGAGCATGAGCAAATTCCTCGTTGGGCAGCATAACAGGCGGGAGCCGCTTTGTGGGCAGCCCCCGCGGTATTGAATCAGGCGTTGAGATCGTACCCTTCCTCACCATGCTGGGTGAGGTCGAGACCGGCGACTTCGTCGGTTTCGGAAACGCGCAGTCCGATGAGCTTGTCCACGGTGAATAGTAGCGCCAGCGTACCCAGGATCGAGAGTCCCCAGCCAATGCCCACGCCGATGGCCTGATTGAGCACCTGATGCCAGTTGCCGTCAATGGCGCCGGTGGCGATGGGATGGCCTGCGGCGTCCTTGCCGAAAACCGCGTCGATGGCTCCGGAAGCCAGCAAGCCGGTAACCAGGGCGCCCATGGTTCCTCCGACTCCATGCACGCCAAAAGCGTCGAGGGAGTCGTCGTAGCCGAAGAACCTCTTCACCTTGAAGACCATGAAGGAGCAGACCACGCCGGCGAGGAGGCCGATGAGTAGTGCGGACGTGGGCTGGACAAAGCCCGATGCCTGGGTGATGGTGGCCAGTCCGGCGACCGCGCCGGAGATGGCGCCCAAAGCCGTGGGCTTACCGTTCTGTAACCACTCAGAGATGACCCAGCCGATGGCGCCGGCAGCGGCGGCGAACTGGGTGTTGACAAAGGCGCTGGTGGCCAGCGGACCGGCATTCAGAGCGCTGCCGGCATTGAAGCCGAACCATCCGAACCACAGCAGACCGGCGCCGATGAAGCTGAGCGCCAAGGAGTGGGGTGGCATATCGGTGTGCGGGTATCCGACGCGCTTGCCCAGATAGAGGGCAGTGACCAGTGCCGCAATACCCGAGGTGACGTGGACCACGGTGCCGCCGGCAAAGTCCAGGACCGGCCACTGGCCGCCGGTAGTGTTCAACAGTCCACCCACGCCCCACACCATGTGGGCCATCGGGCAGTAGACCACCAGGGACCATAAGGAAAGAAAGACGACCATGGCGCTGAACTTGACGCGCTCGGCAAAGGCGCCGGTAATCAGGGCCGGGGTAATGATGGCAAACATGAGCTGGTAGACCATGAAGGTCTGCTCGGGGATGGTGCCGCCGTAATTGGCGTTGGGCGTCAGGCCCACGCCGCGCAGGAAGACGTGCTCGAAACCGCCGATGAAGCCGTTGCCGTGCCCGAAGGCCAGCGAGTAGCCGACCAGCGCCCAAAGGAAAGTGATCAGGCCCATCATGGCAAAGCTCTGCATCATGGTGCCGAGGATGTTCTTCTTGCGGACTAGGCCGCCGTAGAACAGGGTCAGGCCCGGACAGGTCATCAGCAGCACCAGGGCGGCTGAGACTAGCATCCAGGCGTTATCGCCGGCGAGCTGGGCGTTTTCGCTGGCGGACTGGGCATTGCGAACGGCCTGTTGGAGGGCGGCGATCTGAGCCTGCGTGTCCGGCGCAGAGTCCGGCGGCTGCGCAAGGGCGAGGGCCGGAAATCCCATGACGGCTAACATGAGCAGCAGTTTGATTCCACGACGATACATAGGTTTCCACTCCCAAAAAGGCATGCAATGGGATAAGAGCATGCAAAGTGGCGGGCTTCCGGCCGCCATCCCTGGACGGATAGAAAACAATCGCACTGGCAGCATGAGCCTGTACGGTCACAGGCCGCCACCGGCGCAAAAATCCAGCTAGGGTCTGTTCACACTACCAGGGCGGATGGCGTTGAGGACGAAAATGCGGCCAGACGAGGCGGAGTCCGAAGGCTGTGGCGGCCCCACGGTCGAGGACGACAACGAAGTATGGCCGCATTTTCGACGCAACCCGAAGGGCTGGGGCCAGTTTTCCTCATTTCGTCGTCAATCGTCGCTAGCAGACACCCGGTATGCGTCACTCCTCACTCCTGGAACTGAGAAAAACTGGCTCCCAGCGCCATCTTACTGGTAGTGTGAACAGGCCCTAGAACAGTCAGGCGCGGAAGGTCCGGCCCACTTAAGGGTGATTTGCTCTAACTTTCTCACATTTTTCATAAAAGTGGAATTGATTGTCGGCAACCAAGCTGATGCTAATCACATTCCTGACGCGTGCGCGATTCGCGGCGATGTTGCGAAGGATCGCACTGTTGCCAATTCCAGCGAACTGACGACTGATCGCAAGGCATGCAAATCGAATGGCTGAGAACGAGGGAGGATGGAGCAGTGTCGGAGAAATCGACGAGGAACGCTCCCGGACACGTGGCCGAGTGCGGAATTGCGAGGAGTTGGCCACATTTTCGGCTACAGATGCAGGTCTGGCCGATCGAAACCAGCCCACGGGCAGTAGAATTTGAGCGAATCAGCGGTAAAAAGGAGATTCCGGTTAAAACGAGGGAGGAAGTTGTGCACATTTCATTGAAACACTTTGCCGCAATCGCACTCGTAGTAGGATGGACATTGGGGACGACGGCGCAGATGCCGGGGCAGCAGGCCCTAGCCCGCGCAGCCGAGGCGCCGCTGGTTGCGGCCTCTTCAACCCCGGCTGTCCGGCCTTCGCAGGGAGAACCCGTCACCGATCCGGTGGCCGATCCAAAGGCCGTGGTCGCGCTGGGCAAGGCGCGGTTTACCGTGCTCACCCCCGAATTGATCCGTATGGAGTGGGCGGCGGACGGCAAGTTTGAGAATCACGCTTCGTTTGTGTTCATCAACCGCCGCCTGCCCGTGCCGAAGTTCTCGCAGGATGTAACAGATGGCGGCCACAACCTGACCATCAAGACCGGCGCGCTCACGCTGACTTATACGCCGGGCGTGGCTGGCGCATCCGGTTCCGATGGTCACTTCACGTCGGCCGACCTCTCCATTGAGCTGACGGTCGAGGGCAAGCCGGTGGTCTGGCATCCGGGCCTAGACGACCCTGAAAATTTGCAAGGGACCACGCGCACGCTGGACAGCGCGCGGGGCAGCAAGACCCAGGAGCCGATCGAGCCGGGGCTGGTTTCGCGCTCCGGCTGGGCGCTGGTGGACGACTCGACTCGGCCGCTGTTCGACTCGGCCGACTTCCGCTTTCTTCAGGGCGAAAAAAGCCCCTGGCCGTGGGTCACCGAGCGGCCGGCGGGCGAGCGGCAGGATTGGTACTTCTTCGGCTACGGTCACGACTATCGCAAGGCGCTGGGCGACTATGTGCGCGTGGCCGGACGCATCCCGCTGCCGCCGCGCTTCGCTTTCGGCGCGTGGTGGTCGCGCTATTGGGCCTACAGCGACCAGGAGATCGAGGAGATCGTCCGCGGCTTCCACGAAAACGGCGTGCCTCTGGATGTGTTTGTCATCGACATGGATTGGCACCTGACCTTCGCGAATGAAGTCGGCAGACTAGACGCGGACAGCCCCAAGGGATGGACTGGCTACAGTTGGAACCGGCTGCTGTTCCCGGACCCCGACCAGTTCCTGGGCAGGCTGCACGCCGACGGCCTCAAGACCAGCCTGAACCTGCACCCGGCCTCGGGCATCCAGCCCTGGGAAGACCACTACCCTGAGATGGCCAAGGCCATGGGCATCGATCCGACAACCAAGCAATACGTGCCCTTCGACATCACCGACAAGAAGTTCACCACAAACTACATGAACCTGATTCACCACCCGCTGGAAAAGCAGGGCGTCGATTTCTGGTGGCTGGACTGGCAGCAGGCGCACCGCACCAAGATGGCCGGCGTAACACCCACCTGGTGGCTCAACTACGTGCACTTTACCGATCAGCAGCGCGAAGGCAAGCGGCCGCTGCTCTTCCATCGCTGGGGCGGGCTGGGCAACCACCGGTACCAGATCGGCTTCTCCGGCGACACGATCTCAGTGTGGGACTCGTTTGCGTTTCAGCCGTGGTTCACGGCGACGGCGGCCAACGTGGGCTACGCCTATTGGAGCCACGACATCGGCGGCCACATGCCGGGTGCCGTGGAGCCGGAACTTTACACGCGCTGGGTGCAGTTCGGCGCGTTCAGTCCGATTTTGCGCACGCACACGACGAAGAATCCCGAGTCGGAGCGGCGCATCTGGGCCTATCCCGAGCCGTACTCGTCCGTCCTGCGCTCCACCTTCCAGCTTCGCTATGCCCTGCAGCCGTACATCTATACGGAGGCGCGGCGCACCTACGACACGGGCGTGGCGTTCTTCCGCCCGCTCTACTACGACTGGCCTGAGGAGAACGCCGCCTACACCAGCAAGGATGAGTATCTCTTCGGCGAGCAGATGCTGGCTGCGCCGGTGGTGGCGCCTGCCGATAAGGCGACCGGACTGGCCACGGAAAAGGTGTGGCTGCCGGAGGGCGAGTGGATCGAGTGGCCCACGGGCAAGCACCTGGCCGGGCCGGCGACGGTAGAGCGCGACTTCTCTATCGACCAGACGCCGGTGTATCTGAAGGCCGGGGCCATTGTGCCCATGCAGCCGCCCATGCGCTACACGGGTGAAAAGCGGGTGGACCCGCTGATTGTGAACGTGTGGCCGCTGAAGCCGGGGGAAACTTCGAGCTACTCGGTGTATGAGGACTCGGGGGTTGCGGTCGAATACCAGCGCGGGGTCTTTGCGCGGACGCCAGTGAAGGCTACCGAGACCGGCGACACGCTGCGGGTGGAGATTGGGCCGGTGGAGGGCGGCTATCCGGGGATGCCGAAGAACCGTGGCTTCGAGTTACGCCTGCCCGCCGACTGGCCGCCGGCTGAGGTGACGATGAACGCAAATCCGGTGAAGCGCACCGGGCCGACGGGCAAGGGGAGCTGGTCCTTTGAGGGCAACACGCTGACGACGGTGATCTCCGTGCCGAGCGGCAGCGTTGCAGCCAAGGTGACGGTGGAGGTACGCCGGACTGCCGGCCTCACCGCCCGCCGCGGCGAACTAGACGGCTTTGCCGGCGCCATGACCAGGCTGCGCGGCGCCTACGACGCGATGCACTGGACCTGGCCCGTCTCCGATCCGCCCGACATTCTGGTGGATGCCATGCAGGCTGGCGACCGGCTTGGCTACCACCCCGAAAAGGCCGCCGGGGAGATTGCCCACTTCCACGAAGTTCTGCCCAAGGCGCAGGCCGCAATCGCCGCGATCGGCGCCGCTTTTGGTCCGCGCATGGATACCTTTGCCAAGAGCGTTGCCCATCAGGACTGGCTCCCCGTCGGCAAGAGCGTGGAGGCCGAAATACAATTCCGCCTGGACGCTATGGCCAGGGCCGAAAGGCTGGTGACGGAGGCGGGCAAGTAAAGCAAGGTTCAAGGAACGGCGGCCGCCGCGGAGGATCGATTCTTTGCGGCGTCTGGCGTTTCATGAGAGTGTTCGCCGATGCTGACGTGGTGGTTGCCGAGCGAGCCGGAGAGCCGCCCAAAAACGGGAAATGGCTATTAAGGCAAGGCCGCCAGGTCCGTCCCCATCTGAGCATGCAACCGGGAGTGGAATCGAAAACAGGAGAGTCACGCTATGAGTCAGAACACGCAGGCCCCCTCCGCCGCAGCCGCGGGCACCATTCAACTCGGAGATTGCACGGTCAACCGCCTGGGGTTTGGCGCGATGCGCATCACAGGTAAAGGTATCTGGGGGCCTCCACCAGATCGCGATGCAGCGCTGGCGACATTGCGGCGTGCCGTAGAACTTGAGGTGAACCTCATCGACACGGCTGATTCGTATGGTCCATTCATCTCAGAGGAGTTGATCGCCGAGGCGTTGGCGCCGTACCCACCAGCCCTGGTGATTGCTACCAAGGGTGGCTGGGAACGAGTAGGCCCCGGACAGTGGGTTCACAATGCCAGCCCGAAGCATCTGGAGGCAGCCGTGGAAGGCAGCCTGAAGAGGCTTCGCCTGGACCGGATCGACGTCTATCAACTTCACGTCCCTGATCCGGCGGTGTCGTTTGATGCTTCAGTAGAGACGCTGGCTCGTCTGCGTGAACAGGGGAAGATCAGGCACGTGGGGCTGTCGAACGTGACGTTGGAACATCTGGAGCGGGCACGGAAGATCGTCCCGATCGTCTCGGTGCAGAATCGCTACAGCTTCGCCGACCGGGAGTGGGACTACCTGTTGAACCACTGCGAGCAGCACGGAATTGCGTTCATTCCGTGGGCGCCACTGGGACAGAACCGGCAGGCTCACGGGGTACTTGAAGAAGTCGCCAAGGAGATCGGCGCAACTGCGCTGCAGGTTGCCGTGGCATGGCTGCTACGGCGGTCCAGCATCATCCTGCCGATTCCAGGGACATCGTCGGCCACCCACCTGAAGGAGAACGTGGCCGCGGCGGGAATCACGTTGCCGGACGAGTTGTTCCAAAAACTGTCGTAGGTGAACCCGCCGCCGGCGAGCTTGCGATGACTCCGCACCATTGACTCCCTCTGTCAAACAGCCGCAGGATATTGCCGCTTGACACTCCCGAAGAATCCGCGAGCGGGCTCGATTGCGTCCACTGCGCAAGGCAGAAAGGGTTCTCAGAAGATGCGTTTGAGTTGACCTTAGCGCTGCGAATCGTGACATGCCATTTTCGCGGCCGGTCTATCGTGCCCTGCCTGGTTGGCGGGTAGCACTACAGAAAGAGTACGGCAACACCATAGCACGGTGTTCAAAGCTCCCGCCAAGGCGCCGGGCTCCCTCGTGTAAGCTTTAGCCATGTCTTCGCCAATACCGCTTCTGCCGGGGGATTCGTGATGC
>Ga0181527_1001678_pt1 | contig 22333 bp, 23 predicted proteins | sample PEATcosm2014_Bin_30_FD_119762 | JGI IMG/M metagenome (GOLD analysis project Ga0181527, IMG submission 119762) | Peatland microbial communities from MTU Mesocosm Facility, Houghton, MI, USA - PEATcosm2014_Bin06_60_metaG | ecosystem: Environmental > Terrestrial > Soil > Wetlands > Peat | place...
ATAATGGACGCGGCGGGCCGGTGCCACAGCCTGGGCACGTATTGCACGGACAAATGGCCTTTTGTCGGGTGCGTTCAGAAGGCCGAGGCGTTCTGCTGCTTCAACTCCAAGCTCGCCCGCATCATACAGGAGCAGGGCCGGCCCCAGCTCAAGTCCTTCAACCCCAACCCGTGGGGCGTCGCTACCGACGACGGCCCTGCCAATGCGGACTGCAGGGGATTCACGTCGACTGAATTCCAGATGCTCGACTTCTCGAAGATGGACCTGTCCGAGTACTTCGGGGATATCGCGACACAAGTCCAGTCGGCAATCCAGCAGAGCGTGTCCGGTAAGATAAACAGCTACTACAACAGCATCCAACAACAGCCATAAGGGGAGGGTTGGTTTGAAAACCATTGTCTGGTACATTCTCGCGGGCCCAGCGCTTGTGGTCCCATTTTCCTTTCGCCTCGGGTGGCGGAAATGACAACAAGAAAAATACGCCGTACCCTCACCACTGCATTTCTCTGCCTGTTCATGACGTCCTCTTCAATGGCGAGAGACCTCGGAACCTTCGGTACGGTCTACGACATCGTTGAGAAGAACGCTCTCAGGGAGCTCGAGGAGAAGGCGAAGTCGGTCGATTTCTCGAAGGCGGTGGACAGAACAGCCCTTGTGAGAAAGGCCAGGAACTTCACCCCGGAGGACGTGAAGGAGATGGGAATGATCGGTCCGGCCCGGAAGGATCGCACGTTCCTTGTAGACATGACATATACCCTGGAAAGGGACATCAAAGACGACAAGGGAAACATCGTATATCCGGCGGGATATACCCTCAACCCTCTCAGCTACGTGGCCTATCCAAGGACCCTGGTCATCCTTAACGGGAAACGGCCGGATCAAATCCGCTGGTTCGAGGAATCATCGTACGCCAAAGACGCCCAGGTCACCCTTCTTCTCACGGACGGCCCATACAGCGATCTCGGGAAGTCCCTCAAACGTCCGGTATTCTACGCGAGTACGAAGCTGGTTGAAGTATTCAAGATCCAGGCGGTGCCGTCAGTGGTCCGGCAATCGGGCGCCTTCATGGAAGTGACGGAAGTACGGATACCTCCCAAGCAGGCAGGCAGGGAGGCAGTCCGAGTTCGAAACGGAATTGATGGATGGGCTAGGGCAAAAGGCAAGACAGTGTTTTCGTGCTCGTTAACAGGGAGTTGAATGGGTGATAGCCCTGGCGGACATCGTCAGGCCCCAGTCGAAGACAGCGATCACCATGCTAAGGGAGATGGGGATCAGGTGCATCATGTTGACAGGCGACAACAAGGACGTTGCGAAGCGGGTCTCCGACGAGGTCGGCATCGACGAGTATTTTGCCGAAGTCCTTCCGCAGGATAAGGCAGAAAAGGTGAAGGAGGTGCAATCGAGGGGCCTTGTCGTCGCCATGACGGGAGACGGGGTCAACGACGCGCCGGCGCTCGCCCAGGCGGACGTGGGAATAGCGATGGGCGCGGGGACAGATGTCGCGGTGGAGACGGCCGACATCGTCCTGGTCAGAAGCAACCCCACGGATGTGGTCACGGTCATAAGGCTTGCAAGGGCAACATAAAGGAAAATGATCGAGAACCTGGCCTGGGCAACTGGGTACAACGCCTTTGCGATTCCCCTCGCCGCCGCGGTGCTGTACAAGTTCGGCATACTTCTCTCGCCTGCTCTCGGCGCCCTCCTGATGTCGGTCAGTACAGTCATCGTTGCGATGAACTCAAGATTCCTCCGCATGAGCGATTAAGAAAGGTGGCGGAGTAGATTGTTCGAGGATCAGGACACGATCCTGCAATGACGCTCGTGATTATTATAATACTCCTGCCCATCACCCTCCCTTCTTGATCTTGAAGATTCTATAGCCCCACCCCCTGCGATGTCGAGAGCCGGATAGCCGATTACTCAGGTTTCGACGGTGCGCAATTTGGCCTTGTTGAGCTGCCGTTCATATTCACTACTAAGTCTATAGACTATATTATTTTTTTCTTGACAAGAGGACTGTAGATTTGCCATAATGCAAAGTATAGTTACTCTATCACTATTGTAGGCTTTCAGGAGCCAGTCATGTCGCCTAACGGAGGAACTGAGAATGAGACCCGCTGAAAGCCGATACCCCTCGCAGCAGAAAAGTGTGGCCGTTGTGGGAGGCATCATGGCGCTCCAGCCGCAATACCGACGCGTGCTTGAGGAGAACAATCTGTGCCCGAAAATCTATAACCAGGACTCCACCGGAATCCGCAGAAAGGTCGAAGGAGCGGACGTCGTCATTCTCTTTGCCGGTACCGTTTCGCACGGAATGGCGATAAAGGCGCGAAGGACTGCGGCCAGTTGCGGCATCCCCCTGCTGACGGTGACACGGAGCAGCATCTCTGCTCTGAGGAAGTCGATCTCTTCCCTGTCCGGAAGCGCCGAGCCGGGACGGCCGGAAGGCGCCGCTTGCGTCAAATCGATAAAGAACAGCGTATGCCAGTGCGGGGCACATACGTAATGAACAAAACCAACGAGAAGCGGGAGGATGCGAAAATGGGCGACGAGAGACAGCTTTTTCAGGACCTGTCCGATGCGGTTGTCGCAATGGATGAGGATCGGGTCGTAGAACTGGCAAGGACGGTCATCGAAAATAAGATCGACGTTTACGAAGCCATCGAAAAAGGCCTGTCCCACGGCATGGAAAGGGCCGGGCAACTGTTCGAGGAGGAAGAGTATTTCGTCCCGGAGCTCCTCGTCTGCTCCGACGCCATGTACGCCGGGCTGGACCTCTTGAGACCCTATTTGACGCAGAGCGCGGAAGGGTCGAAGCGCAAGGTGGTGATAGGGGTGATCGAAGGCGACACGCACGACATAGGGAAGAACCTCGTGAAGATCATGCTGGAAACGGGCGGGTTCGACCTGCACGACCTCGGCCGCGACGTGCCCCCGGCGCGCTTTGTTCAAAAGGCAAGGGAAGTCGAAGCCGACATCATCGCGATCTCCACTCTTATGACGACGACGATGGATGGAATGGCTGAAGTCGTCAAGCTTCTCGAAAAAGAGCGGCTGAGAGACCGTGTGAAGGTAATCGTGGGGGGCGGTCCGATTTCCCAGGGGTTTGCGGCAAGGATCGGCGCCGACGGCTACGCCGCGAATGCGGGCGCCGCGGTGAACCTTGCAAGGAGCCTGATAGATGGAGACAGGGCACATGCACGATAAGATGACGCCGGTAGAACGTCTTGAAGCGTATGCGCGAGGCGGCGCTATCGACCGTCTCCCCTGCGTCCCCATAGTGGGCAACACGGCTGCACGGATCATAGGCGTTAAAGTCTCCGAATTGCGGAACAACGGGCGTCTCCTTGCGGAGGCCCAGGTCGCCTCCTACAGGCTCTTCGGCTACGACAACATACGCGTCTTTACGGACCTCTACGTGCTGGCCGAGGCAATGGGCGCCTCAGTCACCGTCCCCGACGATGAAACGGCCTATCTCGGCGCTCCGGCAATCGACGATGTCGCCCGGATCAGGCAGCTTGAACCAGCCGATCCGGCTTCCGACGGGTGCCTTCCCGAGCACCTGGAGGCGACGCGGATCGCGGTCCGGGAAGTGGGATTGGAGGTCCCGGTCACGACGGCGCTCACCGGCCCCTTCACTAACGCCTCTTTCTTGATAGGCGCGGAAGAGATCGCCCGCCTCGTCTACAAGGAGCCGGCCGCCGTCCACGCGCTCTGCTCGGTTTCGTTAGAGGCGGCCGTGCGATACGCGGAGGCCATTATCGATGCAGGGGCGACGCCGAGCCTCACCGACCCCATGTCGTCATCGACCGTCATAAGTCCGGTCCTGTTCAGGCGGTTTTCCCTGCCCTATCTTGCGCAGCTCATCGACCACATCCACGCTGCGGGAAAGAAGGTCACCCTCCATATCTGCGGGAAGACAAACAGGATATGGAGGGACATGGTCGATGCAGGGGCGGATTGCATCAGCATCGACAACCGTATCGACCTTGCCGATGCCGTTCGTGAAGTAGGGGACCGTGTAAGGCTGATGGGCAACGTGGACCCAACGGAAATCATGCTGGAAGGCAGCCCGGCCGATGTTCGCCGCGCGGTGAGGGCGTGCGTGACAAAGGCCGGACAGGCTCAGAAAGGCTACGTAGTGGCCTCCGGGTGCAGCCTGCCGACGGAAACACCCTTCGCGAACATTCACGCCATGCTCGATGCGGTAAGGGAGATAGGTTTCCCGGTGGCCAAGGGAAGATTCCAGGAGAGAGGATGATGGAAACGCCAAGTCCCAGGGAACGCTTGCTCAGTGTCCTCCATAAAGAGCGGGAGAACGTCGACCGGCCTCCCGTCATTTGCATGGGCGGCATGATGAACGCCGCCGTGGTCGAGATCATGGAACGGACGGGCCACACGCTTCCCGAAGCCCACGTGGATGCCCGGCTCATGGCACAGCTCAGCCTCGACATCCACGAGGAAACGGGTTTCGAGAATTTCGGCCTCCCCTTCTGCATGACGGTAGAGGCCGAGGTGTTGGGCAGCACGGTCAACCTCGGCAGTTTCTCGTGCGAACCGAAGATAGAGAAAGAGGCATTCTCTTCCGTCTCCCGGGTCGAGGTCCGCGACGTTCATAGAGCTGCCGATTCGGGGAGGATACCGGTGGTCCTCGAAGCGATAGGCGCACTTTCGCAGTCCCATCCTCGTATTCCCGTCATCGGCGCCCTTACCGGGCCAATCAGTCTCACGGCGTCCCTTGTCGATCCCATGACCTTCTATAAGGAGTTGCGGACGAAAAGGGAGCGAAGCCACGAGGTCCTCGATTACGTGAGCGACTTTCTGGGCCTCTACGCGGAACAGATGGTCGATCACGGCGCTTCCGCAATCGCCATCGGGGACCCGAGCGCGACCGGCGAGATACTGGGGCCCCACGCGTTCAAGGAGTTCGCGTTGAAGTATATCAACCGCATCGCGGACCGGGTGCACATCGCGGGCGTCCCGGTCATTCTCCACATCTGCGGTAACATCGGCTCCGTGAAGCATCTGCTGCCCGAGCTGCGCGTCGATGCGATCAGCACGGACGCCCTGGTAAGCCTGGTGCGCCTGAAGGAGGAGTTCCCCGGCCTCGTGACCATGGGGAACGTCAGCACCTATCTCCTGGAATTCGGCGACCGGGACCGGGTGGCCCGCACAACGGTGCGGTTGGTCGAGGAGGGTGTCGACATCATCGCCCCCGCCTGCGGCCTCTCGACGTCTACGTCCCTGGAACTGATCAGGGCTATGACGAATGCAGCAAAGGAGACGCATCCGCGTGGCTAGAGTGACCTTTCTCCCTGAGAATATCAGCGTTGAAGTCCGGCCGGAGAGCACCATCCTCGATGCTGCGCGAGAGGCGGGCATCGCGCTGGAGGCGCCCTGCAACGGCACGGGGAAATGCGGAAAGTGCAGGGTTGTGCTCCTCGGCCAGAACGCGGCCGGGGGAGAGAAAGACGGAAACACCGTACTCGCATGCCAGACCCAGGTGGGCGAGGGTAGAGCCGTCGAGCTGACGGGCGAATGGGGAAAGGAATCCATACGGGTCCTGGAGGCGGGGGCAAGCGCGGCCGGGGAAATAGATCCCTTTGTAACGAAAAAGCTTTTCACGGACGGACGGGAAACTGCCGTTCTCGGCGGTGGCCGCGTGCTCGCCCGCGAGGAAGGCGACACGACAGGTTTTCTTTATGGCGTGGTCGTCGATATAGGGACGACGACGCTCGTCGCGACACTTGTCGACCTGAAAACAGGAAAGGAAGTCGTCTCCACATCGGCGCTCAACCCCCAGAGCCTGCACGCGCACGACGTGCTCTCCAGGATCAAGCTCGCCTCGGACAGCGCTGGTCTCGCTCTTCTCTACGGGCTTTTCCTCTCGGAGACTGACCGCATGATAGGCGAGCTGACCGACCGGTCGGGCGTCGAGAGGAGCCATATTTACGAGGTGGTTTACAGCGGCAACACGACCATGCTCCACCTCGCCACCAGCACGGACCCCTCCCCCCTGGGCAGGTATCCCTACACCCCGGTCCTCCGGGGCGGGGATTACCTGCCCGTCCCCCAGGGGGGCCTTCATGTCGCTGACGGGGCGGGCCTCTACCTTCCCCCCGTCATCTCCGGTTTCGTTGGTGCCGATATCGTCTCAGGGGTACTCGCGACGAGACTCCATGAGAGAAAGGGGACTACCCTGTTCATCGATATCGGCACCAACGGGGAGATGGTCATCGCGGGCGGCGGGCGGTTGGTTGCCTCTTCGACGGCTGCGGGGCCGGCCTTCGAGGGCATGAACATTACCTTCGGCATGAGGGCGGGCGACGGGGCCATAGAATCGTTCGAGGCGAAGGAAGGAGGGCTGGTTGTCGGCACGATCGGTCAGGCTGCCCCGAAGGGCATCTGCGGAAGCGGCCTGGTCGACATAGTCGGCGAGCTGGTCGCACACGGCGTCATCGACAGGAACGGCCGGATCGCGGCCGGCGGCAACGGCAGCATTCCCGGTGTTTTCAAGGAAAGACTCGGACTGAAAGACGGCAAGCCGGTCTTCTTTTTGAGCGATTCGGTCTACCTTTCTCAAGGCGACGTCAGGCAGGTGCAGCTTGCCAAAGGGGCCATAAGGACCGGGGTCGAATATCTCCTCCGCGACGCGGGGGCCGGTCCGGGCGATGTGGACGCGGTACTCATCGCGGGGGCTTTCGGCTATCACCTCAAGGAGAAGAACCTGCTCGCCCTCGGCCTTTTGCCGGGAGAGTTCAGGGGAAAAGTCAGCTTCGTGGGGAACACGTCCAAAACGGGAGGGGTCGCCTTTCTTTTGAACAAGGGATACAGGGCAGAGATGGAAGGGGTCGCCCGCGCCGTCCGGACCATAGAGCTTGCGGACTACGAGGATTTTGACAGGACATTCGTCAATTTCCTGCGGTTTTAGGAAGGGAACGATGAAGAAGCACGAAAGAAGCTGCATGAGCTGCGGCACGCAGAACTGCTACAGGAGCGATGTGAAATTCCCCCCGTTTTGCCTGACCGAGCGGCTGGACCCGGCGGAGCTTGTGGAAGTGCTTGACCTTTACCGGGACGGCTCGCAGGTATCGAAGGTGGCTATAGCGGCAGCCGAGATCGAAGGCAGATACTTCGGCAAATTGACGCGGGTCGAGGAGATCATCGCCTTCGCGAAGGCGATAGGTGCAAAAAAGATCGGCATTGCCGCGTGCGTGGGACTGGCTGCTGAGGCGCGGACATTCGCCAAAATTATGGAGGTAAAAGGGCTCGAGAGCTACGGCGTCATCTGCAAGGTGGGCTCGATCGACAAGACGGAAATCGGCATCCCGGAAGAACTGAAGGTGCAGCCGGGTTCTCACGAGGCACTCTGCAATCCTGTCATGCAGGCGCGGCTGCTCAACAAACAAAAGACCGATCTCAACGTCATAATAGGGCTGTGCGTGGGCCACGACTCGCTCTTCATCAAGTATTCCAAAGCCCTTGTCACCACCCTCATCACGAAAGACCGCGTGCTCGGGCACAACCCGGCGGCGGCGCTCTATACGAGTGGATTCTATTACAAAAGGCTGCTGAGCAACGATGAGCAGAAATAACTACCAAGGAGGCAGAGTATCATGAAGAAGCTGTATTGGAAGGTTACGGCGGGTCTGGCGATTGGAGCGATGATTTTTCTTCTTACGGCAGGGTACGGTGGGGCCGCGAACAGGGATCTGAAGAAGTTCAACGTGGGCTACCTCGCCTCGACAGGCCATGCCATGTATTTCATTGCGAAGGAAAAGGGCTACTTCGAGCAGGAAGGGCTGGACGTCGAGCTTTTTCTTTTCACCAATTCCGGTGAGGGCATGAATGCCATCACTTCCGGAAAGCTTGATGCGGGCACCTTCGGGACGGCCCCTCCCCTTCTCTTCATATCGAAAGGAGTGGATATCACTATCTTCGGAGGACAGATGTCGGAAGGTCACGGGCTCGTGGCAAAACCCGAGAAGGCCGAACAATTCAAGGACCTGAAGAATTACAAGGGCAAGACAATCGCAACGGTCCGGCTACAGACCGGTGATGTGGTTTTCAGGGGCGGCCTGCACAATGCGGGCATCGACTGGAAGAAGGACGTCACCATCAAGGAGCTGGATTCCCCCGGCGCGGTGCTGGAGGCGGTGAAGAAAGGCAGCGTGGACGCCGGCATCCTGTGGCCCCCTTTCCTCACCCTTGCGGAGCAGCAGGGCCTGAAAATAGCCAAACTCTCCGGCGACATTCTTCCCAGTCACACGTGCTGCAGACAGGTGACGCTCACCTCGAAATTCAAGGCAAATGAAGCCGATTATGTGAAATTCGTGAGGGCCTTGATACGTGCCCACGCTTTCTACAAGGCGAACCCCGACGAGACTGTCGATATCACGAGCAAGTATGTGAAGATCGATAAAGCCATACTCAAAAAGGACCTTTACCACGGGAACCTGTACCTGAGCCCGGACCCCGATAAGCGGATGGTCGTCTATTTTTGGGACTATATGAACGACGCGGAATACATCTCATCGGCCAAAAAGATAGAGTCCTATATAAACACCGAGACATACCGGAAAGCACTGGACGGGTTGATCAGGGATTACCCGAACGAGAAAGACTATAAGGCGCTGAAGGCCGCTTTTAGGGCCTGATATCGGTGAGTAGATGAATCAAATGACAGTCGAAGCAACACTGCCGGGATCAAATGGCCGGCAAAAGGCGGCGGCGAGGGCCGGAGGAAGGGATAGATACATGGAAACAACGTGGTCAAAAAAGCTCGTGACGGTTCCAAACATTCTCTTTGTCGTCCTCGTCTGCCTGCAATTCCTGCCCGACCGGAGGGCTGACCAATCCGCGGTTCTCTATCAGCTCTTCCTGGGAGTCCTTGAGGCATCCTATCTTGTTTATGCTTTCTTGAGCAAAGAAAACGAGAGGGTCCAGACGGCCGGAGATCTTCTCGCCCTCGTATTCGGACTGGCTGGGACCTGGCAGTTGCTCACCGTCAAGCTGGCTGTCCTCGACAAAATGCTCTTCCCGTCGCCTGCCCTCGTGCTCGGTCTCTTTATAGGGGAGGCCCCTGCGGCGCTGAAAGGCGCGGCCGGCTCCCTCGAAATCCTCCTCGTCGGCTACGGGGCCGCTCTTCTCACGGCCGTCCCCCTGGGGCTGGTCGCGGGCTGGGTCGGCAGGGTGACGAGGACGGCAACGCCCATCACCAGGGTGCTCGGCCCGGTGCCTCCGACCGTGTATATTCCCTATGCCATAGTCATGCTGCCCACGTTTAAGCTTTCATCCATGTTCGTTATCTTCATAGGCGCTTTTTGGCCTGTCTTTATGAATACCATGAACGGGGTGCATGCGATAGAAGCCCGCTTGATCGACTCCGGGCGGGTGCTGAAGCTCGGGTCTCGTACCATGATAATGAAAGTGATCTTCCCAGGGACGCTGCCGTCGATAATCACGGGGGCCACCATCGGGCTCGCCATGTCTTTCATCCTGCTCACCGCAGCGGAGATGATCGGCGCGACGTCGGGCCTTGGCTGGTGGGTGAAGTATTTCTCCGACTTCGCGGACTACCCCAGGGTCATTGTCGGCATCCTTTATACGGGCGTCGTAGTGACGGCGATCATGTTCGGCTTCGATAAGGCGGAAAAACGCCTGCTCCGGTGGCGCCAGTAGCCACCATGCAATAAGACAAATAAATAGAGAGGACACCAAATGGCAAGAATCAGCGAGAATTTAACGGAACTGATCGGGAGTACACCGCTCTTGCGGCTGCACAAGATTACGGCGGGCCTTCCGGCCGACATAGTCGTGAAGATAGAATCCTTTAACCCGGCGGGAAGCGTCAAGGACCGGATAGGCTTTGCCATGATAAAGGACGCCGAAGAGAAAGGCCTCATCAGGAAAGACACGGTCATCATCGAGCCGACGAGCGGCAATACAGGCATCGCCCTGGCTTTCGTCGCCGCCGCCAAAGGCTACCGGCTTATCCTCACCATGCCGGATACCATGAGCATCGAGCGCAGAAGCCTGCTCAAGGCATATGGCGCCGAGCTGGTCCTAACGCCGGGTGCGGAGCGCATGCCGGGGGCTATACGGAAGGCGGAAGAGCTGGCTTCCCAGATCACCAATTCGTTTATCCCCCAGCAGTTCAAGAACCCGGCGAACCCCGCCGTTCATCGGGCAACGACGGCAGAGGAGATCTGGGAAGATACGGATGGAAAAGTCGATATTGTCGTCTCCGGGGTAGGCACCGGGGGGACAGTAACGGGAATCGCCGAGGTGATCAAGCCCAGAAAGCCGGGATTCCAGGCCATTGCCGTGGAGCCGTTTGAATCGCCCGTCCTCTCGGGCGGTGTGGCCGGCCCCCATCAGATTCAGGGCATAGGCGCGGGGTTCGTGCCGGACGTGCTCAACCTCAAGCTGGTGGATGAGATCTTCAAGGTGAAAAACAACGAGGCCATCGAAACGGCGCGTAGCCTTGCTCGTGACGAAGGACTGCTCGTCGGCATCTCCTCCGGCGCGGCGGCCTTTGCCGCCCTGCAGATAGGACGGCGAAGCGAGAACAAGGGAAAGCTCATCGTCGCAATACTGCCGGACACCGGGGAGCGATATCTGAGCACCCCGCTTTTTCAGTCCTAAGGAGACCGGGATGGATGCCAGGGGCATAGTCTTCGATAGGGTCAGCCTGTCTTACGGCCGGCAGATCGTATTGGAGGATATCGTTTTGACTATCGACGAAGGGGAGTTCATCTGCCTACTCGGGCCGTCCGGCGCTGGCAAAAGCTCCCTGGTGAGACTTCTCGCCGGCCTCGCGGCTCCTTCTTCCGGGGAGGTATACATCAACGGTGAAAGAGTGACGGGCCCGGGGCTCGACCGCGGCATTGTCTTCCAGGACTATACCCTTTTTCCATGGATGTCGGCGGGAGAGAACGTAGTCCTCGCCTTGAGGCAGGCGTTCCCGAGCCAAAAGGGATGGCAACTGAGGGAAGTGGCAGAGGAGTTCCTGGACCTGGTGGGTCTCGATCAGGCCTTCCACAAACTTCCCGCCCAGATGTCAGGCGGTATGCGACAGAGGGCCGCAATTGCACGGGCCTTCGCCGTGAATCCCCCGATCCTTCTTATGGACGAGCCGTTTGGAGCGGTGGATGCCGTGACCAGGGCCAGGCTCCAGGACCTGCTGCTTCAACTCTGGCAGCGGGAAGGGTCGGAGAAACCGAAGACCGTGGTCTTCGTGACCCACGACGTGGATGAGGCCATGATCCTTGCAAGCAAGGTCATAGTGATAGGCATGAATCCCGGAAGGGTCAAGGAGGTCCGTACAATAGACATCCCGAGGCCCAGGGTCCGTCGGGAGCTGTACAGGAACGACCGTTTTCAGCTCCTCCGAAATCACCTGATCGAGCTTCTTCAGGAGGACGTGATGAGCGAGCTTTCGTCGGACCGGACCGTTTGCCCGCCGGGTGACGGGATTTAGCAGAGAAGCCTCGGGAAGGATAGAGTGATGAAATTTGAAGAAAGACTGAAAGAACTTGGAATTACGTTACCGGCGGTCGTGACGCCCATGGCGTCGTACACCCCTGCCGTGGTTTCGGGCGCTTATGTTTTCGTCTCCGGCCAGCTCCCGCTGGTCGAGGGCAAGCTGAAATTCACGGGAAGGGTCGGCCGCGAGGTCTCCATCGACGAAGCGAATGAATGCGCGAGAATAGCAGTCCTGAATTGTCTCGCCGCCATCAGGAATGTTGTTGGCAGTCTCGACAAAATCAAGCGGATAGTGAGGATCACCGGCTACGTCAGAGGCGGAGAAGACTTCAATGACCACCCTCGCGTGCTCAACGGCGCCTCGGATCTGCTCGTGGAGATTTTCGGCGACGCGGGCGTGCACACCAGATCGGCCGTGGGAAGCAGCGGATTGCCGCTCGGCGCCCCCGTGGAAGTCGAGATGATCGTCGAGGTGGAGGCGTGAAACGGTTGATTATGACAAGTTTCCCTCTGGTGGGAAAGATCCTGATTATCATGTACAACGAAGGAAAAACCTATGACCGGTCGACAAATACTCATCGATAGGCTGGAGGGCGGAAAAACAGAGCGCGTGCCTGTTGTGCTCTTCTCCGCGGGCGCCTGGACGTTCAACTCCCTGGGATTGCCGCTGGAAGCGGTGATCGGCAAGCCTGAGCTTATGGCCGACGCGATCTCCCAGACCTTTCTTAACAAGGCCCCGTCGGACGCGGTCTGGGTGGCTTCCGGCTTCAACAACCTCCCGGTCAAGGCGCTTGGAGGACAAATCGTCTATCCGAGACAGGGGACACCGCGAGTTACGAGGACGGCCTTTGAGGACGCGTTCAATCTGGACAATGTCGACATCGACCGGATTGCGCTCGACGGCGATGTACAGAGCCTGTGGGAAACGACCGCGAGGGTGAAGAAGGCAATCGGCAGCCGGACCGTGATCGGCGCGTGCGGGTGGGGACCCTTCACCCTTGCGGGACAGATGTACGGTACGGAGAAACTGATGCACGATATCTACAAAAATCCCGATTCCGTGCGGCGGGTGCTCGCGTTTTCCGTCGAGGCCGCATTCCGTTATTACCGTGGCTTTATAGAGAAAGGGGCGGAGATCATCTCCATCGCCGAGCCTATTGCCTCGGGCGACATGATTTCCCGGAAGCATTTCGAGACCTTCGTGGTTCCCGTGATAAAAGATTTTCTCGATCGCCTGAAGGGCCTTGCCGTCTACAACCTGCTGCACATTTGCGGCAACATCACGGACAGGCTCGACCTCGTCCCCGACACGGGCGTCGATGTGCTCTCGGTCGATTACAAGGTGGACCTGAAGAAGGTGCGGTCTGCAATAGGGACGCGGATCACCTTCGCCGGCAATGTCAACCCCGCGGACGTGCTCCAGCAGGGGACGCCGGAAGATGTAACCGCCGCGTCAGTTGCTTGCATCAGCGATGCCGGCACCGATGCGCATTTCATCCTCATGCCAGGATGCGATATACCGCCTAGCACGCCGCTTCAGAACATAAGGGCCTTTTTCGCGGCCCCGGCAGCATACGAGAAGGAGGTTTATGGATGAGTTATTTTGACGAGAAAGAACCGCCCAAGCGGGAAGACCGTCTCGGCGCCTGCATCGCTCACGGGAGCACGATTTGCGGCCTCGCGAACAGAAAAAACTGCAAGTGCATGAACGACGGGGACCGGCTCTTCACACAGGGCTCGATCTGCCAGCTCCTCCCGGCCCTCGCGATCATGGACAGCTTTGCCGACAGCGCGATCCTGCTCCACGGCGCCGTCGGCTGCGGCTCCTGCGCGCACGCGCAAAACGCGGTCACGAAAGCGGGCAACGCCGCGCGGGGGAGACCTGCGAAAGACACGCTGTGGCTCTCCACTGCCCTCGACGAGACCGACGTCATAAGCGGAGGGGAAGCGAAGTTGGAGGCGGCCATAAGGGAGATCGACGCGCGATACAGGCCAGGCGACATCTTCGTCGTCGTCACCTGCGCGCCCGCCCTCACCGGCGACGATGTCGACGGCGTGATCGGGAAGATCCAGCCGCAGGTAGCCGCTCGCCTTCACGCGGTCTACTGCCAGGGGTTCAAGACGAAGATCTGGGCGACCGCCTACGACTCCGTTTACCATCCCCTGGGGAGGGACCTTCTCGGGCTCGACCCGGAAGAATACGAGCCGTTGTTTGCGAGGGACGAGATCGCGGACATGAAGGACGAATACCAAAGAAAGCACGCGGTGAATGTCATGACCGTCTCGTCGATGGGCAGGGTGGACGAGCTGGAATTGCAGCGCATCCTGGCCTCTCTCGACCTCACGGCCAATTTCTTCCCCCTCTTCGCGAAACCCGAGGAGATGTACAGGGTCACACAGGCCGCCGTGTCCATAAGCACGTGCCCCACCCATGACGACTACCTCCTTTATCATCTCAAGGAGAAATACGGTATTCCCTGCATTATCAGCACGATGCCCATAGGGATCGAAAACACCGGTCAATGGATAAGAGACCTCGCGGCGTTCTTCGGAATAGAGAAGCAGGCCGAGCGTTTCATCGAGCAGGAGACGGCCGAGCTGAAAAGCGCACTTGCGCAGTTCGAGCCGGTCTTCGCGGGTAAGCGGGCCTTCGTGAGCGCAGGCGAGATAAGGTCCTTCGTGACCGCAGGCCTCCTCACCGAATTGGGCTTCGAGATCGCCGGCATCCGCTCCTTTCACCACGACGAGTACGCGGACGCGGAATACCGGAAGCTCGCCGCAAAAACGAAGGAAGACTACGTGGTCAATATCGCCAACGCCCAGCCCTTCGAGGAGGCGAACCTTCTCATGAGGCTGAAACCGGACATCTTCCTCGGCCACTGGAACGGCAACTCCACCGCCGCAAAGCTCGGCATCCCCGCCTCGGTCATCTACAACACGGGTCTCAACTTCATCGGGTACAAGGGGGTCTTCGAGATCGCGAGGCGGCTCTATAAGCAGCTTACGAACACCGCGTACAACCGGAAACTGAGCGTGCATGTCCGCCTTCCGTACGCGGAAAGCTGGTACGGCGAGGACGCATTCAAATACCTGAGACAGGCCGGAGGTGAGGCAAGTGCGTAATTTTATCGAAAGACCACGTTATTCGTGCGCCCTCGGCGGCGCTCTCGCCACGGTGAGCGCCTTGCCCGGCGCCATACCCATCATGCACGCCGCGTCCGGCTGCGCGGGCAATTTCGCATGGGCCCAGAGCGGGGGGACGGGACTGCAAATAGGCGGCCATTGTGGCGGCCTTTCGGTCCCCAGCTCCAACGTTCAGGAATCGGAGGTCGTTTTCGGCGGCGCGGAACGGCTCCGGGAACAGATAGAGAACACTTTCGAGGTAATGGACGGGAAGCTCTACGTGGTGCTAACGGGCTGCGTTACGGAGATGATCGGTGACGACATAAGAGCCATAGTCACGCAAGCCACGAGTGCCGAAAGGCCCGTCATAGCGGCGGAGACGGCAGGGTTCAGGGGCAACTCCTATTTTGGCTACGACTCCGTCCTCCAGAGCCTTTTCCGTGATTTTGTCGAGAAAAGCGGGTCAAAGGTCAAAAACAAGGTGAACCTCTGGGGCATCGCGCCCATGCTGGACGTCTTCTGGAGGGGAAATATCGAGGTCTTGTGCAGCCTCCTTGCAAAGCTCGGTCTGGACGTGAACGCATTTTTCGGCGAGTGGGACAGCCTCGACCGGCTACGGACTTCGTCATCGGCCGAGCTGAACATCGTGGTATCGGACGCGTACGGGGTGGAGGCTGCCCGCCTCTTCGAAGAGGAACACGGCACGCCTTTCATTACAATCCCTTTGCCGATAGGCCCGAGCGGGACGGACACGTTCCTCCGGAAGGTGGGCGAGGCGCTTTCGATCAAGGATTCGGTGGTATCCGGGTTGATAGAGAAGGAAAATGAAACGTACTACCGCTACCTCGACCCGCTCACCGACCCGTACAATGACTTCGACATGCAGCGCTACGCGGTCGTGATCGGTGATTGCAATTATTCATACGGCCTGACAAGATTTCTCGCGGACGACCTGGGCTGGATACCGGAGCTCGCCGTATGCACGGACGAGCCGAAGGAAGAACTGGCGGAGGTCGTCGCCGCGAGGTTTGCAACACTCGAATCGGGACTGAGGCCGTCCTTTGTCTTCGAGACGGACGGAAGCGAGATCGTGCGCCATTTGAGCGAGAGGTGGCCGTCATCAAGGGGTGAGCGTTACTACCATGCCTTCAGCCCGGCCTTTGTCGTCGGCAGCTCGCTCGACAGAGAGCTTGCGGCGTCCATCGGCGCAGGCCATCTCAGTGTCAGCTTCCCTATCGTAAACAGGGCGGTCCTCGACAGGAGCTATGCAGGCTACAGGGGAGGCCTGCACCTCGTGGAAGACCTGCTCGGCGCAATCGTGGCCGGAAGGTAGGAATAAGTGGAAGCGATCATGAGCACCTGCGTCAAAAATAACGGGGGCACGCCCCCGGCCGGCCTAGAGCTCCATCCGTGCTTCGGCGGGGAAGCGCACAACAGGTTCGCCCGCATTCATCTGCCTGTCAGTCCGGCGTGCAACATCCAGTGCCGCTTCTGCAAACGCGGCTTTAATAAGTGGGAGGTGAGACCCGGCGTCGCCGCGTTCCTTGTAAAGCCGGAAGAGGCCGTGAGGATTGTCGGGCGTGCGCGCCACGTCTGCCCGGAGCTTACCGTCGTCGGCATTGCCGGGCCGGGAGACCCTCTCGCGACGGACCATGCGCTTACGGCGCTCAGGCTCGTCCATGCACGGTTCCCGGATCTGATCCTGTGCCTCTCCACGAACGGCCTCAACCTCGCGAAAAAGGCCAAAGAAGTGGCAGCCATCGGCGTCAAGGCCCTCACCGTGACGGTCAACGCGGCCAACTCGAAGATACTGGCGCGTATATGTGCATACGTGCGCCAGGACGGGCTTGACCTGACAGGGGAGGAAGGGGCCCGGAGGCTCATTGCGGCCCAGCTTGCGGGGATAAAGAGCATGGTGCGGCTGGGTGTGGTAGTCAAGATCAATACCGTCCTCATACCGGGCATCAACGATAGGCATATCGAGGAAATCGCTCGCAGCGTCTCCCGGGCGGGCGCCTCCATGATCAACGTGATCCCCCTGATCCCGCAGTTCGAGATGGCACGCATGAAGCCGCCGACTGCGGCCGACCTGCAAAAGGCGCAAGACGACGCAGCCGCGTTCCTGCCCGTTTTTACGCACTGCCGGCAATGTCGGGCGGACGCGTGCGGGGTGCCGGGAACGGGCAAGGATTACGGGCTGGAGCTTTACGGGCGCGTAGCGCCGACGTTTTCTCACGGATAACGAACGATCAGAAAAAGGAGTGCTGTCACATGGCAAAAAGGGAAATCAAACAGATCGCAATCTACGGCAAGGGCGGCATCGGCAAGTCGACCACGACGTCGAACATCAGCGCCGCCCTCGCCAAAGCAGGCTACAAGGTGATGCAGGTAGGTTGCGATCCGAAAAGCGACTCAACGAACACGTTGAGAGACGGAAAATACATCCCCACCGTTCTGGACACATTGAGGGAAAAGAAGGTCTTCAAACTCGAAGAAGTCGTCTATGAAGGGTATGGCGGGGTTCTCTGCGTGGAGGCGGGCGGTCCGGCGCCGGGAGTCGGCTGCGCCGGGCGCGGCATCATCACCGCAGTGCAGCTCCTGAAGCAGCTCAAAGCCTTCGATGAATTCGATCTGGACGTGGTTATCTACGACGTCCTCGGCGATGTCGTGTGCGGGGGCTTCGCCATGCCGATCAGGGAGGGCATCGCCAAGCACGTCTTTACCGTGTCATCCTCCGATTTTATGGCCATCTACGCGGCGAACAACCTTTTCAGAGGCATCGCAAAGTATTCGCAAAGCGGCGGAGCGTTGCTTGGCGGCCTAATCGCAAACTCCATCAACACCCCTTATGCAAAGGAAATCATCGACGACTTCGTTGATCGCACCAAGACACAGGTTATGTCCTACGTGCCGAGGTCGGTCACAGTGACGCAGAGTGAATTGAGAGGGAAAACGACGATCGAGGCGGCCCCGCCGTCCGAACAGGCACGGATATACACCGACCTTGCCATCAGGATCGTCAACCATACCGAATCGAAGAGCCCTTCACCGTTGAATGAAAAGGAACTGCGGGAATGGGCGGCCCAATGGGCGGATCAGATCCTCGCCATCGAAACGGGTGAAGTGAGGGGGGTGGGTTCCGCCATATAGAAGGAAGGCGGGCTCTCATCGACGCCGCATGCGAGGGCAAAACAAAAACAAACGCCGGTAGGGCAGAGGAAAAACGTCATGAAGAAAGCAACAGCCAGGGTCCAGGATCGAAACGGGCTCCACCTGACGCCATCAGCCAAGGTGGTCAGGTGCGCCCGACAGTTCAAGTCGCAGATCACCCTGTGCCATGACTGCAAGGAGGCTGACGCATGTTCCATCCTGCAGATCCTCACCCTCGGCGCCGGTTTTGGCTCTGAAGTCGAGATCACGGCAAGCGGCCCGGATGAATCTGAAGCCATCGACCGCATGGTCGAAGCATTCAGCGATGGCGCAGGTATATAACATCGAAGCCGTGGATGGGACGATCGGGGAGTCGTTAGATCCCCGACCCGTTTTCGAACATGACCGGGAGCGGCTTGTGCTGGACTATCTTGGAGTTCGGCGGGACGCTCTCGGTAAGCCAGACATTACCGCCGATCTGCGACCCTTTGCCTATGGTGATCCTACCGAGGATCGTTGCTCCGGAATAGATAACGACGTCGTCCTCCACGATGGGGTGCCTCGGGATACCTTTCTTGAGGTTGCCCGACTCGTCGACGTCGAAGCTCCTCGCGCCCAGCGTAACGCCCTGGTAGAGTCGCACGTTGTTGCCGATGACGCTGGTTTCGCCTATGACCGTACCTGTCCCGTGGTCGATGAAGAACCTTTCCCCGATGCTCGCGCCGGGATGGATGTCTATGCCCGTGGCGGAATGGGCCATTTCCGAGATGATGCGGGGAATGAGGGGCACTTCCAGCCTGTAGAGCTCGTGCGCTATCCTGTGGTGCGTGATAGCCGCAAGGCTGGGATAGCAGAAGATGACCTCCCCGGTGCTCGTCGCCGCGGGGTCGCCGGCATATGCAGCCTGGGCGTCGAGGGAGAGCATGTGCCGGATATGGGGAAGCGTGGATATGAACCGATCGGTGAGCTCCCGGTACTCCGATTCATGCTCCAGACATGCCGCCCGTTCCTCCTCCTTGCAGGAGAAACAATAACCCAGCCTGATCTGCTCGTGGAGGAGACGGGTAGCTTCATCGAGCGCCGAACCGATATAGTACTTCACCGTTTCGGGCTTTATCTCCGTGTTCATGAAGAAACCGGGGAAAAGGACCGACTTCAAGAGATCCACGGCCCTGTTAAGGATCGCGGTCGACGGCATTGGCACGTCATGAAAGTTTATTCCATGGTAGACAGGGAGATAGGAAGCCTTGTCGCAGAGCGAGTGAACGACCTTCGAGATGTCGAACAAATTGTGATTGCTCGTTCCCATAAATAGCCACAATGTCTATCGTAATAGTAGCAGATACCGGACGATGGCGTCAAGAATTATCTTGACAGAAGTAGTCAAGATAATTATCCTAATACTACTATCCCTATAGACTATAGATAGTAAGCGAAAGAGACGATACGTTGGAGCATTTATGAGCGGGGAGGCTCCATCCGGCTTTGCCGGTGGAGGGGGTGCTGAACCCCAAATATTGCATCGGGAGGAGGAGCATATGAAGGAGGGGTGGTCGGCGGAGACGATACTTACCCATGCGGGCACGTGTTGGGAGCAAAGCACGGGCGCTGTCTCGATGCCGGTCTATCAGACCGCCACCTTCCGCCACCCGGAGTTGGGAAAGAGCACCGGCTACGATTACTCGCGGAGCGGAAACCCGAACAGGACCGTCCTCGAAGAAACTATGGCGCTCCTCGACGGCGGGGAGCGAGGACTGGCGTTCAGCTCCGGCATGGCGGCCATCGATTGTCTTATGAGGCTCTTTAAGCCGGGTGATTCCGTCGTCGCCAGCGAGGACCCTTACGGCGGGACCTTTCGCCTCCTGGAAAAGGTTTACCGGGAGATAGGCATCAATGTGATCTTCGTCGACACTTCCGACCTCAATGCGGTGCGGAAGGCCCTCGACACAGGGCCCAGGGCCATACTAGTCGAGAGCCCCACGAACCCACTCCTGAAGATCGCCGATATAAGGGCTATCAGCAAAGCGGCCAAAGAAAAGGGCGCGCTTACCGTGGTGGACAACACGTTCCTGACGCCGTGGTTCCAAAGGCCGCTCGCGCTGGGCGCCGACGTTGCCGTTTACAGCGCCACTAAATACCTTTCGGGGCATAACGACGTGCTTGCCGGCCTTCTCGTGACAAAGACGAAAGAACTTGGCGAGCGGCTCTACTTTTATCAGAACTCTGCCGGCGCCGTCCCCGGCTCCTGGGACTGCTGGCTCGTGCTCCGCGGACTGAAGACCCTGTCGCTCAGGCTGGAACGGCAGGAGCGGAATGCGTTCGCCGTGGCGGAGTGGCTCACCCGGCAACCGCATGTGGTCAATGTGCTCTATCCCGGCTTAACGACACATCCCGGCCACGGCCTTTTGAAAAGCCAAGCGTCGGGCAACGGGAGCGTTATCTCATTCGAGGTAGACGACCCAGGACTCGTCCCAAGGGTCCTTTCCTCGGTGGAGGTTTTCCTTTTTGCCGAGAGCCTCGGCGGCGTCGAGTCGCTCATCACCTTCCCTGCCGCCCAGACCCATGCGGACATGGACGAAGAGGTCCGATGTAGGCTGGGCATAAGCGACCGCCTGCTCCGGCTGTCGGTCGGGATAGAGGCGGTGGAAGACCTGATCGACGATTTGTCATCGGCCCTCGGCGGATGATGCGCGCGGGTGGTATTCAGAAGGAGAAAACCAAGGATGGATTACAGAACTAGAATTCTTCACACCGGTAAGGACAGAGATCCCCACACGGGGGCGTCGAGCATCCCCATCTGCCAGGCATCGACCTTCGCGCAGGACGATCCGCTCGTCTTCGGTCAGTACGAATACGCGAGGGGCTCAAACCCGACGAGGGACGCTCTTGAGCATACGGTGGCGGTCCTGGAGGGGGGCAGCCATGGTTTTGCCTTTTCCTCGGGCATGGCCGCCATCTCGTCGGTCCTGCTCCTTCTGAAAACGGGCGATCACATTCTTGTCAGCGAGGACGTCTACGGGGGGACGTACCGCGTCCTGACGAAGCTTTTCAACCGTTGGGGTCTCCGCCACACGTTCGCGGACATCTCCACAGCCGAAAAGGTGCGGGCGGTCATCGAGCCTGAGACAAAGGCAATCTTTGCCGAAACACCGTCCAACCCAATTTTGAAGATCACCGACCTTAAGGCGATTATGGACGTGGCGCGTGAAAAGGATCTCCTTACCATTATCGACAATACCTTCATGAGCCCTTTTCTGCAACGGCCCATGGATCTCGGCTTCGACATCGTTATCCACAGCGCCACGAAGTTCCTCGGAGGCCACAGCGACCTCATCGCGGGTGTGGTGGCCGTCAAAGAGAAGGAATTCGCGCACAGGCTAAGAGCGATTCAAAACACCTTCGGCGCCATCCTCGGTCCGCAGGACTCATGGCTCCTCATGCGGGGGATAAAGACACTGGCCGCAAGGATGGAGGTCCAGCAGCGGGGCGCGATGAGGATCGCCTCCTGGTTGTCGGGACAACCCCTGATTTCGCGGGTCTATTACCCCGGCCTCGATACCCATCCGGGAAAAGACGTGCACGAACGGCAGGCCTCGGGCCCCGGCGCCGTCATCTCGTTCGAGCTGCCCACTGTCGAGATGGCGCACGCCTTCATGCGATCGGTCACCCTTCCCCTGCTGGCCGTTAGCCTCGGCGGGGTGGAAAGCATCCTCTCATATCCCGCGACCATGTCGCACGCGTCTGTTCCTCCTCGGGAGCGGCAAGCCAAGGGGATCACGGACAGCCTTGTCAGGCTCTCCGTAGGGTTGGAAGACCCTGAAGACCTGATCGCCGATTTCAAACAGGCCTTGGAGAAAGCGACTGACGGCAGGTGAGGAATACCGGGGCAAAGAGTACAGGGTGGCAAGAATACTCATTGAGATTATTCTTGACAACTATGGTCAGTTAAACTACAGTATTCCTACTGGCATAGTAGTATAAGAGCTGATCAGAAGGGCCGGTAAAAAAAGGAGATCAGTATGGGCAGATATGAGGATAACAGTCAATCCATAGGAGGGACACCGCTGATCAAGCTGAACCGCGTGGTCGGCCCGGAAGCGACCGTCCTTGCCAAGATCGAAGGCAGGGCCCCGGCTTATTCGGTCAAAGACCGCATAGGAGCGGCGATGATCTGGGACGCCGAGAAGACGGGCCGATTGAGGCCGGGCATGGAGATCGTGGAGCCGACTTCCGGCAATACCGGTATCTCTCTTGCCTTTGTGGCAGCCGCCCGCGGCTACAAGCTGCTTCTCACCATGCCCGAGACCATGAGCATCGAGCGCAGGAAGGTGCTGAAGATCTTCGGCGCGAACCTGATACTGACCGAGGCGGCGAAAGGCATGAAGGGGGCAGTCGCCAAGGCGACGGAAATAGCCATGAGCGACCCTTCCCGCTATTTCCTGCCCCAGCAGTTCGAGAACCCTGCCAACCCGGCCATCCATGAGGCGACGACGGGCGTGGAGATTTGGAACGACACGGACGGCAAAACGGACGTCTTCGTGTCGGGCGTGGGGACCGGGGGGACGATCACGGG